>Ga0209172_10004085_pt1 | contig 20586 bp, 15 predicted proteins | sample LarsenN4metaG_FD_184113 | JGI IMG/M metagenome (GOLD analysis project Ga0209172, IMG submission 184113) | Hot spring sediment bacterial and archeal communities from British Columbia, Canada, to study Microbial Dark Matter (Phase II) - Larsen... ... | reverse complement strand
ATCGAGTCATGCTTCAATGGGGCCGCGATCAATTGATCGCGGAGACGCGCGAGTGACGCGCCGAAAATCCTCCGAAAGTTCACGCTCGCTTCAATGGGGCCGCGATCAATTGATCGCGGAGACCCGGAAGCAGCGCCAGCCCCAGACCCTGCCCCCGCGCGCTTCAATGGGGCCGCGATCAATTGATCGCGGAGACCGGTAGACCAAAGAAAGTCAGGAACTCCTGCCCCCCGCTTCAATGGGGCCGCGATCAATTGATCGCGGAGACAGTCCCAGTATAGCTATTCTGTTTTCAGCAGGCTACCGACCGTCTTGCGAGCGGTCGACCGAAGAATACCACAAGAGCCCGAGGGCGTTCTAACCCTGACATCCAACTGGCTTGTTCTCATCGACTTGGCCTTTGCGAGCGCCCCCCGGGATCCGGCCCGCCGCCGCACCGCTCGCGGGACCCGGCGCGCACCCGAACCATCGAGACCCCCTGGTTTCCGCGATCAATTGATCGCGGCCTTGAGGAAATCCGGGCAGAGATAGAAGAACGCCCCGGAGGCGCGCAGAACCGCCTACAACGGCCGCGCTTGTTCCCGAATCCGGCGCTCCACCGGGTTCTCCTCCGGGCCGATGTAGTGGAACTGCTCGGCCCACTCGAGGCCGTAGCGGCGCCCCGTCTCGCGGTCGCGGGCCAGGACGAACTCGCGAATGTAGTTCCGGTTGGCTTCCGCGTCGGTGGACCCAAGCAGAGGCAGGCGCCTGCCTTCCCGCTCGAGCCGCTGCCGCAGGCGGGACCCGTTCACCCCCGCCGGCCCCTGGGCGATGTTCTCGAGGTTGACGTCGATCTTGCGTTCGAGCGTCGGGGCGATGTCGACGACGCGATTGACGCGCTGCTGGAAGCGCGAGAAGTAGTATTTCTCCCGCACGGAGTGGGGTCGCAGTCCGGCCGCGAAATGCTCCGGATAGTCTTTACTTCCGCCGGCCATCCAGCAGGCGGCCTCGACGCAGGCGGCGGTGACGTAATGGTCCGGGTTCTCCTCATAGTGGCCCCAGGGATCGTAGCAGATCACCGTGTCGACCTTGAGCAGGCGGAACAGGAAGATGAACCGCTGGCGCAGTTCGCTGCGCGCGATGTTGTCCATCATGTGGTTGTTGTAGTTGAGGTCGAACACCTTCTGGCAGCCGAACACTCTGGCGACGGCGTTGTTGTCGCGCTCGTTGGCGGTGACGGTTTCGGCGTACCAGCCGGGTCCGGCCATGTCGTCGTTGGTGACGCGGATGAGGTGAGCCGCGTAGCCCTCGCCGATGAGCTTGAAGGCCGTGCCGGCGGCGAAGATGGGGATGTCGTCGGAATGCGGCTGGATGAGCGCGAGCGTCTTGCCGGCGTGCGGTTTTCCGGGAACGGCCCGCTCGATGAAGACGCCGCCGCCGGCGTCGAAGGAGTCCGGCTGGGGGCGGGTCTGTTGCGCGGCGGCCGCCGCGGCGGCGCCAAGGAAAGTCCGTCGGAGCATTCCGAGATCATAGGGCGAAACGGGAAGGTCTGCAAGCGGCGGTGCGGGAGGACAGGTGAGGGGGAACCCGGGCGGAATCGCCCGCGGCCCCGTCCCGGCGGCGGTTCCAGTATACTTGCAGGGGAGGAATCCGTACGCTTCGGAAAGGGGCATCGATCCATGTCAGGTAAATCGATTTTCTGTGGTTTTCTTCTCGCCGCCGGGCTGGCCGCGCAGGTCCTGCCGGTGGGCACCGTCGACGGCACCGTGAAGGACACAACGGGCGGCACACTGGCCGACATCAAGGTCACTTTGCGGAACGTCGACACCGGCATCGCGCGCGACGTGCAGACCAACGCCGACGGCTACTACTTCTTCCCGCTCGTCAACCCGGGCCGCTACGAGGCCTCGGTCGAGAAGGCCGGCTTCAAAAAGGGCGTCCAGGAAGTGCTCGTCCGCACCGGCATCCGTTCCACCGCCGATTTCACGCTGCAACTCGGGCAGGTGACCGATTCGGTCCAGGTGACCGGCGAGGCGCCGTTGCTTGAGACCTCCACCGCCGCCGTCAGCCGCAACGTGACCCAGAAGCAGGTGAGCGAGATGCCCCTGCTGGCGCGGAACGTGCTCATGCTGATCAACCTCGTTCCCGGCATCACCAACAACGCGTCGACGGGAGGCTCCAACGGGCTGATCGACATCGACAGCATGTCGTACACGTCCGCCTCGGGCGCCAACAACCGCACGAACGAATTCCTCATGGACGGGATTCCGAACAACGTCTCCGACCGCGTCGCCTACATCCCGAGCGTGGACGACGTGGAGGAGTTCACCGTGTCGACCAACGCGCTCGACGCCGAGTACGGCCATGGCGGAGGCATGTACGTCAACGTGGTGACCAAAAGCGGCACCAACGAGATCCACGGCAATCTGTACGAGTTCCTGCGCAACGACAAGCTCAACGCCAACAACTTCTTTTCGAACAAGGCGGGGGCGAAACGGCCCGTGTTCCGCTTCAACCAGTTCGGCCTGACGGCGGGCGGCCCGATCGTCCGGAACAAGCTGTTCTGGTTTTTCAATTTCGAGGGCCTGCGCCAGCGGACGCCGCGCCAGTACCGGTTCACCACGCCGACGCCCGAGCAGCGCGCCGGGAACTTTTCGCGGACGCTGGCCCGCGCCAACGCCAACGACTTCACCGGCACTCCGTTCCAGATCGCCGATCCGCTGACGACGACGTCGGCGCCCGGCAGCTGTTCCCCAACGCGATCATTCCCGCCAGCCGCATCAATCGGATCGCGTCGAACGTGCTCGCCCGCTACCCGGCGCCGAACCAGCCGGGCGATCCGGTGAACCAGGCCAACAACTTCTTCACCGAAGTGCCCGCCCCCTACGACGGCGAGAACTACTCGGTGCGGGTGGATCCCAATCTGGGGCGGCACCGGATCTTCGGACGCTGGTCGCAAAACCAGGGGTTCCCCGGCACGCCGACGCCGTGGGACATCGGCGAGGGCGGCGTGGGCGCGCTCGAAGGAAACAACCGCGCCCAGACGTCGATCGGCCTCAGCGACGTTTTCACCTGGAGCCCCTCGACGATCATCACCGCGCAGGCGGGATTCACGCGGTGGACCCAGGAGGGCACGCATCCGACCTTCGACCAGACGACCCTCGGCTTCCCGTCGTCGCTGGTCGAGCGGATGCAGCAGCGCATCTTTCCGCGGTTCAACTTTTCCAACAACGATCTTTATTACATCGGCGCCTCGGAAGGACAGTGGTTCGAACACACCAACACGTTCTCGTTCAACTTCGGCGTCACCAAGAACACGGGGAGCCACAATATGAAATTCGGCTTCCAGAGCCAGGTCAAGCAGAACAACTCCGTGCCGGCCAACCGGCCCGGCGGCGAATACAACATGACGCGGGGCTTCACGCAGCCGTCGGCGCTTACGCCCGGCTTCAACCTCGGCCACAGCGTGGCCAGCTTCCTGCTCGGCTACCCCGCTTCCGGCATCGTCAATCTGCGCGCCTTCACGGCCCCGCAGTCGCCTTTCTACGGCTGGTACTTTCAGGACGACTTCAAGGTCACCACGAAGCTGACGCTGAATCTCGGCTTCCGCTATGACCTCATGCTCGGCATCACCGAACGGTTCAACCAGAACAACCTGGGATTCAACAAGACGGTGTCGAACCCGATCGAGGAGGCCGCCCGGGCGGCCTACGCGCGGAGCCCGATTCCGGAACTGCCGCTGTCGGACTTCCGCGTGCGCGGCGGGCTCTTCTTCGCCACGCCGGACAACCGGCGCAACGTGCGGGCCGACAAGACGAACTTCCAGCCGCGCATCGGCGTCGCCTACCGCCTGTTCCCGAAGACGGTTCTGCGGACGGGTTTCGGAATCTTCTATTCGGTCTGGTGGCAGCCGTTCGTCAACGCCACAGGATTCTCCGCGCAGACCGACATGGTGGCGACTCTGGACGGCGGCTTCACGCCGGCGGACACGCTGTCGAATCCCTTCCCCAACGGCTTCACGCAGCCGACCGGCGCCAGCCTGGGGCTGCGCACCCTTCTCGGACAGACGCTCTCGCCCTACGACTACGACCGAAAGAACATCCGCAACGACCGCTGGAGCTTCGGCTTCCAGCACGAACTGATGCGCGACCTCCAGGTCGAGGTGAACTACGTGGGCCAGCGCGCCCCCAATCTCATCGCCAGCACGGGCGCCGGCGACGCGGGCCGGGTGATCAACGGCGGATGGAACGGCTCCGGCGGAACGTTCGATCAGCGCTACTACAGCCTGGGCACGCGGCTGAACGCGCGCGTGCCGAATCCGTTTCTGGGCCTGATCCCGGCCCCGAGCGCGCTGGCGGGCGCCACCGTGACGGTGGCGCAACTGCTCGAGCCGTATCCTTCCTTCGGCAACATCAGCCTGAACCGCACCCCCGGCGGCAAGAGCCACTACCACTCGCTCCAGATGAGCGGAAACAAACGATTCGGAAACGGATTCAACGCCCAGTTCGCCTACACGTTCTCGAAGCAGATCGAGAAACTGCGGTTCCTGGAGCCCAGCGATCCGGAGCCGGCGAAGATGATCGGCCAGTTCGACAACCCGCACCGGTTCTCCTCCGGCATCATCTACGAACTCCCCTTCGGCAAAGGGCGCTATGCCACCGGCAGCGGCGTGCTCAACAAGGTGGTGGGCGGTTGGCAGTGGAGCGCGATGTACATCTACCAGACCGGCGCGGCGGTGAGCCTGCCGGCCGCGGTCGCCACCGGCGTCAGCCCCAAGCTGGACAATCCGACGATCGACAACTGGTTCAACGGCGCATCGATGGCCGTGCTGCCTCCGTTCACGGCGCGGCGGATTCCCTTCTTCTGGAGCGGACTGCGCGTGCCGGCGATCAACAACTGGGACATGGGGTTCATCAAGAACACGACGTTCCGGGAACGCTTCCGGCTCCAGTTCCGGTGCGAGATGATCAACACGTTCAATCGCGTCTGGTTCGGCGGCCTGAACACGGGGATCACCAGCCCGACCTATACCCAACTGACCAGCCAGGCGAATCAGCCGCGAAACATTCAGTTCGGGCTGAAGCTCGCCTATTAGGCGCGGGGCCACCCGGACCGGGCGGCGGGAAATTCATTATCATTGCTGAATGATCCGAACGGTCCGAAGGCTCTGGCTGCTGGCGGTCCTGATTCCGGCGGCGCCCGCGCAGACCGCCCGCCCGGTGGTCGCCGTGGGCGGGATCATGCACGAGACCAACACGTTCAATCCCAAGCCGACCACTTACGCGGACTTCGAGGTCGGAATCGGCGCCGAGGGGATCTCGCGCGGACCGGACATCATCCGCGCTTTTGAAAAGGGCAGCACGACCACAGCCGGCGTGATCGCGGGGGCGCGGGAGCACGGATTCGACCTGTTTCCGACGCTGAGCGCCGGCCCGCAGACGCTCGGCCTCGTCCAGGATGACGCCTTCGACAGGTTGTGCAATGAACTGGTCGAACGCCTCGTGAAGGGCCCGGGGGGCGGCCGGAGGCTCTCGGGAGTGATCCTGACGCTGCATGGCACGATGGTCACCGGAAAGCACGCGCACGCCGACGCGGAAGTGGTCCGACGGGTGCGCCAGGCGCTGGGTCCGGCGATTCCGATCGTCGTCACGCATGACTTTCACGCCAACGTCTCCGAGGAGATCGTCGAGTTGAGCACGGCGTTGATCACGTATAAGGAGAACCCGCACCTGGACGCCCGGGAGCGCGGACTCCAGGCCGCCGGCATCATGGCCCGCATCCTCCGCGGCGAGGTCAAGCCCACGCAGGCGCTCTACAAGCCGCCGCTGCTCTACAACCTCGTCTTCCAGAACACCTACCACGGTCCGATGAAAGCCGCCGTCGACGAAAGCAAGCGGCTCGAGAAGGATCCGCGATTCCTCGCCGTGAGTGTGCCCGGCGGCTACCAGTGGGCGGACATCCCGGCCATGGGCCCGTCGGTCGTGGTGGTCACCAACAACGACATGGAACTGGCCCGGCGGGAGGCCCGGCGCATCGGCGACATGCTCACGGCCACGCGCGACAAGCTGAAACTGAACCTGCCCGATCCGGCGGCCGCTGTGCGGACCGCCATGGCGTCGACGCGGTTTCCCGTCACCCTGATGGACACTGGCGACAACATCGGCGGCGGCTCGGCCGGCGACAGCACATTCCTGCTCGACGAGTTCATCCGGCAGAAGGCGGCCGGGTGGTTCATCGCGATCTCGGATCCGGAGGCCGTGGCGGCGGCGTTCAAACTCGGCGTCAACGGCCGTTTCGACATGCCCGTGGGAGGGAAGACCGACAACATGCACGGCCGGCCGGTCCGCGTCCGGGGCCGTGTGAAGTCGCTGCACGACGGGCGGTTCGTCGAGCCGGAAGTCCGTCACGGAGGGATGCGCTACTGGGACATGGGGCTGACGGCGATCATCGAGGCGGAGGGGTCGACCGAGGATCTGCCGAACATCGTTCAGGTCACCACGAAGCGCGTGTTTCCGGCGAGCATCCACCAGCTGGTCAGCTGCGGCGTGTATCCTTCGAAGATGAGAATTCTGGTGGCCAAGGGCACGGTCGCCCCCAGGGCCGCCTACGAGCCGGTGTCGGCCGCGATCATTGAAGTCGATTCGCCCGGATCCACGGCGGTGAATCCCGCCCGCTTCACGTTCAAACGGGCCCGGTACACGAAGTAAGGAGGCAGCATCCATGAGCCTGACACGACGCCGTTTCGCCGGCGTGTCCGCGGCGGTGGCCACGGCGCAGTTTCCCATTCTCGGCGCGAATGACCGCGTGAACCTCGGCATCATCGGCCTGGGCGGCCGCGGGACGGACCACCTGCGCTTTTACGGCGCCCTGGACGCCGACTGCCGCCTGGCGGCGGTGTGCGACGTCAACCAGGCGGCGCGCGAACGCGCCGTGGCGCTTGTTCAGAAAGAGAAGGGGTATGCGCCGAAGGAGTTCCCCGACATGCGGGCCGTGTTCGCCTCCCGGGACGTCGACGCCGTCTCGGTGGCTACGCCGAACCACTGGCACGCGCTCGCCACCATCTGGGCGTGCCAGGCGGGCAAGGACGTCTACGTCGAGAAACCGGCCAGCCACAACCTGTTCGAAGCCGTGCAGATGGTGAAGGCCGCGCGCAAGTACAAGCGGATGGTGCAGGTGGGATCGCAAAGCCGCTCGATCGCGCACAAGATCAAGGCGATCGCGATGCTGCGCGAAGGCGCCATCGGCCAGATCTACCACGCCCGGGGTCTGTGCTACCGCCGCCGCTTCTCGATCGGCGTGACGCCGGATGAGCCCGTTCCCGCCGGACTCGACTGGAGCGGCTTCCTTGGGCCCGCGCAATGGAAGCCGTACAGCAAGAACAAGTTCGCCTACAACTGGCACTGGTTCTGGGACACGGGCAACGGCGACATCGGCAACCAGGGCGTGCATGAAATGGACATCTGCCTGTGGGGCCTGGGGCGCACCGGATGGCCGGTGTCGGTGACCTCCTCCGGCGGCAAGTACGTGTGGAAGGACGACCAGGAAACGCCGAATTCGCTCCAGACGAGTTTCGACTTCGGCGACGCGCAGATCACCTTCGACACGCGCAACCTGCCGACGCAGCCGGAGGGACTGGCGGGCATCCGCGGGCCTAGCTACACGGGGAACATCTTTTACGGCAGCCTCGGCTTCCTGCACGTGGACTCGGGCGGATTCGAGATCTACCGCAGCACGGCGGGCAACATCAGCGGCGAAGCCGCCCGGGGCGCCGGCGCGGGCAGCGCGGAGAAGTATGAAAAGGTCCACGAGGAGAAGATGCAGGAGAAGCGGGCGTGGGACCCCGTTCCGCATATGAAGAATTTTCTCGACGCGGTGCGGTCGCGGGATCACACGCGGCTCAACGCCGATATCGAGGCCGGCGCCCGGGCCGCGGCCTATTGCCACCTCGGAAACATCAGCTACCTGGTCAGGCGGTCGCTGCGGATGGCGCAGTCGTCGGGCAAGTTCCTCGGCGACGATGAGGCCAACGCCCTGGCCACGCGGAACTACCGCGAGCCGTTCGTCGTGCCGGCCAGCGTCTGACCGGGCGGTGATTCCGCCCACGCGGCGGCTGGCGTTCCCGGCTACAGAAGGTCCACGGGACGGCCTCGCAGGACGCCGGAGAATGTCCTGAGATCGTGGGTCCCAAGGCTCGCCCGGTCTTCCGGCGTGAACACCCTTTCGAGGACGCGTTCGTAGGGCGTCCCCGTGTCTGCGAACCTGCGCATCCACTCCCGTGATTCCTCGTGCAGCCGCTTTCGCAGCCTGGGCTCGGATTCGTAAAGGTTGTGCATCTGAGCCGGATCCCGCTCATGGTCCCACAGGCAGTTCCAGCCGACTCCATCCGGCTTGTTGAAGTACTGGCGCCGGTACCAGGACCGGGTTCCGCCGCTCGTGTCGAACGCGTAGGTGTAGCGCCGCGTGTAGACGCCGCGCCAGTCGAGACAAGGAAGGAACAAAGGGATCGAATCGGCTGCGTTGTCCCGGCCGCCTTCGATCGCGGCCGCGAGGTTCCGGCCCTGCGGATCAGCAAAGGGACGCGGATGGACTCGGCTTCCGGACGCATTCTGTGGCCCGCGAGCCCGTGGGAAGGATCGTGTCGCCATGGTCGGAGGTGAAGACGAAGAGCGATCGAGGCGGGATCGTAGAGGCGCAGCAGGACCGGCGGGGATGCGCCCGCAAGCCGAACCTCCTGTTCGTGTCCAGCGACCAGCAGTCGGCCGACATGCTCGGCTGCTATGGCAAGCGGCGGGTGAGCACCGCCCTATTATCTCCGGAAAAGGTAGGGCCGAATCGGAGAGGGGTTCGGGCGAATCGCCTAGACTCGGCGCGCCGGCCGCTGACCGATGAACGGGAAAATGGTTACCCGGATTATCGGAATCACGTGCTCGGTCGCTGCCGGCCTCGCCATCCACCAGTTTGCTCTTCCGGCCCTCACTTCGACGGGCTGGGCGGTCGCGATGAAGGCGACCGGCCGGGGCGAACTTTGCAGCTGGCCGAACACGCTCCGCTTCACCAGCGCGCTGAACGAATTCGAGAAGTTGTACAAGGAGGCGAAATCGGGGCTGGCCGTGAAAGACTATGACGCGCGGCTGAATCTCGAGCGGGTCAAGGCGCCCGGTTACCGCGAGTTCTGGCTGCAACGCACCAGGAATGTCGAGATCCGCGGATTCGGATGGCTCCTCGCCGAGCATCGGTGGATGGAACAGAGCAACCCGGACGACCACGTGCGCCCGGGCGACATCGTCCTCGATTGCGGCGCCCACGTCGGCGTGTTCACGCAGGTGGCCCTGTCGCGGGGAGCGGCCAAGGTGGTGGCCATCGAGCCGGATCCCGCCAACATTGAATGCCTGAGAAGGAACTTCCCGGGCGAGATCGCCGCCGGACGAGTCGTGCTGGCCCAAGTGGGCGTCTGGAGTTCCGAGGGCTCGATGAAGCTCTACCTTGGCGAGGGCGGCAACACCGGCGTCAACAGCATGTGGTCGAAGGAGAGCGGCAACTCGATCGAAGTTCCGGTGACCACGATCGACCGGCTGGCCGCGAAGCTCGAACTGCCCCGAGTGCACTTCATCAAAATGGACATCGAGGGAGCGGAGCGCGAGGCTCTGAAAGGCGCCCTGGCGACGCTCAGGGCCCACCGGCCGCGGCTGATGCTCGACCTGAATCACCGCCCCGACGACTCCACTGTCCTGCCGGCCATCATCCGCCAGGCGCATGCCGGATACGTGTCCTCGAGCGGCCCCTGCCAGCCTAATGAGCACACGGGGAACGAACTGATTCCCCACGTCACTTATTTCCGCTGACGCCGCTTTCGCGCCGTCCTTGGCGCCGCCGCTGCTATCCTGAAGGAAATGGATCCTTCAGGCATCGGCCTGACCGTTCTCACGGCAATGATCGCGCCCGCCGTCTTGATTTCCTCCTGCGGTCCTCTGCTGCTTTCGACGACGATCCGCTTCGGCCGGATTGTGGATCGCGTGCGGGTGTTGTCGACCCGGCAGGAGGACCTCTTCCATGGGCGCACGGACGAGGCGCACGTTGAGGACAAGATGAGGGCCATCGATTCCCAACTGGACCTGCTGTCGCGCCGTGCGCGCCTGTTGCAACGCGGCATGATGATGTTTTATCTCGCGCTCGGCGCTTTCATCGGGTCTTCGTTCGCCATCGGGGTTTTCGCCGCCCTCGGCCAGAAGCAGGATTGGGTTCCGGTGGCGGTCGGCCTGCTCGGAACCCTTTTCCTGCTTTACGGAAGCGTCCTGTTGATCATCGAGTCGAGACTGGGAGTGGAGGCGGTCACGGCCGAACTCGACTTCCTGCGCAAGCTCGGCTGCCGCCGCGAGGGATCCGCCTTCCCGCGGCCCGCCGCCTCCGCTCCGCGCCGAGGTGAGGCGGCCGGCCCGGTCAACCCTCTGATGTAAGTCTCGCCGCGTCAGGAGCGCTCGAGGCGGGCAACCGTCTCCTGAAGTTTCTGGGCGCGCTTGGCCAGGCCGCCGGCATGGGCGCGAATCAGCGAGCGGTGCCGGGCAACATCCTGGTCCGCCAGTTTCTTTTTCTGGGCGTGGAAGATCTCAAGCAGCGTCACCTTGTCTTTCACCAACTGCCAGTCGGCCCGGTCCCGTTCGCTGAGCGTGAGTTGGCCCGACTCGACACGGGCGACAAGCTCGCGCAGTTTCACAACGGAGCCGCTCAGCTCGTCGATCTTCAGTTTCACTTCTCCAGGGTCGGCCTTCTTGGATTTGAGCGCGCTCGCGATGCGGGCCGCCTCGGTCTCTATGGTTTTCGCCGATTCCGCCATCTGGCTGACGACCTGGCGATCGAGCGCAAAGGCGGAAATGGCCGCGAACGTGATCCCGGTAAGGGTTTTGGCGAACATAGCTGTGGTAGTTTCTCCTTTTGGTGAATTTCTGACTCGGCCGTGGATGCCGCCGGAAGGGTCCGTCCGCGGCGTTTTTTCCCGGCCTTCCTCTTCCACGTTACTCTCAAACTTTCCATCTATCAAATAGATGTTTTCTGAATAATACATCGACATAACCGATGATTTAGCGGCCTGGCGGGCGCGGCGTGCGGCTGCCCCGCGGCCGCCGGAGAGGTAACCTGTAGCCATGCTGCGCCGAACCTTTCTTGCGCTGGCTATCCGGCGCCCCTCCCGGGTCGCCCCGTTCGAGGCGGACATCACGCCGCCGCCCGGCGCTCCCCTGTGCCTGGGCCTGGTGAAGCCGGCCGGGACGGTGGCCGATCCCCTCCGGGCCCGCGGCGTGGTCCTGTATCCGGGCCGCGGCAGGCCCATCGTCCTGTGCGCGCTCGACTGGGTGGCCATTGGAAACGGGAGCCAGGATCAGTGGAAAGCGGCGCTCGCCAGGGCGGCGGGGACCGAGCCGGTCCGCGTCGCGGTGCACACCGTTCACCAGCACGACGCGCCGGGCGTGGATTCCTCGGCCGCCACACTGCTTGGAATGGACGGCGTGCTTCAATCCTCCGCGCACGCCCGGGCGTCGATGGCGCGCGTGGCGGCGGCGGTCCGAGCAGCCCGACCGCGGACGTTGACGCATGTGTCGGTGGGCGAGGCCCGCGTCGACCGCGTCGCGTCGAACCGGCGTATCCTGGGCGCCGGCGGCCGGGTCGCGTTCGTACGCTACACAGCCTGCCGGGACTCGCCGCACTGCGCGGCGCCGGAGGGCGTCATCGATCCGATGCTGAAGTCGATCGGATTCTGGGACGGGGCCGAGCGCGTCGCCGGCCTGTGTTACTACGCGACCCATCCTATGAGTCACTACGGCAAGGGCGCCGTGAGCGCGGATTTCCCGGGGATGGCCCGCGCGTCGCAGGAGGAGTTCACTGTGTACTTTACCGGCGCGGCGGGCAACATCGGCGCCGGCAAGTACAATGACGGGGCCCCGGAGACGCGCAAAGTGCTGGCCGGCCGCCTGGCCGCTGCGATGCAAGCGGCCCGCGCGGCCGAGCGGAGGCACCCCGTCGACGCCATCCGCTGGTCGGCGGTTTCCGTGCGGCTTCCGCATCGCGAGGGAAGCGAGTTCGGCGAAGAGGCCATCGTGGCCGCGATGCGCGACACGCGGTCCGAACTGAAGTTTCGCGCCAATGCGGCGCGCTACCTGGCCTGGCTGCGTCTGACGAAGGCGGGCCGCGCGATCCCGGTGACCTGCCTTCACCTGGGCCCGGCGCACGTGCTGCACCTGCCGGGCGAGCTGTTTGTCGAGTATCAGCTCGCCGCACAGAAAGAGGCGGCCGAACCGGTCGCCCTGGCCGCCTACGGGGACTACGGGCCCATGTACATCGGAACCGCCAAGGCCTACACGGAGGGCGGATACGAAACAGGCCCGGTTTCGCGCGTGGCGCCGGCCGTGGAGGAGATCCTGCTCGAGGCCCAGAGGCGCGTCCTCCGGCGGACGGGGTCGTAGCGGGCATCCGGCCCGAACCCGCTGTGTTTAAATGAGAATCAAGGGATGCCGAGTCGAATCCTGCTGTTGCCTGTTGTCGCCGGCCTGGCCGCGGCCGCTGATCCTGCCGGTGAGGCTTCGGCCATTCTGGCGCGGCGCTGCCACCAATGCCACTCCGGGCAGGTGCGCATGGCCGGAGTCGACCTTACCACGACATCCTCGGTGCTGGCCGCATCGGCCCGCATCGCCGCCGCCATCCGGTGGGACGGGAAGATCAGGATGCCGCCGGCTGGCCGCCTGTCCGACGGCGAGGCCTCGGCCGTGCTCGCGTGGATCGGGAAGGGAGCTGTGTTTCCTTCCGCGGCTGGCGTGGCGAAGCCAGCGGCGGCATGGTGGAGCTTTCAGGTTCCTGTGCGGCCGCCGGTCCCGGGCGCCGGCGAGCACCCGGTGGACGCCTTCCTCGCCGCCGCGCTGCGCGAGAAGGGGCTCCAGTACGCCCCGGAAGCGGACCGCCGGACGCTGATCCGGCGCGCGACGTTCGACCTCCACGGCCTGCCGCCTTCGCACGACGAGATCGAGGCGTTTGTGGCCGACACCCGCCCGGATGCGTGGGAGCGCCTGGTCGACCGGCTGCTGGCCTCCCCGCGCTACGGCGAAAAATGGGGCAAACACTGGCTCGACCTGGTGCGTTACGGCGACACGTCGGGTTTCGAGCAGGACCCCTATCTGCTCTACGCGTGGCGCTATCGCGACTACGTGATCAAGGCGTTCAATGACGACAAACCTTACGACCGGTTCATTCGCGAACAGATCGCCGGCGACGAAATCTTCCCTGAGGATCCCGAGTCGCAGCAGGGCACCGGCTACTTCACCGTCGGCGCCAACCGTGACATGTTGTACAAGGTCGAGGACATCAACCGGGTCGAGACGCTGACCGACTTTGTCGACACCACCTCGAGCGTTTTCCTCGGCCTCACGATCGCCTGCGCGCGCTGTCACGACCACAAGTTCGACCCCATCCCCCAACGCGACTATTACCGCCTCCAGGCGGTGTTCGCGCCGTTCCAGAAGACACGCGTCTTCCTCCACTACAACAACGCCCGGGGTTACGACCTCCAGGAGAACACGCGCACCTTCCGCCTCTACGAAGCCGGCGCGCAACTGGCCGCGCTGCTCAACCCGCATCGCAACCGGCTCCGCGACGAACGGTTGTCGCGGCTGCCGCCGGAGGTGGGCGAGGCCTTCCGCACCCCGGACGACCGCAAGACGCCGGAGCAGAAGGCCCTCTACGAAATGCACGCGAAGAAGGTCGAGCCCGGCGACGACGAAGTCTACGCGCAGCTCAGCGCCGAGGAATCCGCGCGCCTGCGGAAGATCGAACGGCGGCTCGTTGGCATGTACAAGACCTACGCGCCGGGCCCCTTCTCGCCGGGTTTGACGGACGTGGGGCGGGAAGCGCCGCGCACATACCTGCCCGGCGGGTCCGGCCCGCAGGAGGAGGTTCGTCCCGGGTTTCCGGGCGCGCTCGGCGGCGGCGAGATACCGGAACCCCCGGCCGATTCGCCCACGACCCAGCGGCGCAAGGCGCTCGCGGAATGGATCGCCTCGCCGGCGAATCCGTTGACCGCCCGCGTGATGGTGAACCGCATATGGCAGTATCATTTCGGCCGCGGCATCGTCGACACGCCGAGCGACTTCGGGATGCGGGCCTCACCGCCGTCCCATCCGGCTCTGCTCGACTGGCTGGCGACGGAGTTCGTGGCAGGCGGCTGGTCGATCAAGCGGATGCACCGTCTGATCATGGTGTCGGCGGCCTACCGCCAGAGCTCGCGGCCTTCCGCCCGGGCCCTGGAGACCGATCCGGGCAACGCGCTGCTATCTCACTTCAGCCGGCGGCGGCTCGAGGCGGAGGAGTTGCGCGACGCGATCCTGGCCGCCTCCGGCGCGATGAACCCGGAGATGGGTGGACGGCCGGTAGTGCCGCCGCTGGCCGCCGAGGAGTTGTACGGCATGAGCCAGCCGGTCGCCAACGCGTGGATTGTCACGGAAGACCGCACCCAGCATGACCGGCGGTCCATCTACATGATCTCGCGGCGGAACTTCCGCATGCCGCTGCTCGAGGCGTTCGACCGTCCCGAGGGCGTGTTGAGCTGTTCCCGGCGGGAATCCTCGACGACGGCGCCGCAGTCGCTGTCGCTGCTGAACGGGGAGTTCACCATGCGTCAGGCAGCCGTGCTGGCGGAGCGGGTCGGCAAGGAGCAGGATCCCGTGCGGGCGGCCTGGCGCGCGGTGCTCGGCCGCGAACCGGCGCCGGAGGAGTCCGAGAAGTCCCGGCAGTTCCTCGAGCGGCAGACCGCGAACCTCGGCTCGCGCAGGGCGGCGCTCGCCGAGATGGCGCGCGGCCTCTTCAACGTGAACGAGTTTCTCTACGTGGAGTAAACGATGAACGGACAGCTATCCCGGCGGGAACTGATCTTTCGGGCGGGCAAGGGATTCGCCGGCCTTGCCGCCGCGGCGATGGCGCAGGGGGCCTCCGCCGGCCGCGCCCGGAACGTGATCTACATCTTCAACCACGGCGGCGTGAGCCACGTCGACACGTTCGATCCCAAGCCCACGCTCGCGCGCCTGTCGGGGGAAACCGTTCCGGCGAGCTTCGCCGCGGGTCTGAAGACGTCGCGCATCGACTTCCGCAAGGCGATCATGCGCGGGTCCCCGTGGGCGTTTCACCGCCACGGCGAGTCGGGACTCGAGATATCGGCCCTGTGGCCGCACCTGAGCCGGCACGCGGACCGTATCGCCGTGATCCGGTCCTGCCATGGCGACGCCTTCGACCACGCCCCCGCCATGTTTCTCCGCTGCACGGGTTCGCAGTTTCCGGGCCGCCCGTCGATCGGCTCGTGGGTGGCGTACGGACTCGGCAGCGAGAACCGGAACCTGCCTTCGTTCGTGGTCATGTCCGACGGCGCGATGAAGTCCGGGGCCGGCGCCTACGGATCCGGATTCCTGCCGGCGACCTACCAGGGAACGATGTTCCGCGCCGGCCGGAGCCCGGTGCTCAACCTGGCGACCCCGGAAGGAGTCAACCCGGCGGCGCAGCGGGAAACGCTCGCCTACATCGAGGATTTGAACCGCCGCCATTTCGCCTCGCGCGACGAAGACACGACGCTGGAGGCACGGATCAAGTCCTACGAACTCGCCTACCGGATGCAGTCGGAAGCGCCCGGAGTGGTGGACATCTCGGCGGAGCCGGAGGCCACGCGCAAACTTTACGGCATCGGCGAACCGCTGACGGACGATTTCGGGCGCAAGTGCCTGCTCGCCCGCCGGCTGGTGGAGCGGGGCGTGCGTTTCGTGCAGCTATTCTTTGGAACCAACCTCGGCGACGACTGGGACGACGCCCACAACGATCTGCTCGGCTCGCATAACAGGATGGCGGGCAAGTCGGACCAGCCGATCGCCGCCCTGCTCACGGACCTCCACGGGCGCGGCCTTCTCGATTCGACCCTGGTCGTCTGGAACAGCGAGTTCGGCCGCACTCCCCTCGCCGAGGGCAAGAACGGCCGCGACCATCATCCGTACGGATTCAGCATGTGGATGGCGGGCGCGGGCATCCGCGGCGGCCGGGCGCTGGGCGCCACCGACGAGTTCGGCCTGCGCGCGGTCGAGCAGCCGAAGACGATTCACGACGTAAACGCCACGATCCTGCGCCTGATGGGCGTCGACCATACCCGGCTCACCTGGCGCTACCAGAGCCGCGACATGCGCCTCACCGACGTTCACGGCGAGGGTGAGTTCACCGACTGGCTGCTGGCCTGAGGCCGCTCCGGATCCGGTGGTAGACTCTCTGTGCCGCCATGAGAACGCCGATCCTGCTTGCGACCCTGGCCATTTCCCTCACCGCTCAGACGCGCGAGGCCAATCCGTTCACCACGGAAAGCGATATCGCCGAGGGCAGGCGGCTCTACGCCCGCTATTGCGTCTTCTGCCACGGCATGGACGGGGCTTCCGGACGCGGCGCGAAACTCGCCTCCCCGTACCGCAAACACGGATCGAGCGACGTCGAGATCTTTCGGACCATCGTCAACGGAGTGCCCGGCACGGAGATGTCCGGGCATTGGCTTGAAGAGGACGAAACCTGGAAGATCGTCTCGTTCGTGCGGGTGCTCGAAAAGTCCGCCGCCGGACAGCCTGCCGGCTGCGAGGCGGGCCCGGGGGACCCGGCCAGAGGCAAGGCGATTTACGAGGGCAAGGGAGGGTGCGCGGGCTGCCACGCCTCCGCCCTGCTCGGTCCCGATCTCTCCGCCGCCGGGGCGACCCTGACGCGGGCCCATCTGCGGGAATCGATCGTGGACGCCGACCGCCAGCTGGCGCCGCGCTACCGGGCCGTCACGGCACGCCCGAAAAACGGCGCCGCCATTCGCGGCCTCCTGCTGAATCAGGACGAATATACCGTCCACCTCATCGATCTGGGCCGGCGGATCCGCTCGTTCCGCCGCACCGACCTGGTTGAGCTCGCCATCGCGAACGGGTCGCTGATGCCGTCGTACGGAAAGGTCCTGAGTGCGGGCGAGATCGACGACGTCGTGGCGCACCTGTGCCGGCAGACAGCGCGCCCGGGCTCCGCGCCCGTCGCGGCCGACCTCAACCCCGGGTCGAGCCGCGACCTGGAGCAGGCCGGTTCCGCGCCGCACAACTGGCTGATGTACTCGGGAAACTACCAGTCGCACCGGCACAGCGGACTGCGTGAGATCACACCCGCCAATGCACCCGCGCTCGAACTCAAATGGACCTACCAGCTTAAGGTTGTTGAAAAGGTCGAGGCGACTCCTCTCGTGGTTGACGGGATCCTGTACATGACGGCGCCGCCCAACGACGTGATCGCGCTCGACGCGGCCACCGGCGTCCGGCTCTGGGAATACAGACGGCGCCTGCCGCCGAAGATCCAGACCTGCTGCGGCCTGGTGAATCGCGGCCTCGCCGTGCTGGGCGACCGCCTGTTCATGGCCACGGTGGACGCGCATGTCATCGCGCTGGACCGGCGGTCCGGCCGCGTGCTGTGGGACGCCCGCATGACCGATTACAAGCCGGGATACTCCGCCACGCACGCGCCCCTGGTGATCAAAGACAAGGTGCTCGTGGGCGTGGCGGGCGGCGAGTACGGCGTGCGCGGCTTCCTCGACGCTTACGACGTGGCCAGCGGAGAGCGCAAATGGCGCTTCTACACCACGCCGGGCCCCGGCGAGTTCGGAAACGGCACGTGGGAAGGCGATTCGTGGAAGACGGGAGGCGCCCCGATCTGGATCACGGGCAGCTACGACCCGGAGCTGAACCTGACCTACTGGGGCACCGGAAACCCGGGTCCGGACTGGAACGGAGATGTCCGCAAGGGAGACAACCTGTTCTCGTGCTCCGTGTTGGCCATCGATCCGGACACAGGCCGGCGCAAGTGGCATTTTCAGTTCACCCCGCACGATGAGCATGACTGGGACGCCACGCAGATCATGGTGCTGATTGACCGCGAGTTCCGGGGCCGGCAACGCAAGCTGCTCATCAACGCCAACCGCAACGGCTTCTACTATGTGCTGGACCGGGCCACAGGGGAGTTCCTGCATGGAAAGGCTTTCGTGAAACAGACCTGGGCGAAGGGTCTGGACGACCGCGGGCGGCCCGTCCGGCTGCCCGGGACGTTTCCCACCGCCGAAGGCACGCACGTCTATCCGCAAGTGGCGGGGGGCACCAACTGGATGTCGCCGGCGTACAACCCGCAGACCGGCCTGTTCTACGTGCCCGTGCGCGAAGGCGGAAGCCTGTACTTCAAGGGCGAGGCCGACTACAAGCCCGGAAGGCGTTTTCAGGGCGGTTTTTTCAACAACGAAAACGTCGCCGGCGACTGGTACGGCGCCGTGCGCGCCCTCGATCCCTTGACCGGAAATCCCGTCTGGGAGCACCGCCTCGGCATCCCTCCGTGGGCCGGCCTGCTGTCCACGGCGGGAGGAGTCATCTTCGCGGGCACGGAAGAAGGCTACTTCAAAGCTCTCGATGCAGCCACCGGCCGGGACCTTTGGCGCGCCAACCTCGGCGGCCGCGTCATCGCCAACCCGATGTCGTTCGCCGCCGGCGGCCGCCAGTATGTTGCCATCGCCGCCGGCAGCGCCCTGTTCGTCTTCGGCCTCCGGCAGTGACGCCCCGGTTGCCGCAGCCGGCCGAGGTGGGAATCCTTGTTCACGGCGGGAACCACTTTGTGGTGCGCGGTCCGGAGCCGGATGACGCGCAGGCGCTGGCTCTGGTCCGCCACTGGTCGCTGATCCGGATCGGAGCGCAGACCCCGCCGGAGCTGGCCGCGTGGACCATCAGCACGAAGGAGTTCCGAGAGAATCTGGGATGGGCGGTTGTCGCCGGCGGCGGGGAAATCCTGCCGGTAGTGGCGCAGTTGCTGGCGGAACTGGCCTCCCGCGGCGTCCGGATCCGCCGGTTGTGACGCGCGGGCCTGGCCAGGCACGTGCCGCGCCGGGCGCGGGCTGGCGCTCCGCCTTTCCCGAACTCGCCCGTCTCACGTATACAGGTGATTCCCAACTCGGCCGCGGGGTCGTACTCTGGTGTCCAGAGCACCATGGCAGACTTCTACCAGACTGGGATCGTGCCGACGTTACACAGCCTGAAGCGGGACACGGTCGAGCGGCTGGAAGCCGATCTGGAGCGCCACGCCCGCAACAGGCCGATCGGCCTGGTGCTGCCCGCGCTCGTCTCCGAGTTTGAAAGCACGGCCATGCAGCGAATCCTCCGGGAGCTGAAGCAGGTTCGCTACCTTCAAAGGATTGTGCTGGCTCTTGGGCGGGCGACCTCCGAGCAACACCAGTACGTGCTCGGCCTGTTCAAGGATTTCTACACTCCGGTGACCGTCCTCCATGTCGAGAGTCAGCGGACGCAGGCGCTGCTGCGGCTGCTTGAAGACCGCGGACTCTCCGCCGGCCCCGACGGCAAGGGCCGGTCGTGCTGGCTTTCCTACGGCCTGATCCTGGCTTTCGGCGACTGCGACGTTATCGCCTTGCACGACTGCGACATCGTCAACTACGACCGCCAGCTGCTGGCGCGGCTGTGTTTTCCGGTCGTTCATCCGAACCTCGGCTTCGAGTTCTGCAAGGGATACTATGCGCGGGTCACGGATCGCATGCACGGGCGCGTCACCCGGCTTTTCTTCACTCCCTTGCTGCGATCCATGATCGGGATGGCGCCGGCGTCGTCGTTCCTGACGTTTCTCGACAGCTTCCGCTATGCGCTGGCCGGTGAATTCGCCATGAACGCCAACCTGGCGCGCGTCAACCGCATTCCGGCGGATTGGGGCCTGGAAGTGGGGGTTCTGGCCGAGGTTTACCGGAATTGTGCGGTGGCCCGGACCTGTCAGGTCGACCTGATGGACAGCTACGAGCACAAACATCAGGATCTGTCGGCGGCGGACGGCGCCAGGGGCCTCTCGCGCATGGCCCGGGAGATCGCCAAATCGCTGTTCCGCACTGTGGCGGCCGAGGGCATGGTCTTCACGACGGAGCAGTTCCGGACCCTCGAGGTGCGCTACATCCGCATGGCGCAGGACACGATCGCGCGCTACTACGCCGACGCGCTGCTCAACGGCCTGAAGTTTGACCGCCACGATGAGGAGGTCGCCGTGGCCGCCTTCGCCACGAGCCTTCGAAAAGCGGCTGAGGAGTTCATCGAAGATCCCCTCGGGGTGCCGCCCATTCCGAACTGGAACCGTGTGCTGGCGGCCATTCCGGAGTTCTTCGACCTCCTGCTGGACGCCGTCGACAAGGATGCCCGCCAGCCGGCGCGCGCCGCCTCGTGAGAGAGGATGATCCGGTGACACCGGCGGCCATATCGCCCGGCGCGGAACAGGCGGCCGGGTTTGTCCGGCAGGCGGATATCGTCGTCGGGATTCCGAGCTTCAACAACGCGCGGACTATCGGACACGTGGTCCGCGCCGTGCATGCCGGGCTGGCGAAATTCTTTCCCCAGTGGACGGCGGTGATCGTGAACTCCGACGGCGGATCCACGGACGGCACGCGCCAGGAGGTTCTCTCGGCTCACATGGACGAGCAGCACCTGCTTTTGCTTTCCACTCCCGTGTCGGCGGCGCACCGCCTTTCGGTCCCCTATCACGGGATTCCGGGCAAGGGCAGCG
>Ga0209172_10004084_pt1 | contig 20587 bp, 16 predicted proteins | sample LarsenN4metaG_FD_184113 | JGI IMG/M metagenome (GOLD analysis project Ga0209172, IMG submission 184113) | Hot spring sediment bacterial and archeal communities from British Columbia, Canada, to study Microbial Dark Matter (Phase II) - Larsen... ... | reverse complement strand
GCTAGCTATCATCGACCTCTCGCCCGGCGGGCACCAGCCCATGGCCGACCGCGCCGGACAACTCTGGATCACGTTCAACGGCGAGATCTACAACTACAGGGAGCTGCGTCGGGAGCTGGAAGGACGGGGGCATGGGTTCCGCACGTCCAGCGACACGGAGGTCATCCTCGAGGCGTACCGTGCATGGGGCACCGACTGTCTTAGCCGGCTGAACGGGATGTTCGCCTTTGGGCTCTACGACAGTGCTGCCCGCCATCTGTTCCTAGCTCGTGACCGCGTGGGCGAGAAACCGCTGTTCTATTGGTGTGCCCCCGAAAAGCTGGCTTTTGCCTCTGAGCTGAAGGCGCTAATGGCTGATCCGGCATTCCCGCGTGAGCTTAGCTTTGAGGCGCTTGATTACTATCTGGCGTATGGCTACGTGCCTGGAGAGATGTGCATCTTTCAACATGTTCGAAAACTAGCGCCGGGTCATGCGGCGACCTATGATCTTGAAACTCACACCCTACGCGTCTGGCCCTACTGGCAATTGCCGCAACCAACCACCCAGAATAATGTGTCCCCTGAGGCGCTGACCGAGGAACTCGAATTCCTGCTGCTCGATGCCGTACGGCGGCAAATGGTAGCTGATGTACCGGTGGGGATCCTCTTAAGCGGCGGGATTGACTCCAGTCTTGTGACGGCCATGGCGGCGCGGGTTTCGTCCGGGTCTGTCAAGACGTTCACCGTTTCGTTTCCGGGCCACGGAACATATGATGAAGCGCCTTACGCCAGGCTTGTGGCGTCGCATTTCGGAACGGAGCATACCGAACTGGTGGCCGAGCCTGCGACGGTCGGGATCCTTCCCCAACTTGCCCGTCAATACGATGAGCCAATTGCGGATTCATCCATGGTGCCCACGTACTTGGTATCGAAGGCTATCCGGCAAGAGGCCAAGGTGGCGCTTGGGGGTGACGGTGGGGACGAGCTGTTCGGAGGGTACACCTTGTACCCCTGGGTGTTACGACAGCAGCGGGTTCGAAGGTGCGTCCCCGCTGTGCTGCGCCAATGGGTCTCGAAATTTGCCCAGGACTTGCCGGTTGGTTTTAAGGGTCGGACCTACCTTATCTCGTTCTGTTTGGAGCAAGCGCAGGCTGTAGCGTATACCGGTCTCTACTTCGATCATCGGACAAGATTGCGATTGGTCCCGCGGTTAATCGCCGAGTCATCTTTTGCGCCTGAGGTGCACCGTGTCCGTTGTGCGATCCTGGGCAAGAGTACGATACAACAATTAACGGCCGCGGACTTTGCCACCTATCTCCCGGACGATATTCTGGTGAAAGTTGACCGCGCGAGTATGCTCACATCATTGGAAGTGCGTGCCCCGTTCTTGGATCACCGCATCATCGAGTTCGCCTTTGGGCGTGTTCCGGACATGTATCGGGCCAATGAATCGCAGCGGAAGATTCTGCCTCGCAGGCTAGCGCAGCGCCTGCTACCGCGGGGGCTGGAATTGAACCGAAAGCAAGGATTCTCCCTCCCCCTTGCCGCGTGGTTCCAAGGGGAGTGGGGCGCCTTCATGGAATCGGTGCTCCGCAAGGCAGAACCAACTCTGTTCGACCAGGCAGCGATTAAGCAGCTGCTTGCGGGTCAGCACAAAGGCTATTCGAACACTCAACGCCTCTTCGCTCTCACAATGTTTGAGCTGTGGCGGCGGGAGTATCGCGTATCCTCGTAAGGGGTCGTGGGGGATCAGGTGTGGAGTTATGCGAGACGAGTTGCTCGACATACTGTGCTGTCCGCTGTGCAAGACAGATCTTCGGCTAACCGAAGCTTTCAGGTATGGCGGGGAAATCGAAGCCGGAGTGTTGACCTGTGCAGTCTGTGGACGAGAGTTTTCGGTGACCGAATCCATCCCGCGGTTTGTCGCGGTAAAGAAATATGCGGATAGTTTTGGCTTTCAATGGAATCAATTCAGGAGGACGCAGCTCGACAGCCATTCCGGCGTGCCGATCTCGCGGGACCGCTTCTTTCAGGAGACGGGTTGGCTCCCGGAGGAACTCTATGATAGATGGGTACTGGATGTCGGCTGCGGCGCCGGTCGTTTCGCCGAAATCGCACTCTCGTGCGGAGCCAGGGTCATCGCGCTGGACTACTCGGGGGCGGTGGACGCATGCCGAGAGAACTTGCAGCATTGGAAAAACCTAGACGTCGTCCAGGGAGATATCTACCATTTGCCGATAAAGATGGCGAGTATGGATTATGTGTACTGCTTCGGCGTCTTGCAGCATACGCCGAATGTCAGGGGAGCGTTTATGGCGCTGCCGGGACTGTTGCGGGATGGTGGGCGTCTGGCGGTGGACGTGTACGCCAAGTCTCCATTGAACCTGCTTTGGTCCAAGTACTGGATTCGACTGGTGACACGGCGGCTGCCGCCTCGTACTCTGGTCCGAATTGTCCGGGGGATGGTGCAGACCCTGTTTCCGGTGAGCTTGAGGATCGGGCGGATTCCGCGGATCGGCCGACGGCTTCGCTACCTGATCCCAGTCGCGAATTATGACGGGGTCCTGCCTCTCTCTTCCGGCCAGTTGCGGGAATGGGCGGTCTTGGACACGTTCGACATGCTGGCCGCAAGATATGATAAGCCCCAATCCGTCGATGCGCTCCACAGATGGTTCCACGCGGCCGGCCTGAGCGACATCGAGGTGTTCCGGCGAGGATTGGTCGTCGGGCGAGGGACCAGGAAGTAGATGGAATTGGAGGAAGGGCCGGCGCTGGTCAGGAGGTGTGAAGACTGAGGAGAACCCAACGGGGCATCCCTTGGGATGGAGGAAGGGCGCACCAGCGTGAGGGTCACGGTTGCGAATTTGACAGAGGGAGGGCTGAGCGGTGGATACAGAAAGTACCTGGATCACATGCTCCCCCTATTATGCAAGGACCCTGGTATCGAGGAATTGAGCGTGCTTGTTCCGGAGGGTGTAACTTTGCGCTCGCCGGAAAAGGTGAAGGTATTGTCCTGGCGGACGGGTCGAGCGTGGTCGAGCCTGGGTGTGGTGAAGAAGCTAGTGCGTGGATTGGAACCGGATGTGGTGCTCATCCCCACGGGGAGATGGATGGATTGTGGCGGACGTCCCATTGTAGCAATGATCCGGAATATGGAGCCTTTGACCATCCCGATCAGAGGCAATGCTGCTCCCGAAGGCTTGCGGAATCTCTTGAGGGCATATCTGGCTCGAACCAGCTGTCGGCGGGCAACCCGAGTGATTGCGGTCTCACGACACGTCCGAGATTTCCTTACCCACAGATGGGGGATCAACGCAAACAAGATCGGGTTGGTGTATCACGGGGTTGAGCCTCCGCCAGATCCGAAGGATGCTATCATCCCTATGGGTCTGGCACCTGATGGCCATCCGCTTATTTTCTCGGCGGGATCGATTCGACCGGCGAGAGGCCTTGAAGATGTGATCGGCGCAATGGCCAGACTCTCAGCCCTTGAACAGGATGCAAGGCTTGTGATCGCGGGTTCCCCAGACCGGGGAACGCGTGGCTACCTCGCCCGGATGCAACGTATGGCGGGAGGTCTTGGTGTCTCAGCGCGGATCACCTGGGCAGGCCAGCTAACCGCAAGGGAAATGTCGTGGTGTTTCTACAATTGCGGGGCTTTCGTCATCAGCAGCCGGGCAGAGGCCTGTCCGAATACCCTCCTCGAAGCGATGAGTCATGGATGTGTCATCGTGTCCACCAAATCACCGCCCATGCCGGAGTTCCTCGCAGATTCGGCGTTGTTCTATGAGCCCGGTGATCCAGAGGATTTGGCCGCAAAGCTGCGGACGGCACTAATGTGTCAGACTGGTTCCGAAAGGCGTGTCGGAAGGCTTGCGAGCGACAGGGCGAAGCAATATCAGTGGAAGAAAACCGCAGAGAAGACTGTCCAACAGCTCCTTTTGGCTGTGGAGGATCGACAACGAACGAGGGATTCTGCGAAAGGATCGCCTACCGACCGGACCAGCCCGGTCAACGACGCTCGCCACTGATGAGCAAGCCCAGGGCGTTTGTGAACCACATTGGAATGTCCCTAGGGGACAGCTTGCAAGCCGCATTTGAATGGCTTGAGGTTTCAAGAGTCATTCAGCGTGAGAGTCGGGTCTTCCTGAAGCCGAACCTCACCTGGAAGGAACCCATAGACGGCGTCACGACGACGCCAGCGTTCATCGAGCACGTCGTCACCGCGATCCGCGACCGGACGCCGCACATCACGGTCGGCGAGTCGGACGGCGGCTACCACAGTTTCAAGGCAGAGGAGGCGTTTGAGAGTCACGGGCTCTTTCGCCTCCGGGAGCAGTTTGGCATCCAGGTGGTTAACCTGAGCGACGGCCCATCCGAATCTCGGACTGTGGACATTGCTGGCTGTCCGGTGACCGTGGAGGTACCCCGGCTTCTGCTTGATGAAACGGATGTGTTTATCACCCTGCCCGTCCCAAAGGTCCATGTGATGACCCAGGTCAGCCTTGGGTTTAAGAACCAATGGGGTTGCCAGCCTGGGACCATGCGGCTCCGGAATCATCCCGACTTTGCCAGAAAGATTCTGGCCATTCACAAGATCCTGAAGCCTCGTCTGGCCATCTATGATGGGACGTATTTCCTGGACAAGACCGGGCCGATGATCGGAGAGCCGGTTCGGATGCACCTTCTGATCGCTTCGAACGACGTCGGCGCGGGCGACCTGGTCTGCTGCGAGATCATGGGCGTCAATGCCAGAAGGGTGAATCATCTCCGACGGGCACAACGCGAAGGGATGATGCCGCCTTTCCTGACGGATGTGATTCTCAACCAGCCGTTAGAGCCGTTCAAGACGCATCGGTTTCGACTACGGCGAAGCCTGATCAACTATGTTGCGCTGGCGGCATTCCACTCTCACCTTGGAACGCGGCTCTTCTATGATTCGCCTGCCGCGGCCCCGATTCACCGGGTGCTGTACACCATCCGGAAAAATCCACTGATTGGTCGTCTGCTGTACGGCCGTACTGGCCCGCCAATAGCCGAGGGACGGCGGTCCTGAGATGCTTCAGGTCATCCAGAACTACCGAACCGGCGTGCTGGAGGTGGTTGAGGTTCCGCCGCCAGTGGTCCGGCCCGGCACCCTGCTGATCCATACCGCCGCTTCCCTGGTAAGCGCGGGAACCGAGCGTCATCTCGTGGAGATGGCGCAGAAGAGCCTTCTGGGCAAGGCGCTGGCTCGCCCGGACCTCGTCCGTCGGGTCTGGGACAAGGTGAAAGTGGACGGCGTTGCGGAGACCCTCCAGCAGGTCAGGCAGCGACTGAAAACGCCGGTCCCGCTGGGGTACAGCGCCGCCGGGACCGTGATTGAGGTGGGCCCGGAGACGGTCGGATTCCAGGTAGGGGACCTTGTGGCCGTGGGGGGCCAGAGCGTCGCCGTGCATGCTGAGATCCTCTGTGCCCCCCCAACGTTGGTGGCCCTCGCGCCGCCGGGCGTTCCAGCCGAGTACGCCGCCTTCGGGATGGTGGGGGCTATTTCCCTGCACGCGGTGCGCCTGGCCCGGGTTCAGCCTGGGGAATGGGTGGCAGTCATAGGGCTCGGGCTCCTCGGGCTGCTGGCCACCCAGATGCTGCGGGCGGCGGGATACCGGGTCCTCGGTCTGGACCTAGTCCCCTCCAAGCTTGCCCTCGCGAAGTCGCTCGGGGTCGAGGCGGTGTACGACTCCACCGGGTCGGATACTCCGACCCAAGTCGAGTTGCTGACGGGTGGTCACGGCGCGGACGCCGTCCTGATCACGGCTGGCACGTCGAGCAACGAGCCGCTCGATCTGGCGGCAAGGATTAGCCGCGTGCGGGGTAGGATCGTGGCTGTGGGGCTGGTCGGGCTCGATGTCCCGCGCTCCCTCTTCTTCGACCGCGAGCTGGAGCTAGTGGTCTCCCGGGCCTCGGGACCCGGGCTGTATGATCGAGGCTATGAGACGCACGGCGCCGACTACCCGTACCCATTCGTCCGCTGGACCCACGCGCGGAACATGTCAGAATTCCTCCGGCTGGTGGCGACGGGCTCGGTGCGCCTCGATCCCCTGATCACCCATCGGTTTCCCATCTCCCAAGCTGTCGAGGCGTATGGGATCTTGCAGGGCAAGACGAGCACTCCTCCCATCGGGATCATCCTGGAGTACCCTGGCGCCAAGGAGCCCAGGCCCTCTGTCATCCGGTTCCGGGACGCTGGTGACTCGCACCGGCCTAGGGCCACGGTGCGGCTGGGTCTCATCGGGGCGGGGCTCTTCGCGCGAACGACGCTGCTCCCCGAGCTGCGAAAGCTCGCGGGGCTCGAGCTCGTCGGGGTGGCCACCTCCTCGGGCTTATCCGCGCAGCATGCCGCGAAGAGCTTCGGATTCAGATACGCCACAACGAATCCCCAGGACGTGATCACCGATCCAGAGATCGACTGCGTCCTCATCGCCACTCGGCACGACAGCCACGCCCGCCTGGCGGCGATGGCGCTTCGGGCGGGGAAAGACGTCTTCGTGGAGAAACCATTGGCCCTGAGCACGAACGAGTTTTTGGAGGTGGCCGAGGCATGGGCCGGGGGGACGGCGCGGCTGATGGTGGGATTCAATCGCCGGCATTCCTCGCACGCCGTCGCGGCCCGGCGGTACCTGGCCGACGCGGGCGGGCCCGCCATCCTGCATTGTCGGGTGAACGCCGGTGACGTGCCTGCCGGGAGCTGGGTCAACGACCCGCAGGCGGGGGGCGACCGGATCCGGGGGGAACTGTGCCACTTCGTGGACCTCGCCCACTTCCTTCTGGGCGGAAACTCGGTGGTCGTGGAGGCGGCTGGTCTCCCTCCCCGGCGGAGCGGGGAGCCGGTGGAGGACCTGACCGCCCTCCTGAGATTCGCCGATGGCTCTCTCGCGGACCTGGTATATACTGCCCGGGGCCACCGCAGTCTGATGCGCGAGCGCGTTGAGGTGTTCCGCGGGGGCCGGGTGAGCGTGCTGGAGAACTTCCGGGTCACGCGGTTCTACGGGCAGGGGGCGCCCCGGGTCGTCCGCACGTGGCGCCTGGATCGGGGTTACCGGGGCGAGCTGGCCGCCTGGCTCGAGGCCCTCACCGGCGGTGGCCCCGCCCCGGTGCCCTTCGTGGACTACGCAGCCTCGACCCTGGCCACTCTGGCGGTCGCTGAGGCGGTGACGACCGGTCGTGCGGTGGGGGTGGATCTGTCGGTCATCGGGCGCTACACGCGCCCCGTCGAGGAATGAGCCGCCCCATGCGGATCCTGATGATGACCGATCGCTTCCCGCCGCAGGTGCGGTCGGCAGCCCACCTCTTCCACGACTTGGCGCGGGAGTTTCAGCGCCGACAACATGAGGTGGCCGTCATTACGAAAGCCCCGCGGCAGTACATGGCAAACGGGGCTGGTAGGGGCATTGGCCTGGGATGGGAGGATGTGGGGGGCGTCCCGACGCTGCGCGTTCGGGGATTGCCGATCCCAGGGTATCACCCGATGGTACGGGGCTTGGACCATCTGACTCTCGGTTGGAGTTTCGGCCGGGGTTCGGGACGATGGTCTTCGGCTGATGTCATCCTGGTGTATTCGCCCCCTTTGCCGCTAGCTTCGGCAGGCGCGAAGTACGCCCGCCGGTTCCTCGTTCCGTTCGTGTTGAACGTGCAGGACTTGTATCCGCAGACCGCGATCGACCTGAAACTCCTCCGCAATCGACTAGCCATTCGGCTTGCAGAGCGGATGGAAGGCCTTGCTTACCAGCGTGCTGAGCGAATCGTCGTGCATTCGCCAGGAAATCGGGAGTTTCTGATCAAGCAGAAGGGCGTCCCCGCCGACCGGGTGCGCGTGATTTTCAACTGGGTGGACACGGAGGCAATTCGACCCGGTCCGCGGGAGAATTCGTTCCGGGCCCAGCACCATCTGACGGGCAAGTTCGTAGTCTCGTATGCGGGCGTGATGGGTTACGCACAGGATCTTGGCGACATCATCCAATGTGCAGAACTCACGCGGGCTGACGAGGAGATCGTGTATCTCCTAGTGGGCGAGGGAGTCCTGGAGAGGCGCTGGAAGGAGATGGCAGCCGCGCGGGGGCTTTGCAACGTCCGCTTTCTGCCCATGCAGCCCAAGGACCGATACGCGGAACTTTTGGCCGCGTCAGATGCCTGCCTCATCCCCCTGGACGCGCAGCTTCGGACGCCAGTTGTCCCCGGCAAGCTCCAATCCATCATGGCGAGCGGACGACCCGCCATCACGATGGTCGATCCCTCGGGCGACACGCCCAAGCTCCTGGAGGAGAGCCGAGGCGGGATCAACGTCCTTCCCGGGCAGCCACATGCCTTGTGCGAGGCGATCTTGTGGCTCAAGAGTCATCCCGAGGCCGGCCGAGAGATGGGGCAGCGAGGGCGCCGATTTGCCGAGGACCACTTTGCCGTTACTCGGTGCGCCATTGCCTACGAAGAGTTATTTGAGGAACTACTGAAAGAGAGTGCCGAGGATCGCGCACGCAATCCGCAGAGGAGGCATTGATGGGGAGCGACTACCGCGAGGCATATGCGGGGCAACACGTGCTCGTCACCGGGGGGGCTGGCGCCATCGGCAGCAACCTGAGCGCCGCACTCGCCGCGGCCGGGGCGTCCGTGATCATCCTGGACAATTTCTCCTCTGCGGAACGTTGGAATGTGCCGTCGCTACCCAATATCCTATTCATTGAGGGAGACATCCGGGACGAGGTGAAGTTGAAGCGGGTTTTTTTCGAGCGGCCCAGGATCGTCTTTCACTTAGCGGCGTTTTTCGCCAACCAGAACAGCGTGGATCATCCGGAGACCGATCTGGATGTGAATGGGCTGGGGACGTTGCGGCTGCTGGAGTACTCGGTGCTTACCGGGGTGGAGCGCTTTCTGTACGCATCGTCGGGATGTTCGATCTATGGCAGTAGTGCGCCATTGCCTCTCAAGGAAGATTTCATGTCGATGCACCTCAGCACACCGTACCAGATCACGAAGATGCTGGGGGAGCTCTACTGCAACTTTTTTGCAAATCATTATGGGCTTAAGGTGGTAAAGCCGCGCTTCTTCAACTCGTACGGCCCGGGGGAGGTGCCGGGGCAGTATCGGAACGTCATTCCAAACTTCATATATTGGGCAATGAAGGGGCAGCCTTTACCGATCACCGGGACAGGAGAAGAGACGCGCGATTTCACCTACGTCGGCGACCTAGTGGACGGACTCCTGCGAGCGGGGATCCTTGAGAGCGCCATCGGCCAGGAATTCAACCTGGCATCGGGCAAGGAGACCCGAATCGGTGACGTAGCCCGCATGATCAATGCCGCGACAGGCAATGCGGCCGCGATCCGCATGGCCGAGCGGCGCAAGTGGGATACAAAAAGCCGCCTGCTGGCCTCGATCGAGAAGGCACACAGTCTGATCGGGTACGAGCCTCGGACATCCTTTGAAGAGGGGCTAGAGCGAACGATCGATTGGTTTCGCAAGAACTGGGAACGGATCGATGACGCCGCACGCTTCGGACCTGGAATCTCATCGGCGGTCCGAGAGATGACGTCGCCCAAGGAGTAGGCTGGTGAGGATCCTTTCAATCTTCGGCACGCGTCCCGAGGCAATCAAGATGGCCCCGGTGGTGATGGAGCTGAGAAAGTATCCAGGCGAGTTCGAGTGCATCGTCTGTGTCACGGCACAGCACCGGGAGATGCTGGACCAGGTCTTGGATGTGTTTGAAATCAAGCCTGACCTGGACTTGGGGCTGATGGAAGAGAATCAATCCCTCGCCTCGCTGAGCGCGCGCGTGATCACCGCCTTGGACAAGGTCCTAGACAGCGTCCGCCCAGACCTCGTCCTCGTGCAGGGAGATACCACGACGGCCATGGTGGCAGGCCTGGCCGCCTTTTACCGGAAGGTTCCGGTCGGGCATGTCGAGGCAGGACTCCGCACCCTCTCCCGGTATAGCCCGTTTCCGGAAGAGATGAACCGCCGGCTCCTAGGAGCCCTCGCAACGTATCACTTTGCTCCTACGGAACGGGCCGTCGCTGCGCTTCGCAGTGAAGGGATCGCAGAGGACGGGACCTTCCTCACTGGGAACCCCGTGATTGATGCCCTTCGCTGGATCGTTGGCCGCCCTCCTACCCAAAGTACGATCCGGTTTCTCAGGTCGCTCGGATTAGGGGCTCAGGGGGAACCCCCCCGAAACGGAGTTCGCACCTTACTCGTCACCGCTCATCGCCGTGAAAGCTTCGGAGGAGGCCTGGCCGACATCTGCCGAGCACTCAAGCTTCTGGTCCAGCGCAACCGCAATGTGCAGATCGTTTACCCTGTACACCTGAACCCAAACGTCCGAGAAAAAGTATTTCCCCTTCTGGCGGATGACGTGCGCATTCATCTGATCGATCCGGTTCCCTACGAGGCGCTTGTCCATCTCATGGCCCAGAGCTACCTGGTCTTGACGGATTCCGGCGGCATCCAAGAGGAAGGCCCGGCCTTGGGGAAGCCCGTTCTGGTCCTTCGGGAAGAAACAGAGCGTCCTGAGGGAGTGGAGGCGGGAATCGCGAAGGTAGTCGGCACGGATCCCGAGGTGATTGTCGAAGAGGTGGAAATTCTACTATATGACCATGAGGCCTACCGGCGAATGGCCCGCGCTATTACTCCGTATGGAGATGGACATGCAGCCGAACACATTGTCGAGATCATCCGAAAACGCCCGCTTGGCCGTCATTTCCTGTAACGCATCTCCAGTTGAGCGTTTAATCGTCAACAGTGCCCCAAGTATGCCCTGGGCAAAGCGCCTCTTCGATCTGCTTGTCTCTGGGCTGGGTCTGCTGGCTTCTATCCCGCTATGGGCCATCATCGCGGTTGGCATCAAGCTGGAAGATGGCGGGCCGGTCTTCTACGCGCAGGAGCGCGTCGGCTTGGGAGGACGACACTTCCGGAGCTGGAAGTTCCGTTCAATGGTGCCTAATTCCGATCAAAAATTTGGCCCGCTTCAGGCGAGCGATGGGGACTCACGGGTAACGCGGGTGGGGCGGATCCTGCGAGCGACGGCGATGGATGAGCTGCCCCAGCTCTGGAACATCTCTAGGGGAGACATGAGCTTTGTAGGCCCGCGGGCGCTTTTGCCCGGTGAGATCGAGGTGAATGGGAACGGAGAGCTGGTTCCACTGGAAAAGATCCCAGGCTATGAGAAACGCCACAGCGTAAGGCCTGGCCTGACTGGGTTGGCCCAGATCTACGCCCCCCGTGATATCCCCCGCAAGCACAAATTCAAGTACGACCTCCTCTACATCAAGAAACAGAGCTTCTGGCTCGACCTGAAGCTGATCGCCCTGTCAGTGTGGATTAGCTTGCGGGGGAAGTGGGAATATCGGGGTCGGAGATTCTGAAGGTGTACGAAAGAACGAGGAGCCTGAAAAAGAGATGAAGGTCCGATATGATAAGAAAGTCGATGCTGCGTGTATTCGGTTCTCGTCAAAGCGTCCAGCGGGCGGTGTAGAGATCAAAGAGGGGGTCATCCTCCACGTAACCGACAAGGACGAGATTGTGGCGTTAGAAATCTTGGAAGCGAGCGAGCGCCTCCCGGTGAGGAACCTCTTTACCCTTGAGGTGCGGAACTGAGAACAAGACCCTACGAGGTACGGGCTCAATGCGGATTGTAGAATTCGGAATTCGGAATTAGCATCAATTTCGGATTTCGAATTTCGGATTGCGAATTTGATCCGGCGAGCATACTGAGGTGCAACGCTTAACGTTTGAAGAGCGCAGGTCTAGGTGACCCGTACAGTCGTCCATTCGTACCGGCGTACGCTCTTGGAAAGAGAATGAGGCGAGAGTCATGAGCGCCGAGAGCCGAGAAGAGTGGCAAGAGGATGAGGTCAACCTGCTGGATTACTGGCGGGTACTGAGGAAGCGTGGCCGGATGATTGTGGGCCTCACCTTTTCCTGCGTGCTCATCGCGGGATTCCTGAGCTATTTCATTTTGGTCAAAGTTTATGAGTCCACGGCCAGAATCATCGTTCCGAAAGAGTCCAGCGGGGAACTGGAGCGCATCGTAGTTGGACGCTTGGAACGGAGCACCGGACAGTTGCTGGGGAGACTTCTCCCGCCAACTGAGAGAAATCGGGATATCTTCATCGCGATGCTGAAGAGCGGGACCATGGCAAGGGAGCTCGTCGAACGTTTTAATTTAAAGGAACGCTACAAGGTGGCTTTTCCTGAGGACGCCGTGAAAGCGCTTCAGGGTGCGACTGAAATCAAGGTCTCCAAAGAGGGAGTCATATCTGTTACGGTGCAAGACAAGGATCCAAGGCTCGCAGCCGACATCGCGAATGCGTACATCACGCTCCTGGATCGCCACTCTGCCAGACTACCAGGGACTGCCGACGCTGGTCGCCAGCGGGCTTTTCTTGCCGATGAGCTGGAGAAGACCGAGAAGGCCCTTCGAGAGGCAGAGGAGGCCCTACGACTGTTCCAAGAGAATAGCAAGGGACTGGTGGTTCATGAGGAAACCAAGGCCACCATCCTGGAAGCAGCGAAGCTGAAGGGACAGATTGTTGCCGCTGAGGCACAGCTTGAATTCTTGGGCGCTGACGGTACCAAGAGCATCGCACATCTCTCCGCACAAAGGCGGCAAATTAAAAGGATGAGACGGCAGCTGGCGGCGATGCAGCAGAGTCAGCAAACAAGTACCCCCCTTGGAAGCACGATTCCTGGAGGAAGCAGAGGGGATTTCTCTCATCCATCTGCTCAGGCGCAAGAATTGGGAAAGGAGAGCGAGTATCTCCGCCTCATGGGGGGGGTCAAGGAGCGGGAGACCGCGTACCAACTCCTGATCAAGCAGTATGAGCGGGTAAAGATCAACGAAACAGGGGACCTACCGACGTTCCTGGTACTGGACAAGGCTATAACCGCTGAGCGGAATTCGAAACCAAGGACTACCCTGTACATGGCCATTGCCGGCGTCCTGAGCCTCTTCGTCGGAATATTTCTTGCGTTCTTTCTGGAATATCTGGAACGAATCCGCAAACAGGAGCCCGGCAAAGCACAAGCACAATAATCCCCCAACCTAGCAATCCTCGAGCCCACGCATCCACGAATCCACCGATCCACCATTTTGCCACGCCACCGAAACTCCCACCGCCGGATCCCTTCTTAGCAGTCCTGCCCTCGATTCGATAATGTTCTGGCTGAGAAACCAAAGGCATTTTCCAAACCATAGATTCCCTTGGAAGGTTATATCCTGTTCCTTGATAGGTCACTCACCGTAGGATTGAGGTTAGGTCCTCTGGACGGATCTGGAGACGGTTCGTGACTCGCAACCTCGTAATCTGGTTTGCCGGGTTGTGTATCCTAGCCGGGACCACCTTTGACTTTGTGGTGGTATCTCAAATTGTAAAGATTCGGACGTCTTCAATCAATTTATCCACTGCTGAAATCTGCATAGCGGCTTTTCTCCTCATTGCCATGGCACGTAGTTGGAGAGGTTTCCTCCCATGCCTTACGAGGCACAGGATTCCACTGATTCTCATTCTTGGACTTTGGCTTAGTGGCGTCACCACAGCCTTTTTGACCGACCAGACGCTCGCTTCCCTCAAGTTCAGTCTGCGCTACTTAGCAATCTTCTTAGTCTTTGTATCGTTTCTTTGCTTAGGCATGTCGGGGGAGCTGAAGATATTTGAGAAAATGGTGGCCGTTTGGGGTATTTTTCTGGGCATATTGGGGCTACTGGAGTTTCTGTCTCCTGGTGCAAAGGAATTCCTACTAACCAGATTTTTGCCTACAAGGGAGATTGATGCTAGGGTCGGAACGGTGTTGCACCCCAATTTGTATGGCGCCTTCATGGGACTTGTTTTCCTACTGGGACTTGTAAGTCTTTCCCGTGAAAAATCCTGGCTTTCGCTCTCGACGACATCCCTGGGCCTTGTCGGGGTGAGCATTGCAGGAAGCCGGAACGCGTGGCTCATTACAAGCATATGTCTTGTGATCTACGCTCTTACCAGAAGACACTGGCGAGAGTTCTTTAGGGTTGCCGTTGCAGCGTTCGTTGTGTTGGGCGCTGTGATTGCACTGTATGTCGGAGGCTCGTTGTGGAGCGCGAGGGCTCCGATCCTTTCGGATGATCGAATTGTAATTTGGAGGGCGGCTCTTGCAGCATGGAGAACGAGTCCACTTATCGGGATCGGTCCGGGAATCTTTCGTCTGCGACTCCATGAATTTGTGACCCCGGACAAGAAAGTGGCATTTGAAGAACGCGCGGGAGAATTCAATGCGCACAATGTCTTCTTGGGCATACTGGTTGAGCAGGGGCTGGTAGGATTTTGGCTGCTTGTAACACTAGTGGCATGGCTGCTATGGCGGCTGATTGGTGACATCGGTGAAATCGATGAGGTTCTGCTATTGGCGGCCGTGAGCTTACCACTATTATTGGACGACTTTCTTTATTCCTATCTATATGCAACAGTGTTGGCAGTTTTTCTAGCTCTCGCATTGGGAGAGCGAGAGGGGAGGGACCAGATCCTAAAGAGATCCCTGTCCTAGTACGGGGACCATGTTATGCGTGATACGCCGGGCGCAGTCGGGTACTGCGCAGCGCGGGTGGAAGTAGCTACGGAGGATGTGGACGCGCCATTGGGTGCTCACGTGCCAGGGATTAACCAGGGTCATCGCTTTCCCTGCATCACGGGGACGCTGGTGCCCAAGAGCGTTAGCAACAACGGTCCGCCTAGGAGACATTGAACTCTACAGCGTAGAGTACGCACCCGTGGTTGTGGTGCGACGGGATGCGATGGCAATTGCCGGGATTGGGCCCGACGCTTCCACAGGGGGCCAGACCCGAGCCAGCACTGGCTTGGAAGGGCCATCTCCCGGATCCGCAGACATGAGCCCGCCGGGCCAGCCGTTCGCCCGAGCGGGAGTTGTGGTCTCCCTGTAAGGCTTTGCCCATGTAGCGTCGGTTTGCCCCAGGGACATTTGCGTTCGGAGAGAGGAATCCCATGGACAAGCGGGCCAGGGGAGTGCCTTCTTACTACCTCTCCAGCTCGTTGGTCCTTTTTTCGTGTCTGACCCTTGGCGGGCTGGTGCCGGAGGATCCCTCGGCGGCGGCCGGGACACGGGCGGAGATCCTCTCAATGAGGAAGGATCTCCTAGAACTGGACAAGGACGGGATCTACATGGGCGGCCGCGAGGTGACCATCGACGCCAATAGGCTCAAGACCCTCGCGCTCAAACCGGACCACCTGAGGGGGAAGCTGACCTTCCTCAGTGACCCCCGAAACGCCAGCGCCGTCTTGGCTGCTAGGGAGCTCCGGCGGACAGCCTTGAAGGCCGGGGACGTCCAGCGCCTGGGCCGGGACGGAGCCGAGATGGTTTTTGTCCCCGAAGGCACTATCATGATGGGGGATACCCACGGGGACGGCGACCCTGATGAGAAGCCCACTCACCAGGTGACGCTGAGCGCCTTTTGGATTGACCGGACCGAGGTGACCAATGCCCAGTTCGCCGTGTTCGTCCAGGCGGGCAACAGCGCCCAGGGGGACTGGCAGAAATACGCCAAGGGCAAGGACCAGCACCCAGTTGTCAATGTCACCTGGCACGACGCCTTGGCCTACTGCCGCTGGGCTCGGAAACGCCTTCCCACCGAGGCCGAGTGGGAGTATGCCGCGCGGGGTACCGACGGCCGGAAGTACCCCTGGGGCAACACGTGGGAGGATACCCAAGCCCGCTTCTCAGGCAACCGGGGGAACGAGACGACCGCCCCGGTGGGGTCCTATCCCACAGGGGCGTCCCCCTTCGGGGTTCTCGACCTGGCGGGCAATGTTTGGGAGTGGGTCCAGGATTGGTTTGGCCCCTACCCTGGAGGCGCGGTGCGCAACCCCACCGGCCCGAGTAACGGGGCTTGGCGCCTCATTCGCGGAGGATCCTGGAACCTCGTCCCGGGGGTCCTGCGCTCTTCGAACCGGGCTTGGTTCGTGCCCGAATACCGGAGCATTTCCCTGGGGTTCCGGTGCGTCCAGGGAGTTGCGAATCAAGGCTGAGAATGGTCTACGCAGGGCTCCTCCGGTGCCGGCCCATCTTGCGGCGTCGGGATCTCTTGAGCAAGTGTTGGGGCGCCCCTACGGTCTCTCCGGCCCGGTCTGATAAGCTCGGCAATGCTGGGCATAATCCCTCGTTCAGCCCGGCAACCAGGGAAAAGCTATTACCATCCGGCGTCCATGGGGATGGGAAACCCTCACCCACGGACGTTGCTCCTCCTGGTTGGCTTGAGGGGAGACTTCATCACCATGGTGAGGCCCAAGAGTAGCTCGTCGCTAACAACACCGGTGAATATTCTGGTGCGCCATAAGATCTTGTTGTGGTTTGCTGTGTTGAGCCTGCTGGGGGGGACAACGTTCGACTATGTTGTCTTTTTCCAGGCTCTAAGCATCGGCAACTTTTCCCTCAACCTGTCCACGGCCGAGATTGGTATTCTGATATTTCTGTTTTCCGCACTGGCATACGGCGGAAAAGACCTGCTCCCCTGCCTGAAACGACATGGGCTTCCCCTCTCCCTGATTCTTGGCATCTGGCTAAGCTCCTTCATCTCTGCCATCATGGCGGGTCAGATGGCGGCTCCTCTCAAGCTTAGTCTGCGCTACCTGGTGATGTACCTGGCTCTAGTAGGTTTCCTCTTGCTTGTCATGCATGGACAGACGAAACCACTCAAGAGGATGGTAGGCGTCTGGGGCATCTTGATGGGCGTAGGGGGGATCATCGAGTACCTATTCCCGCCCGTGGAGGGCTTCCTATTGACCACATTTCTACCTATGATGGGATCTGATGTGCGGGTGGGAACTGTGTTCAATCCGAATGTGTATGGCGCGTTCATGGGACTAGTTTTCTTTCTAGGGTTGATGCGTCTCGTCAGTGAAGCGTCATGGCTCTCCCTGTCAGCAACGGCTTTCGGTCTCATCGGGCTGACGCTGGCTGGAAGCCGAAACGCCTGGTTGACCACGGGGATCTGCCTCTCGATCTATGGTCTTACGCGAAAGAATTGGCGGTGGCTCCTAAAGGCTGGGGTCCCAATCCTCTTGGTTTGGATCGGGTTGGTATTCTGGAGCGGGGGAAGCGTTCTATGGCGCGTGAAGAACCCGATATTCCTGGGCGAGCGTACTGTGGTCTGGTCGGCCGTTCTTGCAGCGTGGAAAACAAGCCCACTTGTCGGGATCGGCCCGAGAGCGTTTAGCTTGCGACTGCATGAATTTGTGCCGCCCGAGAGGAGAGCGGAATATGAGGCCCAAGCCGGACAATTTAACGCTCATAACATATTTCTCAACGCCTTGGCGGAACAGGGACTTGTGGGGGCTATTCTTCTCGGGGTGTTCGCAGGGTGGCTGATGTATAAGCTAATGAGGCAGATCGGTCACGACGATGAGGTTCTGCTGCTCACCACGTTGACCCTACCACTGCTGTTGGATGATTTTACGTATTCGTACTTCTACCTAACGCTTTTGGCGCTGTTTCTGGCTCTCGCCTTGGAACAGCGAGCCTCCACGGTTCAGGGTAGTCACGGCGTGAAGGCAGATCTTGGATCACCTGGCCGGGGGACAGAGTGACGCACGTAGCTCCATCAACCCTCAGGAGTGGGCCGAGCGGTGGGACGGGTGGGCGGATTCTCCGAAATACCCTGTTCCAAACACTTGGGCTGGCATCATCACGGCTATTGGGTTTTTTGATCACGGTAGTCATCGCGCGGGTTTTCGGCCCCGGAGACGTCGGGTATTTCGCGTTCCTGACGACCTACGCGTACCTGTGGGCGCTGGGCATCGATTTCGGGATGAACCCGACGTTGACCCGGGAACTGGCCAAAGGCGACGGCCTGCGAGGCTTGTACCGCGGGTTCATGCGTCTCAAGACCGTGCTGGCGGCTGTCGTGCTTCTCCTGGGGGTGACGATAGCTCGCCTGGTGTACAGGTTGGACACCTCTGCTCTCTTGTGGGTCTTCGTCTGTCTCGTTGCGGTGGCGTTTCTCTCGCTGCAGAGCCTCAGCTTTAGCGTGTTCCGTGCCCGAGAAGCGCTGGGGTACGAGGCACTGGTATCGGTAGCCAGCAGGCTGTTGTATTTGGTGGCAGGGGTTCTGTTTGTCATGACGATCCGTCGGGTAGAGATGTTCTTCCTGGCGTTCGCTCTCAGCAGCATGCTGGGGTTCTGGGGTGGTTGGTTCGTTGTGAAGACACGATATCCGGACGCGGCCGAGTCATGGAATCTGGAGGCCCTTCGAAAGGCGTTCTGGGAGTCCTGCATGCCGCTCTTTGCCGTGGAGTTCTTTACCTTTGTGTACTTCCGTGTCGATATACTCATGCTCCAGTACATTCGGGGTCCGGAGGCGGTCGGACTCTATGCCGCGGGATACCGAGTGATCGAGGGACTGATGTTATTCCCGGCCGCGTTTATGGCAGCTTACTTTGCCCCGTTGACTGCGTGCGACCGTTCCGAGCGGCGGATCCTGGTCCAGCGAGCGTTGGGCTTCTTGCTGGCCGGTGGTGTGGGGATTGCCCTGATGAGTGGCCTCTTCGCCGAGTGGCTCATGACGGCCCTGTACGGGGATCCGTTTACGGCAGCCGGCCCAGTGTTTCGGGTCCTGAGCCTTGCCCTGTTCGCCATTTTCTTGAATTACCTTCTGACGCAGCTCTGCGTGGTATTGGAGATGCAAAGGGAATACGGGATGCTGGCCGCCGGGTGCGCGGCCTTGAACGTCGTCCTGAACTGGTTCCTGATCCCGCCGTATGGGGGGCTGGGAGCGGCTTGGGCGACCTGCATAACGGAGGCGTGCATCCTTGGCTACTTGGGAATCCGACTTCGCAACCTCTGGGTCCCCGCGCGCGTGCTGGGGATGACCAGATGAAGATCGGGATCGACGGACGTCTGTTTGGAGGGCAGACGGGGATTGGGCGGTACACCACGAGCCTTGTCACCGCATTGGTGCATCTGCCCGAGCGGAAGGACGACCTGATCCTTCTGGGAACGAACACGAAGGCGCGTCCCATCGATGGCGTTCGGTTCATCGGCTGCGAATCGAAACACCGCATCGTGTGGTCGAACCTCCATGCGCCATACTGCATCCGTACGCAGGGGATCGGAGTGTATCACGCCGTGGACAATCTGGGACTGCCATTATTCGCTCCAAAGGGAGATGCGCGATACGTATTGACAGTCCATGATCTTGTTCCGCTGCGGTTTCCCTCAAGTGTAAGCTGGAAGCATCGGTGGTATTTCCGCCTTGCCCTGGGCAGACTGGCTCATCTGGCGGATGCGATCATGGTAGACTCTGAGGCGACGAGGCAGGATCTTCTCGGGATGTATCCCAGGCTGGAGCCGAGGATCCAGGTCGTCTATTTGGGCATAGATCACAAGCGATTTTTCCCGACGATCGGGGAGAGTCGGGGAGATGAGATTCGAAGGAAATACCAGATCCATCACGGACCGTACATCTTGTTCGTGGGCGTACTCGAACCGAAGAAGAACTTGCCAAATCTGCTACGGGCGTTTAGACGCCTGAGGGAGATATGGAGGGAGGGGCGGCACTATCAATTGGTATTGGCAGGTCCCAGGGGCTGGATGATCGAGGACATTTTTTCCGTTGCTCAAGAGGCGAGCCTTCAAGAATGGGTGGTTATTCCCGGTGCCATAGAGGATGAGGATCTGCCTGCTTTGTATTGCGGAGCGGAGGTGTTTGTCTTCCCATCGATCTACGAGGGTTTTGGATTGCCACCCCTGGAGGCCATGGCTTGCGGCGTGCCTGTCATCACCTCGAATACGTCCTCGCTGCCTGAGCTCGTCGGCGATGCGGCGATCACGGTAGCCCCCTATGATGTCGAGGGGTTGGCCGCGGCGATGCGACGCGTGCTGGAAGACATGGCACTTCGAGAGGGCATGCGGCAGAAAGGCATCGAGCGGGTGAAATCTTTCTCCTGGGAGAAAACCGCCAGGCAGACTCTGAAGATCTATGAGGAAGTATGGGTGGAGGGAGGCGGATAAGTGAGGGTCGCCCGCGTGCATGAGGTGATTCACTTGGAGGAAAGGGGACGGGGCACTGGGGGGTGGGGTAATTCCATTCTCGCGTGAACTGAATGGACGGTAACGTCGGGGTCTGAAAAAGAAGCCGGGCGGGAAGGGCGAGGATCGGCGGAGGAGAATCCGCCGATCAGTGTTTTTGGGCAAGGGCGGCTCGAGTGAGTGCGAGAAATCAGGTCGTCTTGACACTTTCAAAAAATCTACAGTAGAATCCGGCGTCGTTTTTCGCAGAGTTGGCCTCCTGAAGGGATGGCGTGGTCGTCAACAAGCGCCCTGACAGGACTTGAAATGGCGCGGACCCCGTCCGAAGAAGGTGGCAAGGCGATAGAAACCGTGCCCGAGGAAACGTTAAGGACCGCACCGCAGCCATTGCCCCGACGCGCATCAACGGAGGGATTGCCGGGATACCCGCGCACCTTTGCAGACGCCACACAGGTGAGGTGGCGCGGCTCCATGATCAAGCGGGCGCTGGATATTGCCCTCGCGGGCACGGGCCTCCTGGTCTCTTCCCCGGTATGGGGCCTGATTGCGCTTGCCATCAAGCTCGAAGATCGGG
>Ga0209172_10004078_pt1 | contig 20609 bp, 22 predicted proteins | sample LarsenN4metaG_FD_184113 | JGI IMG/M metagenome (GOLD analysis project Ga0209172, IMG submission 184113) | Hot spring sediment bacterial and archeal communities from British Columbia, Canada, to study Microbial Dark Matter (Phase II) - Larsen... ... | reverse complement strand
CATCGACACCGCCGCGACCCTGGGGTTGGGTCTCTCCACGTTCGTGTCCGTGGGCAACAAGGCGGACATCTCCGGCAACGACCTGATCACCTACTGGGAGAGCGACCCCCGCACTGCCGTCATCCTTCTCTACCTGGAATCCTTCGGCAACCCGCGGAAGTTCTCGCGCATCGCGCAGCGAGTGGGGCGGACCAAGCCCATCGCCGCGGTCAAGAGCGGCCGCTCCCCGGCCGGGGCCCGCGCCACCTCCTCCCACACCGGCGCGCTGGTGGCCGCGTCCGACATCACCGTGGACGCGCTCTTCCACCAGGCCGGCGTCATCCGCACAGACACGCTGGAGGAGCTGTTCGACGTCGCCCTGCTGCTGACCAACCAGCCGGCACCGCGCGGGCGGCGGGTCGGTATCATCACCAACGGCGGCGGGCCGGGGATTCTCGCCGCCGATGCCTGCGCCGCGGAGGGGTTGGAGGTCCCGGTGCTGGACGCGGAGACGCAGGCCCGCCTGCGCGCGGTGCTCCCCGCGGAGGCCAGCGTCGCCAACCCCGTGGACATGGTCGCCTCCGCCTCGGCGGAGCACTACCGCGAGGTCCTGCGGATCGTCGGCGCGGACCCCGGCGTGGATGCGGTGATCGCCATCTTCATCCCGCCGCTGGCGGTGCGCAGCGAGGACGTGGCCCGGGCCATCGTCGAGGCTACGCGAGAGCTCGCCGGCAGTAAGCCGGTGCTCACGGTCTTCATGGCCACCCGGGGCGTGCCGGAGGTCCTCCGCGCGCCGGACGTGCACATTCCCTCCTTCGCGTTCCCCGAGGATGCGGCGATCGCGCTGGCCCGCATCGCCCGCTACGGCGAATGGCGGGCGCGTCCGGTTCTGCCCCCGCCGGAGTTCGCCGACATCCGCCGGGACGAGGCCGCCGCCCTGGTGGCGTCTGCGCTGGCGCGCGGCGAGGGCTGGCTGGAGCCGACGGAGGTGCAGACCCTGCTGGACTGCTACGGCCTGCCTCTGGCGCGGCAGCGCGTCGTGGATGCGCCGGCGGCGGCGGGGGAGGCGGCCGCGGCGATGGGCGGGACGCTCGTGCTGAAAGCCGTCGGCCCGGCGATCCTGCACAAGACCGAACTGGGCGCGGTCCGGCTGAGACTGTCCCCCGGCGAGGTGCGGGCCGCCGCCGAGGAGATGGCGCAGGCGCTGGCGGCGCGGGGGGTGACCCCGACCGGCTACCTGATCCAGGAGATGGTGCCGCCCGGCGTGGAGATGCTCGTGGGCGTGGTCCACGACCCCGCCTTCGGCCCGGTGATCGCCTGCGGCGCCGGCGGCGTGCTCGTGGAGCTGCTCCGCGACATCTCGGTGCGGCTGACGCCGCTCAATGCCGCGGACGCCGGGGAGATGGTGCGCGGACTGAAAACCTACCCGCTGCTGGCCGGATTCCGGGGCCAGCCCACCCGCGATGCCGGAGCGCTGGTGGATGCCCTCCTGCGCGTCAGCGCGCTGGTGGAAGATCTCCCGCAGGTCATGGAACTGGACTGCAACCCGATCATGGTCCTGGAGCAGGGCGCGGTCATCATCGACGCCCGCGTGCGTGTGGCGCCCTACGAACCGCCGCCGCTGCTGGCCGCCCGGGGCTGACATCCCGGCGCGCCGCATATCGTCTGCCGCCGCGCCCTGCAGCGCGGAAAGAGGTACAATGCAAAGTGAATGTCCCCACTGATCCTACAACCCTGAAGCGGAGCAGAGCATGAATGACCGAGCTCAGGCTGCGGCCCTGCGGACGCTCGACCTGTCGGACCTCATCGAAACGGAACGCGCCGACGTTCTCTCCATCTCCCTGAACGTCGACCCGAGCCGGCCGGAGCACCAGACCGCCAACCCAGCCTATCGCATCTGGCTGCGCAACGCCCTGCGGGAGTTGCAGGAAGCCACCCCGAAGGGCGCGCGGCGCCAGCTCAACGGTACCGTGCAAGAGATCCTGCGCCACGTGGAGTCCAACCGTCCCCGCGGACGCGGCTGGGCCATCTTCGCGGCGCCGGGCCTCTGGCGGGAATACATCCTGCCCGTCCCTCTCCCCAACCGCGCGGTCTACGGGCGGCCCGACGTCGCAGCGATGCTGTGGACGATCGAGGAGTACGAGCCCTACGCCATCCTGGCGGTGGACCGCGAGCACGCGCGCATCCTGCTGGCCTACTTGGGGCGGACGGCTACCGTCGAAGAGGAGGACCTGGAACTGGACACCACGGACTGGCGGTTCAAGGCGGGCCGGCAGCCCACGTTCTCGGGACGCGTCAGCGGCACCGGGCGCGGCGCGCAGCGCGACAGCTTCGACGCCCGGGTCGAGGACCATATCCGCCGCTTCTGGGCCCGCGTGGCGGAGGCCACGGGACGGGCTCTGCGCGATCTGCGCATCGAACAACTGATCATCGGGGGACCGGAGGAAGCGGCGAATGCGGTAGCCGACCTGCTGCCGGAGGCCGCCCGGCAGAAGGTCGTGGGCCTTGTCCCCCTGCCGGCCAGGGCGGACCGCACCGCGATCCAGAACCGCACGCTCCCGGTGGCGCTGGCTGCGGAACACCGCCGCGAGGAGGACCTGGTGGCCGCGCTGATGGACCGCGCCGGGGCGGGGCGGGGCGCGGTGCTGGGCGCGCAGGCGACCCTGGAAGCGCTGCAGCACCGGCGGGCGCACGCCGTGGTGGTAGACCCGGAGCGCGCGGGGAGCCTGCTGCAGACGCTGCCGCTGCTGGTGCGGCGGAGCGGCGCGCGCATCACCCTGGTCGGAGAGCCGACGGCCACGCCGCTGCGCGACCACGACGGGATCGGGGCGATCCTGCGCTACCCGGAGGCCACCTGATGCGCGTGGGGGTGCTGACCGGCGGCGGCGACGCGCCGGGCTTGAACGCCGCCATCCGCGCGGTGGCCCGGGCGGGCTGGCGCGAGCGCTACGCCATCATCGGCATCCGCAACGGCTGGCTGGGGCTGCTGAACGATGACGTGGTCGAGCTGGCGGAAGACGACGTCTCGGGAATCCTCTACCGCGGCGGCACCATTCTGGGGACCTCCCGCACCAACCCCTTGAAGGCGGAGGGCGGGGGGGAACGGGTGCTGGAGACGCTGCGGCGCCGCGAGATCAACGCGGTGGTGGCCATCGGCGGTGACGACACGCTGTCCGTCGCGTCCCGTCTCGCGCAGTTGGGTGTATCCGTCGTGGGCATCCCCAAGACGATGGACAACGATATCCCCGGCACCGATTACACCATCGGGTTCGACAGCGCGGTCAACGTCGTCATGGAGGCGTGCGACCGCCTGCACCCCACCGCGGAGGCCCACCACCGTGTCATGATCGTGGAGGTGATGGGGCGCGACGCGGGCTGGGTGGCCGCGGTGGGCGGTCTGGCCGGCGGCGCGGACATCATCCTGGTGCCGGAGGTCCCCTTCACCGTCGACCAAGTCAGCGAGCACATCAAGGCGCGGCACAACCGCGGGAAGACCTTCAGCATTGTGGTTGTGGCCGAGGGTGCCACGGCCACCGACATCGGAACCCAGATCACGCAGGAGGCCCCGGTAGACGCCTTCGGGCACGTGCGCCTGGGCGGGATCGGCACCGTGCTCGGCCGGCTGATCGAAACGCGCACGGGCTACGAGACGCGGGTGACGGTCCTGGGGCACCTGCAGCGCGGCGGGTCGCCGACGGTCTTCGACCGGGTGCTGGCCACGCGCTACGGGGTGGCCGCCGTCAACCTGATCAAACAGGGACGCTTCGGGTTGATGGTGGCCCTGCGCGGGAACCAGATCACGGCGGTGCCGCTGGCGGAGGCGCTCTCCGGCCAGCACCGACTCGACCTGGACCTCTACGCCCTGGCCCAGGTGGTCAAGTAGGGAGGCGATCATGACGGCGTTGAGCAGCGGCAAACTCCTCAATCTGAAGCGGCTGGCGGATGCGGTCGGGCGGTTCAAGATGCTGGCCGTGGACCAGCGGGACTCGCTGCGCAAGGCCCTGGGCAAGGCCACCGCGCAGGCTCCGGAGCAGGTGACCTACGACGACATGGCGGCGACGAAGACGTTGATTGCCGAAATCCTGGCACCGTACTCCACGGCCACCCTGGTGGATCCGGTCTACGGCCTGCCCCGCGCGGTCACGATGCTCCCGGCGGGGACCGGTGTGCTCGCGGCGACGGAGGAGACGGGCTACGACCGCGCCGGCCCCGGGGGTAAAGCGCGGACCTCCCGCCTGATCGAGGGCTGGTCGGTGACCAAGGCCAAGCGCGCCGGCGTGAACGCGGCGAAGCTGTTGATCTACTACAATCCGGACACCTCGACGGAGGCGCTCGCCCAGCAGCAGCGCCTCGTGCGCCGGGTGGGTGAGGAATGCGCGCGGGAGGACCTGCCCTTCCTGCTGGAACTGGTAACCTATCCGATCGAGGAGCCGTCCGCGGACACCCCCGAGTTCGCGCGCCGTCGGCCCCGCCACACCGTGGAGTCGGCGCGGGAGTTCTCCAAGGACGAGTACCACGTGGATATCCTGAAGCTGGAGTTCCCCGGCGACCTGAAGTACGCGCGCGAGTTCTGCGCCGGGGGCTTCGACGGCCGGGAACGCCCTGCGGTCTGGACGGTGGCGCAGGTGCGCGAATTCTGCCGCGAACTGGACCGCGTCGCCACCCGGCCGTGGGTCATCCTGAGCGGCGGCGTGGACATCCGGGAATTCCTGGCCAACCTGGAACTGGCCGTGGAGGCCGGCGCCAGCGGATTTCTCTGTGGCCGGGCCATCTGGAAAGACGTCATCCCCCTCTACCCCGACCGGGACGCGATGCGGCACTTCCTCCGCGCTGACGGCGTCTACAACTTCCTGCGGGCCAACGCGACCGCGGAGCGGGCCCGGCCCTGGTTCACCCACCCGCGCTTCGGCGGTTGGGACGCGCTGCGCCTGCCGGAAGGCGAGACCTCCTGGTACCGGGAGTACGCGGAGAGCGTGCGGGTCGGCTGACCCCCGGATGAACCGCATCGCGGTCCTCACCAGCGGCGATGCGCCGGGGATGAACGGGGCCATCCGCTCAGTCGTGCGTCTGGCGATCGCACGCGGCGCCGCGGTGACGGGCGTGCGCCGCGGCTACCAGGGGTTGATGGCGGGCGACTTCGTCGCCCTGGATTCCGCCGCGGTGGGCGGCATCATCGAGGAAGGCGGGACGATCCTGCGCACCTCCCGCAGCGACCTCTTCGCCACCGCCGAGGGACAGGCCCGGGCCGACCAGGACGGGCTGATCGTCATCGGCGGCAACGGCAGTCAGGCCGGCGCCCTGGCCCTCCACCGCGCGGGTTTTCCTGCCGTGGGAATCCCCTCGATGATCGACAACGACCCGGTGGGCACCGACATGAGCATCGGCGTCGATACTGCCTTGAACACGATCGTGGCCGCCATTGACCATATCCGGGACACGACGTCCTCGCTGGAACGCACCTTCATCGTGCAGACGATGGGGCGGCACTGCGGCTGGCTGGCCCTGCACGCGGCGCTGGCCACCGGCGCCGACATCTGCCTGATCCCCGAGGTGGGGCGCGACCTGGCTTCGGTCGCCGAAACGATCCGTTCGCGGCAGCACCTGCACAAGGCGCACACCATCATCGTAATGGCGGAGGGTGTGGGCGACGCCTTCGCGGCCGCCCGAGCGCTTGAGGAGATGACGGCGGTGGAGATCCGGGTGACCGTGCCGGGTCACATCCAGCGCGGCGGGGCGCCGACCCCCGCCGACCGGATCCTGGCGGGTCGTCTGGCCGCCGCGGCCACGGACGCCCTGTTCGGCGGATCGTCCGGGGTGATGGTGGGCCTGCCAGGAAGTGTGGTCGTGCCCGTGCCGCTGGAAACCGCGGTCGCCGAGGTCCGCCGGCTCGACCTCATCCTGTATCAGCTGGAGGGTATCGTCTCCTAGCCGCTCTCCTTGGGCTGCGCAGTCAGGTCAGGCGGGCCAGGGCGCGGGCCACCTCTCCCTCTTTGGGAAATCGCCCCACCTCAGCCTTGTTGAAGATCTGGTCCCGCCCCGCCCTGATCACAAACCGGCCTCCGGAGGAGGGCAGGATGACCACGGCCTCCAGCTGGGCGGCGTGTTCGCTCAGAATCTCCTCCGCCACACGGGCGGCGTGTCCTTCGTACCCTCACTCCGCGCAGTACTCGATCTCGACTCGCACTTTGCTCATACACACCTCCGCGGCGCAGCGCGGCCGCTAAGGACTCACCGGCTGGATCACCGACGGCGCCGCCGGGCCGGTCACCACCAGTTGCCCGACCGCTCCTTTGTCGATGCGGAAGATACTGTGATCCACCAGCAGGTACGTGCCCGGAGCGTTGACGCGGAACTCCACCATCGCCGCGCCACCGGCGGGGATGGCGGTCGTCTGGATATTCGTCTGCGCCGTGGACCCCACCGCTCCCTCCGGATAGACCCGGTCGAAGATCTCCCCGATGACGTGGAAGGACCAGACCAGGTTCGGCCCGGCGTTCCCGGCGTAGATCCGGACGGTCTCCCCGACCCTCGCCTGCAGCGCCCCGGCTCCCGTCAGCGACCCGACGCGTCCGTTGAAGACGACATACTCGGGGCGCTCGGCGTAGGCCTTGACCGAATCGTATGCCTGAAGGCCCGCTTCGCCGCGGGGGCCCTTAGTGTAGAACTCCCCCTGCACGACGGCGTACTCCCGGGTCACCGGCGGCAACCCGCCGGCCGGCTCGACCAGGATCAGCCCGTACATCCCGTTGGCGATGTGCGTGGGGATGTGGGGCGAGGCGCAGTGGTAGACGTACAGTCCGGGGTTCAGTGCCTGGAAGCGGAACGCCTTCGTCTGCCCGGGCGCCGCCTGCGTCATCACCGCTCCGCCCCCCGGCCCGTTCACCGCGTGCAAGAGGTTACCTCCGAGCAGGATTACGCCGGCTCGGTTTCGCGGACGGTCAGGACGGGGATACGGCTGTGCCGTACCACGTGCTCGGCGACGCTGCCGAAGAGGACGTGGGCCAGGCCGGTACGTCCGTGTGTTCCCATGACGATGAGGTCGGCGCCGACTTCGGCCGCGACCTGCAGGATCACTGGGCGGGGTGACCCATCCCGCACAATTGTACGCGCGCCGGGGAACCTGGCGGCGAGCCGGCTCATCTCGTCCGCGGCCTCCTTGCGGACCCGCTCGATGAGCTCATCCACCGCCGGCATCACCGCGACCTGCGTTGGCATCCCGGCCATGCCGGCCAGCGTGAGATCGAGGACGTGCACCAGGACGAGTTCCGCCCCGAAGGCCAGCGCGAGCCCCGCGGCCCAGCGGGCGGCGGTCTCCGCGCCGGGGGAGAAGTCGGTGGGGAAGAGAATGCGGTTGACGCGCAACTCCGGCACCGGGGCTGGCTGGGCGGTCATGCGCTCATCCCTCCTGGCGTGCGGTTTCGGGGTCGACCTGACGACCGTCAGGCGACGCTGGCCTGCTCCCCGGTGTCTGTCACCGCCACTTTATAGGTGAGACGCAGGACCGGGCGCAGCATCGCCGAGATCGAGCAATACTTCTCCTGGGAGAGCCTCGCCGCCTTTTCCACCTGCTCCACCTGCAGCCCGGGCCCGGAGGTCTCGTAGCGCAGGTGCACCGCGGTCAGGACCTTGGGGTGGACGGTCGCCCGCTCCGCGGTGACCCGCACCCGGAAGTCCACGAGCGGCGCACGCATCTTTTGCAGAATGGGGATCACATCCATCGCCGTGCAGCCGGCCAGGGCGAGGAGAAGGGTCTCCATGGGGGTCGGCGCGGTGTCCCGCCCGCCGTGTTCGGGGTGGGTGTCCAGGGTCATGGTCGTTCCCCCTGGCGTCTCACCTCGAAATTGCATCCCTCCGTTCCAGCGCAGGAGGACGTCCACTACTCTACTCCTTTCCAACCGGGGCACCGTGCATCTCAGGGTGCCTCCGCGATCCCCTTCCACGGTAGGCTTGCGGCCGCCAGCGTGGGCATCAGGTCTGCACCCGATCTTGCGGTACGGTGATTCTGCGGGGACCGGCCGCCGGCTCGCGCCGTGCGCCCGTCCACCGCAGGGGCTCCGGTACGCTGGCTCGAAGAAGTCTCCGCCATGGAAGCCCGGGAGATCATGACGACAGATGTGGTCAGCCTGCCTCCGGACATGCCCGTCGAGGAGGCCGGTGAACTGCTGCTCCACTACCGGATCCACGGGGCGCCGGTGATCGACGCCAACGGGCAGATGGTCGGCATGGTCAGCGTCGTCGACCTGGTCGGCCGGATCGGTCAGCGGGTCTCCGACGTGATGACCCCCGATCCCGTGCAAGCGTCCGGGGACACCTCGGTCGAGGAACTTGCCGGGATGATGCTCGAGCAGATGGTGCGTCGGATCCCCATCATGGAGGGCGGCCGCGTCGTCGGCATCGTCAGCGCCAGCGACATCATCCGCCTGTTTCTCAGCCTGCACGAAACCCCCGCCCGCCCGGCCAAGGATAAGCCGTCGCGGGCCTCCCGCGGCAAGGCCGCGTCCGGCCAGACGTAACGCGTCAGGATTCGCGCGGAATTCGGATCAGCAGCAGCGGCCGGGGCGTGTGGGCGACCAGCCGTGAGGCCACGCTGCCCGCCCAGACGGCGGAAACGCCGGACCGGCCGTGGGTCGCCATGACGGTGAGGTCGGCGTCGCCCCGGGCGAGCAGGTCCAACAGGACGCGCACTGGCTCGCCCCTATCCACCCGGCGCGCCGCCGGGATCCCATCGCGGGGCAGCCGCGCCATTACGCCGTCGAGATAGGACAGGCCTTCCCGGGCCTCCGCATCCAGGAGCGCCGTCCCCGCCGTGGGCATCAGCTTTGCGGCCGCCGCCCGATCGTCGGTGAGAGTCGCCAGGGTCGGCACGACCATGACGAGGAGGAGTTCTGCGCCGAAGATCCGCGCCAGCGTCATCGCCGGATCCAGCGCCGCTTCGGCCATGGGACTCCCGTCCAGCGGCACCAGCAGGCGCCGGCAGAGGAAGGGCTCCTCGCGCCGGACCGCATCGGGCGGCAGGAGCAGGACCGGAATCGTCCCGCGGGCGAGGACCTGCTGGGCCACGCGCCCGAACAGGAAGGCGCGGAAGCCCCCGGAGCCGTGGGTGCAGAGCACGACCAGATCGGCCTCCGCCTCCGCGGCGCGGCGGGCGATGACCCCGGCCACGTCCGCACCCTGACCCACTACGATGCCCGCCTCCACTCCCTGCCCGGCCAGCCATCCGGCAGCGCCGCGCAGGTAGGCCTCCGCCTCCGCGGCCTGGCGGAGGTGCACATCGCCGTGCACGGTCGGCGGCGCTTCCGGTTCGACGACGTGCAGCAACGTCACCCGGGCGGGCAGGCGCCGGCCCAGCGCCGCCACGAGCGGCAGGACGGCTTCCGCCAGGCGCGATCCGTCGAGCGGGACGAGCATGTGCCGGAACATCCCCTCATCCTCCCCCGGCGATCCGGTAGAGCAGGAACAGGTTCAGCGCGATGATCACCGCCGTCACCGCCGCCGCCAGCAGGGTGGTGCCCCGGCGGTTGACCAGCGTCCCCATCAGATGCCGCCGGCTCGTGAACCAGACCAGCGGCACCAGGGCGAAGGGCAGCCCGAAAGAGAGCATGACCTGGCTGATCACGAGTGTGCGGGTCGGGTCGAGCCCCGCGGCGATGACGGCGACGGCCGGCACCATCGTCACGAGCCGGCGCAGCCAGACGGAAATCTGCCGGTGCAGGAATCCCTGCATGATCACCTGCCCGGCCATCGTGCCCACGGTGGAGGAGGAGAGCCCGGAGGCCAGCAGCGAGATGGCAAAGACCACGCTGCTGGCGTTACCCAGCAGCGGGGCCAGCGTGCGGTGGGCCTCCTCGATGCCGGCGATGCCCGTCAGGCCGCGCGCGTAGAACGTGGAGGCGGCCATGATCAGCATGGCCGCGTTGACCAGTCCGGCCAGCCCCATGGCGACGACCACGTCCGTCACCTCGAACCGGAAGAGCCGGCGGGCCTGCGCGTCCGTGCGCGGAACGATGCGGCGCTGGGTCAGCGCGGAATGGAGGAAGACCACGTGGGGCATGACCGTCGCGCCGAGAATGCCCGTGGCCAGCAGGATCGACTCGGTTCCCGCAAACGCGGGAACCACGGCGTGCCGCGCGACCAGCGCCCAGGCGGGGCGATCCAGAACCGTCTCGACCACGTAGGAGAGCGCGATGATCCCCACAAAGGCAGTGATCACCGCTTCGATGGAACGGAAGCCCCGCCGCTCCAGGGCCAGAATCACCAGCGTCACCGCCCCGGTAAGGAACGCGGCGGGCAGCAGCGGGATGTGCAGGAGAAGGTAGAATCCCAGGGCCGCGCCCAGAAACTCGGCCAGGTCGGTCGCCATGGCGACGAGTTCGCTGATCACCCACATGCTCCAGACGACGGGCCGGGAAAACTGGTCGCGGCACATCTCAGCCAGGTTGCGGCCCGTGGCGATGCCCAACTTGGCGGAGAGGGCCTGGACCAGCATCGCCGTCAGGTTGCTGGCGACGATCACCCACAGCAACAGGTAGCCGAACTGTGCCCCGCCCTGGATGTTGGTGGCGAAGTTCCCGGGATCGATGTAGGCGACGCTGGCCACGAACGCCGGCCCCAGAAACGGCAGGACCCGGGCCACACCCCGGCGCGCGCTGCGGTCTTCCAGCACGTCCACCGCGGCCGAGACGGTGTGGAGATCGCCGGGTCTGCTCGTCGGCATGGCGATCCTAGGAGGCGCGCCCCCCCGGCGCGGATCCGGACAGACGCAGCGGATGGTCGAGGAGAATGTCCAGCCGCTCCTCCAGGCGGGCGGAGAGCGCGTGCTCCAACCGCTCCGCTTCGCGGTGCGCCGCCGGCGGCGTCATCCCCAGCGACCGCATCAGGAAGAGTTCGACCAGCCGGTGGCGGCGGAGGATGGCCAGGGCCAGAGCCCGCCCCGCCTCCGTCAGGGTGACAACCCCGTAGGGATGGTGCCGCACCAGCCCCTGCCGGGCCAGACGCCTGACCATGCCGGTCACGGAGGGCGGCGTCACACCCAGGCGAACGGCCAGCGCTCCCGTCGTCGCCGGCCGCCCTGTGAGCGTGAGCGAGAAGATCGCCTTGATGTAGTCCTCAACCGCCGCGGTATGCATCCGTGTTACCCGGCCCGCCCGGCGCCGTCCCGCACCTGCCGCCAGGGAGTACTTTTAGCCGACACTAAATCAAGGGTGGCGGTACCGGCGCGTCGGAGCAATCAGGCCTTCGCCCGATTTTCGGAGCCGATCCTAGGCGCGCAGGAGGTTCCGGGTCAGGAAGAAGAGGTTGGCCGGCCGCTCGGCCAGCCGGCGCATGACGTACGGGTACCAGTGCAGGCCGAAGGGCACATAGACCCGCACCCGGTACCCCTGCTGGACAAGCTGTTCCTGCAGATCGCGGCGGATCCCGTGCAGCATCTGGAATTCATAACGCGCCGTCGGCACGCCTTCCGCCGCGGCGACGGCGCGGGCCTGTGTGATCAAATGCTCATCGTGGGTGGCGATGGCCGCATAGCTGCCGCCGGTGAGCAGGCGCGCGGCGAGACGGGCGAACTGGCGGTCCACGTCGCGCTTGTCCGGAAACGCCCGGGACGGCGGCTCATCGTAGGCGCCCTTGCAGAGCCGGATGTTCACGCCACGACCGGCGTAGCGCTCGAGATCTTCCGGAGTCCGGTACAGATAGGCCTGCAGGACAATCCCGACGTTGCGGAAACCCGCATCCCAGACGCAGTCGAACACCTGGAGAGTCGCCGGGAGCCGGCTGCTGTCCTCCATATCGACGCGCACGAAATTGCCCAGTTCCCCGGCGCCGCGGGCGATCTCCTGGAGGAGCCCGCAGGCCAGGTCGGGCGAGAGGTCCAGGCCCATCTGGGAGAGCTTGAGCGAGACATTGGCCCGCAGGCCGCGGGCGTTAATGGCCGCCAGAATCCCAGCGTATGCGGCGGCGGCCGTGCGGGCCTCGGCCTCCGTGGTCGTCGCCTCGCCCAGGACATCCAGAGTGGCCAGCAGGCCCCGGCCGTTCAGGCCGGCGACCACCTGGAGCGCTTCCGCCACCGTCTCGCCAGCGATGAAGCGGCGCACCGCCGGGCGGAGGAGCCGCGACCGGGTGACCAGGCGGCGCGCCGCCGCATTCTGCGAGAGGGCGATGAACGTGTGGCGGAGCACGCGTGTGGGGCGGACCGCATGCGACGGCGCCGGTACCCGCATACGGGCGGCCTACACCGCGACGGCTCGCGGGACCGCGGCGAATTCCACGATCTGCGGCCCGGTCAGCCGGACGAAGTCGCTGAACGCGACGGTCATGGTCTCGCGGTGGCTGCCGGCGTTGAAGACGATCTGCGGATCGTTCGTCAGCGTGACATCCACATACACCGGCACGCCGTAGAGATTGCCGAAGGGCGGCATCGCCCCCACCTCGCAGTCCGGGAAGAGGCTGGCGAATTCATCCTCCCGGGCGAGACGGACCGCAGTGGCGCCCAGCGCCCGCTTCAGGCGTACCAGATCTACCCGGTAGGGCGCTGGTAGGACCAGCATCACCAACATCCCATCGGACACCGCCATGACGACTTTGGCGACGCCATAGCCACTGATGTGCTCGCTGGCCGCCACCTGCTGCGCGGTAAAGGCCTCCGGGTGCTGGGTCAGCGCATAGGTGACGCGCTGCTCGCGGAACCATTGCTGGAGGCGCTCGCGACAGCCCACCCCTGATCCCCCCTCGCCCCGTGCCTTAGAGCGCTGCCTCAGGCCGCCCGGTGTTCCGCGACCTCCTGGCCCCAGACCGGCGCTCCCTCCGCCTGGACCAGCGCACTGAACGCCGCGATCAGACGCTTCGTCACCGCCCCGGGCCTCCCGTCGCCGATGGCGCGCCCGTCCACCTCGACCAGCGGAGCCACCTCCGCGGCGGTGCCGGTGAGGAAGCATTCATCGGCCGTGTAGACGTCGTGAATAGTGAAGACGCTTTCGGTAGCGTGGATCTCGAGCCGGCGCGCAATGTCCAGGACCGTGTCCCGGGTCACGCCCCGCAGGATGCCGAGAAACGCGGGCGGGGTCTGTAGCTCGTCCTCCCGCACGATGAAGATGTTGTCGGCCGTGCACTCCGTCACGTAGCCGTCGGCGCTGAGCATGATCGCCTCGTTGGCGCCGGCCTGATTGGCTTCGATGCGGGCCAGGATGTTGTTGAGGTAGTTCAGGGACTTCACCTGGGGGCTGAGCATGTCCGGGCGGATCTTGCGCACGGTCGCCGTGACGGCCCGCAGTCCGCGGACATACGCCTCCTCGGGATAGAGCTGTATAGACTCGGCGATCACCGCCACCGTGGCGCGCGGGCACTTGCGGGGGTCCAGCCCGAGATCCCCCGGACCGCGCGAGATGACCAGGCGGACATACCCTTCCCGCAGACTGTTCCGCCGCAGCGTCTCCAGCACGGCCTCGCGCAACTCGGCCTTGGAGAGGGGGATCGTCAGCAGGATGGATCGGGCCGACTCGTAGAGGCGGTCCAGGTGTTCGTCCAGGCGAAAGACCCGCCCATCGTAGGCGCGGATCCCTTCGAAGATGCCGTCGCCGTAGAGGTACCCGTGGTCGAAGACGGAGACCCGGGCCGCCTCGCGGTCGACGAACTCGCCATCGAGGTAGATCACACTCATCAGTCACCCCCTAAAGACTCGTTCCAGGGCACCGCCGCGGTCGCCCGCCTGCTTTCTGCTGCATCCATATGTCCGCGCATCGACGGGACGTCGAATGTGGCACACGTGGATGCTCACTGGCCGACCGCCCGGGCCCGAACTGCGCTACGGGGACTCGACACGGCGGCGAGGGTACGCTCGATGACGGCGAGCGCCGTCTCCAGATCCTCGGCGCTGATCACCAGCGGCGCCAGAACGCGGATCACGTTGCGGTAGACGCCGGCGCGCAGCAGCAACACGCCTTCGGCCAGAGCGTGAGCCACCACCGCTTCGGTCTCCTCGGGTGCAGGAGTTTTGGTGGTGCGATCGCGCACCAGTTCCAGGGCCATCATCGCGCCCAATCCCCTGACATCACCGACAAGTGGGCAATGGCGCGCAAACGCCTCGAAGCGCGCGCGCAGCACCTCGCCCAGCCAAACGGCGCGCTCGAGCAGCCGTTCTTCCTCCAGCACATCCAGGACCGCCAGTCCCGCGACACAGGCCACCGGGTTGCCGACGAAGGTGCCCCCGATCGCGTTGGGTGGGACTCTCTCCAGGACCGTCCGGCGGCCGATCACGGCGGAGAGCGGCAGCCCCGCGGCGATGGACTTGCCGGCCACCAGCAGGTCGGGAGCGATTCCGGAATGTTCCGTAGCCCACATCCGGCCCGTGCGGCCGAACCCCGTCTGAATCTCGTCGACAATGAGGAGGGCGCCGATCCGATCGCACAGCGCCCGGATCGCCGGCAGGAAGTCCGGGGGCGGGACGACGAATCCGCCCTCGCCCAACACCGGCTCAACGATGATTGCCGCCAGGTCCCCGGCCGCCACAGTCGTGTGAAACATCCGCTCGATGGTTTCCATGACGGCCCGCGTGTCGGTGCCGGTGCGGTAGGGGTCGGGGTAAGGGGCCCGGTAGATCTCCGGCGCGAAGGGCCCGAGCCCGCGCTTGTAGGGATCGACCCGCCCCGTCAACGACAGCGCCATATAGGTGCGCCCGTGGAAGGCGCCCTCGAACGCCAAGACGGCCGGCCGACCCGTGACCAGCCGCGCAATCTTCACGGCGTTCTCCACCGCCTCGGCGCCGGAGTTGAAGAACGCGGCCTGTTCGGGATGGGACCCTGGCACCGTGGCCACCAGGCGCTCCGCCAGGGCGATGTACGGCTCGTAGGGGACGACACTGAAGTCGCTGTGCACGAGACGGGCGGTCTGTTCCTGGATCGCCTGCACGACCCGCGGATGGCTGTGGCCGACGTTGAGGCATCCTACTCCGCCGACCAGGTCGATGTACATCCGGCCGTCGACGTCCCAGATGCGTGCGCCCTCGCCGCGAACGGCAAAGACGGGGGCATGCAGGGTGATCGCCGCCGGGACCACGTGCGCCTTCCGCGCCAGCAGCTCCGCGGTCCGCGTTCCGCGCGATGCTACCTTCAACGCCCGGGATCCCGGGACCCGTCTGCGCCGCGGCATCACGCGACCACCGCGACCTGGGCTGCCGCTATCTCCTCACCTCGACGAATCGCGGCCAGGTTCACCTCGAGCATCTTTGCTTGCTCCGGAGGGATCAGTTCGCCGAGCGCCTGCCGCACCGCAGCCGGAGAGACCACCGCCGTCGCGGCGAGCAGCGCACCGAGCACGACCATGTTCGCGGCGCGGGCCTCGCCCAGCGCCGTGGCCTCGCGCACGGCGTCCACGGCAATCACGCGCAGATCCCGGCGCTCGGCCGGGCGGTCCACCATCGAGGTGTTGACGACCAGCAGTCCCCCCGGCTGCACCCGCGGCTCAAACTTGTCCATCGAGGGGCGGTTCATGATGATCGCCACTGGGGGGTCGGCGACCACCGGTGACCCTATCGGCTCGTCGGCGATCACCACCGTGCAGGTGGCCGTGCCGCCGCGCTGCTCCGGCCCGTAGGCCGGCATCCACGTCGCGTTCTTTCCTTCAATAACAGCGGCCCGGATCAGAACCTCACCCAGAAAGAGGATTCCCTGTCCGCCGAAACCCGCGATGACCAGTTCTGTCGTCGCCATCCACCCTATCCCTCTACACCCGTTCCGGCCCTCCACCCGTCCCGGCCGGGACTTTCTCCCCGCGGCGTCCATCGGGGGAAGGCGGCGCCTCCCGCGGCCCGTCCGGCGTCCGGAATTCGCCCAACGGGAAAGCGGGCAGCATATTGCTCTCGAGCCAGTGGATGGCTTCGAGAGGCTGGAGGCCCCAGGTGACGGGGCACGTGGAGAGCACCTCGACCAGCGAGAAGCCCAGTCCGTCCACCTGAGTCTGCAAGGCCCGGCGGATCGCCTTCTTCGCTTTGTGGATGTGCGCCGGTCCCGTCAGCGCCACGCGGGCCAGGTACGCGGGTCCCCGCAGAGTGTTCAGAAGCTCCACAACGCGAATGGGATACCCGGCCTGGCGCGCATCGCGGCCGAAGGGCGTGGTGGTGGTGCGCATCCCCAGCAGCGTCGTGGGGGCCATCTGCCCGCCCGTCATCCCGTAGACGGCGTTGTTGATGAAGATCACCGTGATGTTCTCGCCGCGATTGGCGGCGTGCACGATCTCCGCCGTGCCGATGGCCGCCAGGTCGCCGTCCCCCTGATAGGTGAAGACGATGCGGTCCGGCAGGACGCGCTTGATGCCCGTGGCCACCGCGGGCGCGCGCCCGTGCGCCGCCTGCTGGAAATCCAGGTCGAAGTAGTTGTACATGAAGACCGAGCAGCCGACCGAGGCCACGCCGACGGTCCGGCCGCGCAGGTCCAGTTCGTCGATGACCTCCGCCAGCAAACGGTGCGCGATGCCGTGGGTGCAGCCGGGACAGTAGTGCATCGGGGTCTCCAGCAGGACTTTAGGCCGGGCGAAGACCTGCTTCATCGCTCCCCCACCTCCCCGGCGACCCGCTCGATCTGCTCCAGCACCTCCGGTGGCGTCGGCACCACGCCGCCCAGACGGCCGTAGAAGCGCACCGGCACGCGCCCTTCCACGGCCAGCCGCACGTCCTCCACCAGTTGTCCGGCGCTCATCTCCACAGTGAGGAAGACCTGCACCCGCCCGGCCGCCTCGGCGTATGCCGCGGTGGGGAAGGGGTAGAGCGTGATCGGGCGCAGCAGCCCGGCGCGGATGCCTTTGGCACGGGCCCGATCCACCGCCGACCGCGCGACGCGCGCCGCCAGACCGAAGGCGGCCACCGCGACCGCGGCGTCCTCCATGCGGTAGGCCTCGACGCGGGCCTCCTGCTGCATCCGCCGGTACTTCTCCTGGAGGTGCAGGTTGTGACGCTCCAGTGACTCCGGCTCGAGATAGATTGAGGAGATCAACCGCCGCGGTCCCTCCCCCGCGCCGGTCGTCGCCCAGGAGAGGTCGCGCTCACGCGCCACCGGCTCGGGAAACGTCACCGGTTCCATCATCTGGCCCAGGATTCCGTCCCCCAGGATCATCACCGGGTTGCGGTAGCGCTCGGCCAGATCGAAGGCCAGGATGGTCAGGTCGGCGGCCTCCTGGATCGTCGCCGGCGCCAGGACCAGGAGCCGCCCGTCCCCGTGCCCGGCGGAGCGGGTCGCCTGGAAGTAGTCCCCCTGGGCCGGGGCGATGTTGCCAAGCCCGGGCCCGCCGCGGACCATGTTCACAACGACGCAGGGCAGTTCGGCGCCGACAAGATAGGAGAGCCCCTCCTGCATCAGGCTCACGCCCGGGCTGCTGGTGGAAGTCATCACGCGGGCGCCGGCGCCGGCCGCTCCGTAGACCATGTTGATGGCGGCCACCTCGCTCTCCGCCTGCAGGAAGACCCCGCCGCGACCGGGGAGCTCCCGCGCCATGTACTCGGGGAGCTCGCTCTGCGGCGTGATGGGGTAGCCGAAGTACGCCGCCACCCCCGCGCGCACCGCCGCTTCGGCGATCGCCTCGTTGCCCTTCATCAGCATCCGTTCCATCAAGACCGGCCTCCCCGTCACTCCGTCACGCCGCCCGCACGCGCTCGGCCTTGTACACCGTAATGACCACATCCGGGCAGACCAGGGCGCAGGCCGCGCACGAAGTGCAGCGCGCCTCGTCGAGCAGTTCCACGGTGTAGAACCCCTTGCTGTTCAGCCGGGAACTGATGGCCAGGACCTGCGGCGGGCAGAAGGAGACGCAGAGCTGGCACCCTTTGCAGCGCTCTTCGTCAATGACGATCTTGGCCACGCGTGCCTCCTCCCGGGCTCGCCGCCCCGGCGGCGCATTCGGTCTCCTCGACGCGTGCAGTCTCCTCGATGCGTCCGGCCTCTTCAGCGCGTCCCGTCTTCTCGGCGCTTCCGGCCTCCTCCCAGGGCGGCCGCATGAACAGGCGCAGCGGCAGAACCTCCACGCCCACATTCACCTGAGGTGCCAGCGTCTCGCCGACGGCGACCCACCGAACGGGTAACCCCAGCAGCGCTGAAGCGGCGCTGACCACGGCGTGGCCGCGGCGTACGACCTCCCTCGTGGTCTCCTTGCCCAGGTGGGGCACGCTGACCAGTGCGGTCACCCTCACCCCGGCGGCTCTCTCCAGCGCCCGGCACATCTCGACGATGCGCTCGGGTGTGCCCATCACCGGGCGGTACGGATTGATGACAAGGAAGATCTCCGCGTCTTCCGGCAGCAATGTGTTGATCTGGCGGAGGATGATCGCCCCCTGCACCTCGCCCCCCACGTCGAGCAGCACGTGGCCGGGGCGCTGCAGGGCCCCAAAGACCTGGGGGATCAGCAGGGGGAGGTCGGCATCCTCCCACTCCCCCTCCGGCGCGACGACGGTGATGCCGGCCCCGGCCAGTGTCTTTCGCACCTGCCGGGCTCGGAAGAAGGGATCCACGAGGTCCAGATCGACCAGGGTGACCGGGCTGCCGTCCGCCGCCAGGAGGAGCCCTCGATTCAGTGCAACTTCTGTTTTTCCACTTCCAAATGGCCCCAGGAACGCTTCAATACGGCGGCGCATGAGTATCCCGCATTCCAGGGTACGCCCGGGGACGGGTGGGGGCTATCGGGCCGAAACCCGATTCCGGCGACCGCGCGGGGGGCGCGGGGTTCGCGTGAATCCCCCGGAATACGACCCGAACCGATGGGGAACCGCCTGGGGGAGCGGTACCCTGGGATCGGGGTGAGTTCTTATGGAGATCGGAGTCCCCCGTGAGCAGCGGCCGGACGAGTACCGGGTGGGCCTGACGCCGCCGGGAGTGGACGCTCTGATGAAATCCGGCCATGTCGTGTTCGTAGAGCGCGCGGCGGGCGCCGGCGCCGGGTTCGCCGACAGCGCCTATGAAGCCGTCGGGGCTCGTCTCGCCTACTCGTCTGAAGAGGTCTGGCGGCGCGCCCAGATGGTGGTGAAGGTGGCCCGACCGACCGCCGATGAGCACGAGTACTTCCAGGGACAAATCCTCGTCTCGTTCCTCCACCTGGCAGTCGCCTCACCGGATCTGTTGACCGCGTTGCGCCAGCGCGAAATGACCGTGATCGCCGGCGAGACCATCCAGGCTGAGGACGGAACTTTCCCTGTCCTTCATCCCACCAGCGAGGTCGCGGGCCGGCTCGCGCCGATCATCGCCGGGTCATTGCTGGAGACGCTGATCCGGGCCATCCCCGGCGCCGCACCGGAGGGACGCGGGGTACTGTTGAGCGGCATCCCGGGCGTCCCACCCGCCAGTGTGGCTATCCTCGGCGCGGGCGTGGTCGGGAGCCACGCCGCCCGGGCGTTCCTGGGTCTCGGCGCGCAGGTCACGGTTCTGGACAGGGAGATCCGCCGGCTCGCGGCACTCGACGACCGGCTGGACGGGCGCATCGTCACCATGCCAGCCACGCCGTACAACATCGCCCGGGTGGTCCGCTACGCCGACGTGCTCATTGGAGCGGTCTACGTTCCCGGACAGCGCGCTCCGCTGCTGGTGACGCGCGAGATGGTCCAGACGATGCACCCCCGCGCTGTCATCATCGACTTCTCCATCGACCAGGGCGGGTGCGTGGAGACCAGCCGCCCCACCACGCACCGCGACCCCATCTTCATCGCCGAGGACGTCATCCACTACTGCGTGCCCAACGTCCCGGCGCGCGTGGCGCGCACCGGAAGCCACGCCTGGAGCAACGCCGTCTTGCCCTACCTCAGCCTGATCGCCGACCAGGGGATCGACGACGCGCTGCGGGCCTCCGCCGCCCTGCGCCGGGGCGTGGCCATCTACCGCGGCGTGCCGGAGGCGCGCCCATGAGTGTCGCCACGCTCTACCATACCCGCGTCACCAGCCCGGCAGAAGCGGTGGCGCGGCACTGGGGGACCGGGCCTGGCGGGAACTGCTGGGGCGCCACCACGCCCTGGTGCGCCGTCAACTGGTGCGTTTCCGCGGTCGGGAGATCGATACGGCCGGCGACGGGTTCCTGGCCAGTTTCGACGGACCGGCGCGGGCGATCCGCTGCGCTCTGGCCATCACCCAGGCCGTGCGGGAATTGGGGCTGGAGGTCCGGGCGGGCCTGCACACCGGGGAGTGCGAGGTGCTGGACGGCAAGATCGGAGGGATCGCGGTGCACATCGGCGCCCGCGTCGCCGCCGAGGCCGAACCGGGAGATCCTGGTCTCCAGCACCGTCAAAGACCTTGTTGCGGGTTCCGGCATTCAGTTCCGCGACCGCGGCAGCGCCACCCTGAAGGGTGTACCCGGCGAGTGGCGCCTCTACGCCGTGGACCGGGAGGCGGTGTGAGATCGGGATACTCCCTGAAGCCCCCGGATACTCCCTGAGCCCGAGAGACCGCCTGAGGGTGGAACTTCGGGACGGAGTGCGCGCTAAGTGAACTGAAACGCGACCTTGAAGGCGGAGGAGTGTGCCTTGTCCATCGCCGTGCTGAAGGCCTGGGCGTAGTCCGCCAGCGGGTAGAGGTGGGTCAGGAGCGGCGAAAGGTCCACGCGTCCCTCCGTCATCCAGTCCAGGACAATCTCGACGGTGCGCCGCCGCCCGCCGTTCCAGTTCTCCACGCCGT
>Ga0209172_10004077_pt1 | contig 20610 bp, 14 predicted proteins | sample LarsenN4metaG_FD_184113 | JGI IMG/M metagenome (GOLD analysis project Ga0209172, IMG submission 184113) | Hot spring sediment bacterial and archeal communities from British Columbia, Canada, to study Microbial Dark Matter (Phase II) - Larsen... ... | reverse complement strand
TTGTATGTGTCAAAAAATTAGTTATGTTCATTGGTTTGAGGAGATGACGTTTTTTGAATAATTTAGGCATCAAAGACATAAGTGTAATTTTTTATGTAAAGTTTTGTATCGACATTCAACATTTCTGAACCGAGATATATTGGATGAAATTTTTCAAATTAATGTGCTTCTGATATCCCGGCGCCAGCGGGGATCCAGTCAAAATTCTTACCTCACCAATATGAGAAATTTTAGATCATAGTTATATGATAACATCATCTTCGATGTAGAGTCATCCGCCAAATAGCTGAATATAAAATCGTCGGAGAGGCATATGGGCGGCTTGGTGATTGACAAGGAGGCCAAAACTGGGTTTAACTGAGTTTTATGTTGGTTAGATGCTTTCTCTCCATTGCTCTTACCCTAACTGGAGGGGGATTTTGGTGGGCTCCCGCCGCCGCTGCCCCCACCCAGGTTGCCCAATACCGTCAAGGAATGGTGGTTTCGGCGCACCCTCTCGCTAGTGATGTGGGTTTGGCAATACTTTCTGCTGGCGGGAATGCCGTAGATGCTGCTGTTGCCACTGCTTTGGCGATTTCTGTAGTAGAACCGTTTTCCGCTGGAATTGGCGGTGGCGGGTTTTTGTTGCTGCGCCAAGAGGATACTGGGGAAGTGCGGGCTTTGGATTTTCGAGAACGCGCCCCACAAAAGGCAACAAGGGATATGTATTTAGACGAAAATGGCGAAGTGATCCCCCGTGCTAGTTTAGACGGGCATTTGGCAGCCGCAGTACCGGGAACGGTAGCGGGGTTGTCAGAAGTACACCGCCATTATGGTAACTTACCGTGGCACCAGTTGGTGGAGCCTGCAATTACCTTGGCCGAGGAAGGGTTTTTGGTGAAAAATCGGTTTTTGCAGTTTGCAGGGCGTCGCCAGGAAATTTTCCGGCAAAATGCGGCGGCGCGGGCGGTTTTTACCAAAAATGGGGAAATGTATCAGGTGGGCGATGGCTACGCCGACCTACCGGTTCGTCTCCGCCAACCCGACTTAGCCGCTACCCTGCGCCAAATTGCTGCCAATCCCCAAAACTTCTACACCGGTGATATTGCTGACAAAATCGTCCGCGATATGGCAGAAAATGGCGGTTTCATCACCCGCGAAGACCTGCAAAACTACCAACCGATCTGGCGACAACCGTTGTGTGGTAATTTAGAGGCACAGCGTCATCAAGATTTCTCATCCCAGCCAGCTCTTGAGCCTGCCGTGCCGCGCCAATTTCGCATTTGTTCTATGCCACCGCCTTCCTCTGGTGGCGTCCATATCTGGCAAATTTTAAACATCATCATCCCCCAAATCGCTTCCCTGCAATGGCAAAGCGCGGATGCCATCCATTTAATGGCGGAAGCGATGAAAATCGCCTATAGCGATCGCTCCCAATACCTGGGCGACCCGGATTTTATCACCATCCCAGTCTTAAAACTAATCAGCGCCCCTTATGCCAACTTCCGGCGCCAACAAATCGATATGAACCGGGCTCGCCCAGCCAGTGAAGTCCAACCAGTCAACGCCGAAACCCTAGAGCGACTTGTCCAAGAAAGTAACGATACTAGCCACCTCAACGTTGTCGATTCCCAAGGCAATGCCGTCAGCTTGACTTTCACCGTTAACGGCGGTTTCGGTGCAGGTGTAGTGGCCGCCGGTACAGGAATTTTGCTCAATAATGAAATGGACGATTTTGCCCCTGCGCCGGGAATTCCCAACCTTTTTGGTTTAGTCGGTTCCGATGCTAACGCCATTTACCCCGGCAAAACCCCCCTTTCCAGCATGACTCCCACGATCGTCACCAAAAATACAGGGGAGGAACGCCTATTTATGGTGGCAGGTTCGCCAGGAGGTAGCACCATCATCACCACCGTGTTACAAATTTTCCTCAATGTGGCCATCTATAATATGGATGCCTACGCCGCCCTCGCCGCGCCACGCATTCATCACCAGTGGTTGCCCGACAGCTTATATGTAGAACCGGGCAGTTTATCCCCACAGACAAAAGCCGAATTGCAACGGCGGGGACATCAAATCGTCGATCGGGACAGCTTCAGTAACCCCAACCTAATTATCGTCAAAGATGACGGCACCCTCGAAGCCGCCGCCGACCCCCGGGGCGAAGGGGAACCCAGAGGTTTTTAAAAATCAAATGTCCTTTGTCCTTTGTCCTTTGGTAACAAGCGAACAAGTGACAAGTGACAAGTGACAAAGGACAAGTGACAAAGGACAAGCGACAGATGAAAATACTTGTTTTTGGCAGTATCAATATCGACCTCGTGGCCAAAACCCCACGCCTCCCCCGTCCGGGAGAAACCGTTTCCGGCACGGAGTTTTTCACCGCTCCTGGGGGCAAAGGAGCAAATCAAGCGGTAGCGGCTGCGCGTTTGGGAGTGGCGACATATATGGTGGGGCGAGTGGGTGGGGACAGTTTCGGCCAAGAACTGCAAGCCAGCTTGCAAGCTGCTGGGGTGAACGTCGAGGGGGTCTTCCTGGACAAGTCCACTACCTCTGGCGTCGCGGTTATTGCTGTGGATGACAAAGGGGAAAACTCGATTATTGTGATTCCGGGAGCGAATGGGCAAGTAGGAGAGTCCGATGTGGAACGCCTCAAACAGATGCTCCCTGGCGCAGCGGCGTTGTTGTTGCAGTTGGAAATCCCCCTCAGTGCCGTGGTGGCAGCCGCGAAAGCCGCCCATAGTATGGGAGTACCGGTAATTCTCGACCCGGCGCCAGCTCGGAGTGACTTGCCGCCAGAATTGTACCAGTTAGCGGATATTATTACTCCCAATGAAACCGAGGCGGCGAGCCTGACGGGGTTGCCGGTGTATGACCAGGAGACCGCTGTGGCGGCGGCTGTGGTGTTGCGACAGCGGGGATCTGGGGTGGCGGTGGTGAAGTTGGGGGCGTTGGGGGTTGTTTGTGTCTCTGCGGAGGAAAGTTTTTTTATCCCGGCATTTCCCGTGGATGCGGTGGATACGGTGGCGGCGGGGGATGCTTTTAATGGGGCAATGGCGGTGGCTTTGGCGTCTGGGCTGTCCCGGCGTCAAGGGGTGGTTTGGGGGGCGGCGGCGGGGGCGCTGGCGGCGACGAAACCGGGGGCACAACCGGGTTTGCCGACTCGGGATGCTATGGATGTTTTTTTGGTCGAGATGGGCGACGTGGGTCTTTGTTAGTGGTGGCAATTGCGGCGACGCCTAAAACTGGGATTCCGGCTTTGTGAAGGACTTTTGCGGCTTCTCTACAGGTGGCGCCGGTGGTGTAAATGTCATCGATGAGCAAAACCGGGGTTTGGGGGTGGCGGTGGGCGAATTTTCCCAGGGTAATGGCGCCGTCGAGTTCTTTTTGTCGTTGTTCTGGGGAGAGGTTAAAGAGGGCTTCTGTGGCGCGGGCGCGCTGTAGGAGTTTTGGTTGGAGTTGGTAGCCGGTGACTTCGCAGAAGCTGCGGGCGATGAGTTCGGCTTGGTTGAAGCCGCGAGATTTTTGTTTTTCTGGGTGCATGGGGATGGGGACTGCCAGTATTTTTTGGTTGGGATCGACGGTGGGGGACTGGAGCCATGCTTGGGCGAGCCAGCGGCCCAGGGGGCGGGCGAGTTGGGGGCGGTCTTCGTATTTCATGGCGGCGATCGCTCGTTTCATCGGGCCGCCATATGAACCCCACACGAATACTGACAACCCGCTCCACCTCTGGGCTGGTTGGGCAAATTGGCAGTCCTTGAGCTGGCGGCTGCAGTAAGTACAAAAGTAGTCATCTCCCCCCGGACGATCGCACAGGGGACAGTTGGGTTTTAAGAATAAATCGAGGATGCTCTCTAAGGCTCGCTTCCAGGTGCCCATTTTTCTCCCCCACTTGCTCCCAACTCTTCTGTTTAGCACAAATCGGATTGCTCATACCCATTCATGGCGGAGTTGTTGGCCCAAGGGACTAGAAGAGTGGCAGTGACGGCTAAGGCTTTTCTGGCGCCGCCACTGCTCACGTATGTGATTTTACGTAGTTTTTAAAGATTCTGTAAAGAATGCGGCATTATGTCTCAGTAAAAACCACAGGGGCATATAATATAGTTAACAGTAAATCTCCTAATTGACTCGATGTGGGGGAGATGAGCAAAAATTGCTCAGCTCGAAGAAAAGAGATTAGGCGCTAAATTTTAGTATTTTTACGCAGTTGATAACGCCATAACCTCAAATGGCTCCGAGTGAATCAGGGAATTTACTTCACGAGGAAAAGAGAGGAAAATTTATGTTAGTGCTTTCTGAAAAACAACTACTCAGGGGGACAGTCGGATTAGGATTAACCCTAGGCACAGTGCTGTTATGCAGCCATGTGGCGTCAGCGGCGACCTTCGGCGTTTCTTGGGATGATGGTTCCGCCAACTCCCTGCAAGACCATCTAGACGCCCTGACCGTCAGCGGTCCTAATATCGACACCGTAGGTGGGCAAACCGGTTTCGAGCGATTCACCAACACCGCTACTGGTGGGTCCGTATCCACATTCATGTTTGAAATCGCCGGTTTCGCTTCCACGAACAAATTCGGGGTTTATAATCAAAGCGGCCAAAAGGCGGAGCTGTTTGGTGGCATTAATGACGTTTCCGACCAGGCGTTGATCAGTTTCAACAACGGCGACCTGGGGGTGACGAGGATACCTTGGGCACCGGGTAACTCCACGGGATTATCTCAAAGCATTTATAATGGTTTTGGCAACGTCTTTGGTTTTTACCTAGAACGGGGGGATGGGACCACTTTCTATACCGAGAAATCTCGTAATGGTGGTTATGAGCAGGCGGTAGTTTATCAAGGTAATAACGCCACTACTCTGCAGATTCCTGGCAAGAGCCCTGGTTTGTTTACTGATAATGAGTTTATTATCGCTTTTGAGGACCTGTGGTTGGGTAGCAACACCGATCGAGACTACCAAGATATGGTAATTATGGTAGAATCGGTCAAACCGGTTCCAGAACCCGCAACCATTTTGGGTCTGGGACTCATCGGAGGGGCGCTAACCCTGACTCGGCGGCGGAAAAACAGCTAAATCCATTAGGCACAAGGCATCTTTTAACATCGAGCCCCAACCTGATCCCCTGGTAATAGCCTGCTCGCCAATAGGCTCCAGCGCTGTGTAGTAGAGGCATGGCATTCTTCAGCATCTGTCACCCCCTTGGTGAGGCCCTGCCCCCACAAATCAACACAACCGCCCTCCTCCTCACAGAGAAGGGCGTTTTCATCTCGCCAAAATTGTGACTTTAGTCTCGGTACGCGATCTATCGGGTCCGGCTTCAGTCAAAATTAGCGATTCCTTCTTCAAGGGAAATATGGCACAAAGGAGCTGTTAAGGCAAGGAATTGTTTGCCGCTGTGGTATTCCCCAAACGGAAATTGTCCTTCATTAATTAAAGTCATCTTGACGGGCTGAAAGCTCCACCCAAATATGATAGCGATGTTAACTTGAATTCTTGGGAATAATTGTGGAGGAAATTTACTGGCTCGATAGTAAAAGCGTGCCGCCTGTAGTGGGTGGTCGGATTGGGTCTGAGCAACGCCGCCTGGTAGGGGAGAAAGCATTCTATCTAAGTTCGGTGGCCCGCACTGGTCATCCGATCGTGCCCGGTTTTGTGGTGGGAGCATTGGTCTGGCGGGAGTTTTTAGAAACTTCCGAATGGGCCGAACCTCTCTTGGCAGAGCTGCTGAGTTCTAGGCTATACCTGAATGTGGACGACCCCCGGCAGTTACAGCGAGTCGCTCGCCATATCCGCCAGGAAATTGAGGCGGCGCTGTTGCCCGCCAGTCTGGAAGCGGCGATCGCGGCTGCCTGCTTAAGTTGGCACTGTCCGGAGTTGATTTTGCGCCCTTCTCCCACCCTACCCCACCTTTCGGGACTGTTGGAAGCGAGGGTATGCCCTAATGAACCAAGAGAAATCGCATTGGCACTGAAGCAAACTTGGGCGGAAGCCTTCCGAGCGAGGTGTCTTTTTTACTGGCAACGCCAGGGAATTTCCCTATCGGAGCTGAATTTGGCGGTGTTGGTGCAGCCTTGGCGATATGCGGTTTTCAAAGGCACTGTGCAAGTATCTTCTAGCCGCCAGTCGGATTCGCCAGCTCGGGCAATACCTTCATTTAAAATTTCATCATATATCTGTCACCATGATTCATCTGTCGGCGAGCCGTCAGAGGGTATCATCTCCTGTGCTGTGGCACCTTCATCCCAAGTTTGTGTCGGGGGTGAAACTCACTTGCCAGAACTATGGAAACAACTAATTGAGGAGGAAGCGCGTTCCTTGGTTCCGGAATTGGGGCCTAATTTTTATTTGGAGTGGGCAGTTTGTCCCGGGGATACTCTCGGTGACTATGATGGTTTGTCAGTTTCGGTCTGCTCCCAACTAAAGCTAGAATTGACTCAAGTGCAGCCTTTGGCAGAGCCAAAGCTGACGCCACAAAAACAATTGGGTATCTCTACATCCTTAAGGGCACAAGTTGCCACCTATCCAGGACAAAAAGAAGTAGGCATCCTCCCCACAGGGGACGGGGTGACGGGGAGACTGGGGGGGGTGCCCGCTGCTGGGGGGAAAGCGATGGCTAACGCCTTCGTCATTACCGACGGTAAGGGGATTACCGAGCCGATTCCTCCGGGGCGGATTTTGGTAGCTAAAGCTATATCTCCTCAATGGCTGTATGCGATCGGTGACGCCGCCGGATTTGTCACGGAATGGGGCGGTATGACCAGTCACGCCGCGATTTTGGCGCGGGAAATTGGTATCCCTGCTGTGGTGGGGGTCGCTGGTGCTACGGAGACGATCGCCTCTGATGAACTGCTGCTCATCGATGGCACTACGGGAGAAATCCACCGCCTCGGGGAGAGGGGGACTGGGGGACTGGGGGACTGGGGGACTGGGGGGAGTGTGGGGAGTGTGGGAAGTGTGGGGAGTGTGGGGAGTAATCTTCCCCCTCTTCCCCCTCCTCCCGGTCTCCCGGTCTCCCCGTCTCCCCGTCTCCCCGTCTCCCCATCTCCCCGGTCGGTGAGCGAAGCCGAACCGCGTCTCCCCGTCTCCCCATCTCCCGACACTCACCACGTTGCCACATTTGCGGAACCTATGGCTACTCAACTGTTCGTCAGCCTTAGTCAACCGAAAAATCTCGACCGGTTCGCGGGTTTGCCTTTAGATGGGGTGGGATTACTGCGATCGGAACTGATGGCTCTGTCGATTGTGGGCAACCAACACCCCCGCCAGTGGATCGATCGCCCCTTGCGCAGAGAGGAATTTATCGAACAAATGGCGGCGCAAGTGAAAGAGTTCTGCCTAGCTTTCCCCGGTCAACCTCTATTTTATCGGGCGTTGGATTGGCGCGCCAATGAATTCCCTGGAGATAGCGAAGAAGCAAATCCGATTCTCGGGCTGCATGGTACTTTTTCCTACACCCAAGACTCGACTTTGTTTGATTTAGAATTAGCGGCGATCGCTCGTTTGCAGGAGTGGGGTTATCAGAATATCCGTTTGCTTTTGCCTTTTGTGCGGACTGTGGAGGAATTCGAGTTTTGCAAAAGCGCTGTAGCCAGATCCGGGATCAACCGGGTAGCGGGTTTTCAACTATGGATGATGGCGGAGGTGCCCTCAGTGTTGTTGTTACTGCCAGAATATATCCAGGCGGGGGTGGAGGGCATCGCGATCGGCACTAACGATTTGACCCAACTGCTGCTGGCTGCAGACCGCAACCAAGAGCAGTTTGCCACAGTGTTTGCCGCCCCGCATCCCGCAGTGAAGCGAGCCATCCATCAAATGATTCAGATGGCTAACACTGCTGGGATTCCTTGTTCCGTCTGCGGTAACTTATGTGGGGCGCATCCGGAACTGGTGGAAGATTTAATCCGCTGGGGCGTCAGTGCCATTTCGGTGGAGCCGGATGCTGTGGAGCGAACTTACAAGGCGATCGCCCGTGCGGAGAAACGTCTCCTCCTTGAGGCGGCTCGCCGCCAGCTTCCTTGATTCTCCCCAACTATCGAGCTTTCCTCAATTGCCGCAGGCAGTTTCTTCCACAAGTCCCTGCGCTCAAGCTGCCCAGTTGGGTTGACAAATGGCATTTCTGTTAAGAGCGCATCCGTTTTTTCCGGCGGGCTACGGCTTTGCGCTTCCGCTTTTCTACGGGAGTTTCAAAGTGGCGGCTCCGTTTAATATCTGCAAAAATTCCTGCTTTAGACACTTGCCGTTTAAACCGACGTAGTGCTGATTCGATATTCTCATTTTCTCCCACAATTACTTGGGTCATCCTGTTTCCTCCTTATGCGGTTTGAGCATTGACTCTGACTTTTCCAGAGCCAAATCTGCGTCGAGGGGAAGTACAAGGATCACCAACGCCGAACACGGGATTTCCTCATCCACCCGCCCCTAGCAGATTTTTGTCACAGGCAACAGTTGACACCAGAGGGCGATTCTACCCACCAGCAGGATTGATTGAGTTTCCCCGGCCTTCCCGCTAGGGGTCTTAGAGACACGAAAGCGCGATCGCCTTCAGGCGGCGCGCTTTGGCTTCGCCAAATATCCCGACTCCGGGGGTTTCAGGGGCAGCCACGGGTGGGGCTGCCCCTACAGGAGCCATCCCTAAAATACCTAATGTCACCGTTGCCTTTGACTGTACGGGTATTGTAACATGGGATAGGCTCATATGGCCGAAATAGCTTGGCGACGGGGTTTTAGGATTTGGAGGTTGATTCTGCCTCTGGGGAAATCTGCCCTACCTCACTGTGGGTCATCCCTCCTCGCTCTGCTACGGCTAATGTGATGATTTTCATCAACCAATACAAACTGCCAATCACAAAGAGCGTCACTACCATCACTACTACCGGACGCTTGCCGATTAAGTCGGACATCACTGTTATCACCAGGGCGTCTGGGTTGGTGATAATGTCCCAGCTATTAAACCGCTGGAATCTACCGATGTAAATGCCCACAGCAGTCAAAATGTGCAAAATCAGCTCGGCTACCCAGATGAATTTCCCCCACCCCTGTTTCTGCATATATTGACCCAGGTGGATGAGGGACAGCACATAAGCCTGAAACCCCAGGAACATAAACAGGGCGTATTTAGGAATGTGGACTAAAGTAATCAACCAGTCTGGATCTCCCTGGCGAATATCGTCAATTAAATGAATTACATCTGTCAATACATAAGGGGCGTTGGGCAAAAAGGCCACAAATGCCAAAAATCCCAGCCACCACAGGGGCGAACGGAGGATATGATGTGGTCGCTGCCAGCTATCAAATCCCATGAGCGCTACTGTCAGTAACACTGCCCCGATCCAGTAACTGCTGCCTAAATCTCCCCCCATCCGCATGAGACGACTCACCACTCCAGGAGCGGCAGGCCAAAAAGTGGCACCGAGCAATCCCCATGTTCCCCATCGCAGGAGGCGCGATCGGGGTTGCCAAAACAGCCACATACTCAGGGCCAAAGGCACTAAAGCTAAAAATAAATTCCAGCTCATCCAGCCGTAATGCTCTAGCATTGCATACTGGGCTTGATTGATTGCCCCGCCTAGGGAAGCCACGAACACCGTCAGGTGTCCTGCTAGCATCGTCGAGTCCCCATCCGCCAGCATTTCCTCTGCTCCTTTGCTCTCGCTGCTTTTCCTTGCTCATTTCAATTGTAAATTTTGCTTCTATCTCCCCGGAGGAACGCCGGAATCTCCTGGGGAGACGGCGGCGACGGATGGAGATCATTTCTGCCACAGGGAAGGATCAATGCCTTGATGTGATAAGCATCACGGAAATATGGAGGGTGAAACCCCATACTAAAGACATGGGCATCAAGGTCTCTCTGGAGAGCTTAATCCCCTACCTCTCACTCAAAAGGCAGGCAAATGCGTTTCCATATACCTCAAAAGCTCAAAATTCCCAGTTTGGCGTTAGCGATGCTGCTCGCTGCTAGCGGCGTGGCTAACGCTCAATCGTCTTCCCCGGCTCTTCCTCAAGGGTCCACGGTGTTTACCAGCCCTATCTATCACTCCGAAACCGAGGAAGAACCATCATCCACTGACAACGCTTTTAGCTCCGGTTGGGATGGCTCCGGCGCTTCTAGTGCGAAAACCGAATCTATTCCGGAGCCATCTACTGCGATTGGACTGACTGCTGCAGCGGGTTTGGCTCTGTGGCGCAAAAAAAAGAGAGCATCAGCTCCCATGTAAGAATTGGCTGCTACTGTGGCTACTGTAGCGATCGCGAAAACTCTGCCTACCATTCCAGGGATTTTAAGGCTGCATCTTCACTACAGAATTTGTTGTCAGGGTGTAATTCGCATCTGACTGAATATCATTTTTTATTCTACAGTCCAATATTTCTCACGCTATTTCGGTTGGCATACAGCCTTTAGATGCTGTGCTGCCAACCCTTCCTAAATTTTACTTAATTTTCTTCCTATTTGTAACTATAACAACAAAATTCAATTTTGCCAAGTAGTCACGGCAAAAATTTTCAAGAAAAACCGGGCTCCTGGAAAGAAGCCCGGTTTTTGTCATTTGTCACTTGTCCCTTGTCATTTGTCACTTGTCCTTTGTCAAAGGATAAAGGACAAAGGACTAATGACAATTCCTAGGTTATTGAGGCATCGCCACTAAGTAAGGAGAGGTGATGGGTTCGGCTTTACCAGCGTTGACAAGCGCTTGGTAAACGAAGGCGGCGACTTCGGCGCGAGTGGCGGTGCGGTTGGGGTTGAAGGCGTCAAGCTGGGGATAGTTGACGACCAATTGGTTGCGGGTAGCGCCAGCGATCGCGGTTACGGCGTAGTCAGGAATTTGGGCCGCATCTTGATAGCGCGAGAGAATATTGGTATCATCAGAGCGCAATCCTAAACCGCTGGTGAGAGCGACGATCGCCTGCACTTTGGGGATTTCTTGATTGGGGCGAAATACGTTCCCGGGATAACCAGCCAAGAACCCACCCCGGTAAGCACTTTCAATCGCTGCTGCTCCCCAGAAACTGCTGGTGACATCACCGAAGCTAATCCCATCTCGTTGCGCCGCTGGTGCAAAGGCTTTGCTGACAATCGCCGCAAACTGAGCGCGGGTGACTGGTTCATCGGGGCGGAAAGTACCATCAGGGAAACCAGCAATAATCCCTTTTTTCGCTAAGGCGGTGATGTAAGAAGCTGCCCAGTTCCCGCCTACATCATTAAAGGCGTATTGAATGCTGGCGAATTGGAAGTTCACCGCGCCGCTAATCTTTTTGGCATCAATATCGTTGCTGATGGCGCTGATAGTTTGGCCGCTGGTAGCATTATACAAGTCCAGCTCGCCATTATTGCGGATGCGGTTGTTACCGGGGGTGGATGCGGTGCCTAGGTTGGGTTTGGCTGAGGCGATCGCTACCACCCCGTTGCGCTGGTTATTTTCAATTGTATTGCCCCGCAACACCGGTTGTGCCTGATTAGAAGCCACAATCCCATCAATATTCTTGACGATCGTGTTATCTTCGATAAAGGTCGTCGCCCGATCGCCCACGGCAATCCCGAACCCCGTCGCCTCAAACAAATTCCCTCGAATCACGCCGCCAGCATCCCGCACCAGGGAAATGCCATTCGCATCATTACCGATAAACACATTATTTTCAATCCGAGGCGCACCAGTACCCGTGACGAAAATCCCATCCCGCAGGCTCTTAGTAAAAGTGCTGTGCTGCACCACCGGATTCGTCGATTCAACCCACAACCCCGTCCCCCGGGTATTGGGATTCGTTACCGTCACGCCTTCGATTTTACTATCCTCAGCCGCATATATCGTCACACTCTGGCTGGCAAAAGTCCTACTGACGTAAGTACCGCCACCTTCAATTACAATCCCTTGGCCTTTCGTCCCCAGATTACCTCTGAGCGTCACCCCCGGTTTAATTTCCAGGGGAAATACTTCACCACTTTGTTGGTTATACTTACCAGGGGCGAGTTGAATCACCGTTCCCGCTTGGGCCTGTTGCAAGGCATAGGCGATCGTGCGGTAGGGGCTAGCTTCACTACTACCAACACCAGCGGCGTCCTTTCCCTTGCTGGGGTTAACATAAACCACCTTCAAACTCACCGGAGTTTGGGCCGTTTGAAAACTGGGCAGTTGCGCTGTCACCATTGTAGGCATCAAAGCTCCGCCACTGCTCCACAGTACCACCGCCGCCAAAGTCGCCCGCATCGAATTTTTCAGCATCTGAGAAGTTTTAGAGGTTTTAGAGGTTTTAGAGGTTTTAGAGGATTGATTTTGAGTAGTCATCTTTTTGTCTTCCTTGTGGTTTGGCTTGTTTACTCTTCACGTTCTCAATGTAATCAAGCCATTTGGGGGTTTGGCGTCACCCCGTGTCACTATGTCAGGTGGCCATATGACACCCACCCTACCGCCGCCATTCCCCCCGCCACCCCGTTACTCTTAGTGGACGATTTGAAAACCGGTATGTTTTTGCTCTGGCAGGAAAAAGTCCCAACTCCAGAGGTGATATCACCATAGCCACCCTTGGGTACTCTATCTAATAAGGGGATATGTATTGTCTGACTCCTGGTAGAGCGCCACAGCGGCTGCACGGAAAAAAAGGAATATAATGATGAACGCCAAGCAAATCAAAGATAATCCGGCTCCGGATGCAGATGTCAAACCGTTGACTGCCGCACTCTCCCGGTTACTCGCCCCCCAAGGTATCACCGTCAAAATCAACTGCCGTCAAAACTGCCTCCACATCTTGCTAGAGTCTGACGAAGTACCCCCAGCCACATCCCTCAGCCTTATCTCCCCAGAAATTAACCGTCTCCACCCCCCCACCCTGCGGGTAGCCAAAATTTACGGGCGTCAAAAAGGGCAAACCGCCCCCGCTTGGAGCCAAGTGTTGCCCCTCACCCCCACACCACCGGCCAAAGTCTCCCCCCAACCGCCGAGCCTGCAACAATTAGCCCGCCAAGGCGATGTCACGGCCATAAACACCCTCATTAACCGCGCTTTGGCACATAAGCAAACTGTCGCTGAGGTGAAATTACAGGAGAATTCACTCGCCATTAATCTCAAGAGTGACACAGCTCCCGATGAAAAAATCGCTGTCACCCTCATTTGCAGAGAATTAGTCCAGCTCAAAATCACCGTAACTGCACCCATCAATATTACTGGCCAAAAAACTGATGATACGGAGCCCACTTGGAGCCGTGCCATTGCCCCTACCGAGCTGGCAGCTTTAACCAAGTTAGAACTCCCCCAACCCCCAGCCACCGTCACCGCCTCAAAATCGACCCAGGGGAAAAAACGGAAAGGGGCGAAAAATCCTGAGACGGATATCACCTTAACCGGTGAAAATGCCGAAGCGGCGGCGATGATGGTGATGATGACGCAACCACGCCCCCGGTCCTACCTGATTTTGTCGATTTTAGTGGCGGCGTTTGGTTTTCAGCCTCTGGGTTTTCTGGCGGTACAGCAGTCCTGGACAGTTATCCAAAAATGCCGAGAAGGCAATTACAGTGCGGCTCGCGCTGCTTCTATGGTGGCGAAGTTTTCCGGTATCCTAGGGGGCATCGTGGGAGTTATTTTCTACATCTCCACCTACCAAGTCATGCACGCTCGCGCTCACAATGGCAAGACTCCCAGCATCGAATCAACTTTTAAACAAATCCAGCAAGCGCCAGAAAATCTGAATATCCCCTCGGAATTGCTGAAATAATTATCGGGGAGTTCTACAATAGGTGCATTATGCCAGAAAGCTCAGGATATCTTGAGCTAGCTCCTGGTATTCGGTATCCGTTAGTACCGGGGTGGCACCTTCTACAGTGATGGGTGTGGCTATTTCTATCCACGATCGGCAACCGCCATATTCCGGGCGGTAGGGAATTTCATGGGGTTGGGATAATTTATAAGTCCGCACCAGCAATATGTATAGGGGTTGTCGGGGTTTCCAACCGAGGCGCTCTTCTACCCACCGCTGATTCCATATATGATAAGGTAGCAACCGCTCTACTTTCTCCTCTTCTGTCACCTGTAACACCTGGTCAATTTCTGCCCAAGCTGCAATAGGCACAGTTTCCGGGTGCCATCCTGACGCCACTGGAGTGATTTGGGCATATTCAGGTTTGAGCAATTCAGGGTTTTGATGTTCATAGGTGGGATAGAGTAGGACTTCTCGGTGGGGAACCTGAAACCGCCCCCCCTCTTCCCGAATGCCGCCTTTGCGCAATAGGAGGATAGTTTCTCCCTGCACCAAGGCATCCACGGCTACTGCCCATTCTTTTAATGCCATTTGTCTTTTGTCTTTTGTCATTGGTCAAAAGTCCTTGGTCATTGGTGGAGAAACCGGGTTTCTGTTGAAAAACCGGTTTCTGGGATTATTCTCATCTGAGAGTAAATTATATCTTTTCTTTATAAATGAATTTTCCAATTTGGAGGAGCAGCGCTGCGTTACAATTTATTTAGATTTGGAGGAAATATGGCAGCAAATCTTTATCCCGATTAGCGTGAGTAATATTGCTGATTTGCGCCCAGATATAGTTGGTCCTAAAGTGGATGCAGACTAATTTAGGGAAATTTTGAAAAAACTCCGATTCTCCTCTAGACAAACTCAAATTTTTGTGCTTTAATTGCGGATGACTACAATGTTAAACTCGCCCTAAAAATTAGAGTATGTTTCACAACTCTTTCATCAAAAGTGTGGTAGCGATCGCCCTGTCCCTACCCCTCGTTGCTTCCACCGGCTACGGCACCCTAGCGCAAGCGGAAGATGACACGGACTCGGAAACGGACACCGGCCCTGTCACCTTTACCCTGATTAACAAAACCAGTCGCGATCTCATTGAGTTCTATGCTTCCCCACCCAGTACAGATGATTGGGAGGAAAACATTCTGGATGGGAAGGTGCTGCCTCCAGGTGGAGAGGCAAAAGTAACCATTGATGACAGGCGCCCAGACTGTCGTTATGATTTTAAAGGAGTTCTCGCTGCCGCCGAAGACGGCTCGGTGGGGGAAGGAGCATTGATCCAGACTGGTATCAACGTGTGCGAAGACCCAACTTATGAATACTACGAGAATTAACAAGCGATGCCACTGATAACAATAGCCATATAGAACCCATAACAATTTTACAGGGAAGCATCATTTTTAGCTTTACGGTCAACAGGAGTAAATTTTTACTCCTGTTTTTTTGTCTTTGGGCAGAGAAACTGTTATATGATGATGAAATGACAATAATTGCTGGAGAAATAAAAATATGGAACTGCGCACCCTGGGAAAATCCGATGTGAAAATTACCCCCATTATTTTGGGGACTTGGCAAGCGGGGAAAAAAATGTGGGTGGGAATTGAAGATGAGGACTCCATTAAGGCAATTCGCTCCGCCTTTGATGCGGGGATTACCACAGTGGATACAGCGGCGATATATGGTGATGGTCACTCAGAACGGATTGTGGGGCAGGCGTTGGCGGATGTGCGCGACCAAGTAGTTTATGCTACTAAGGTATGGTGTGCTAATCTGAAATACGACCAAGTTATCGCGGCTTGTCATCAGTCCCTGCAAAACCTCAAAACTGATTATATCGACCTCTACCAAATCCACTGGCCTTCTGGTAATTTTAAAACCGAAATCGTCCCTATAGAAGAAACTATGGGCGCTTTGGTGAAACTCCAAGAACAGGGTAAAATTCGGGCGATCGGTGTTTCTAATTTTACCACTGCCCAAATGGCAGAAGCTGCTCAATTTGGGCGCATTGATAGCTTACAGCCGCCTTATTCCCTGTTTTGGCGACCTGTGGAAACGGACCAAATGCCCTATTGTGTGGATAATGATATTTCGATTATAGCATATTCTGCCCTGGCGCAAGGGTTACTTACGGGGAAATTTGGGTTAAATCACCAATTTGCGGAAGGCGACCATCGCAGTAAAAATAAGTTATTCGCTGACCGGGAAAATTACCAGCGAGTGCAGGCGGCTTTGGCTCAATTGCGTCCGATCGCGGAATCCTACCAATGCACTTTAGCACAGTTATCCTTAGCTTGGTTAATCGCTCAGCCCCAAACTAGCGCGATCGTCGGGGTGAGGAATGCGGAACAAGCGGTGAGTAATGCGAAAGCAGCGGCGGTGAAGTTATCCTCGGAAGATTTGGCGAAAATTGATGCGATCGGCCACACCGTGACGGATAATTTAGATGATAATCAAGTGATGTGGGATTTTTGACACCCACCCCAACGTTAAATTACACATTGTAGGGGCACGGCATCGTTAATATTCGGGTTTGACAAACAATTTTAATCACGCCGTGCCCCCCACCACGGAAAATGTGGATAAATTTGGGTAATTTGGTGATTAAATTATCATTTGTAGGGGCACGGCATCGTTAAGATTTGGGTTTGACAAACAATTTTAATCACGCCGTGCCCCCCACCACGGAAAATGTGGATGAATTTGGGCAATTTTGGGATATAATTATCATTTGTAGGGGCACGGCATCGTTAATATTTGGGTTTCACAAACAATTTTAATCACGCCGTGCCCCCACCACGGAAAATGTGGATGAATTTGGGCAATTTTGGGATATAATTATCATTTGTAGGGGCACGGCATCGTTAATATTCGGGTTTGACAAACAATTTTAATCACGCCGTGCCCCCCACCACGGAAAATGTGGATGAATTTGGGTTTTTGGGGGTGAATTTTGGGGTAATTTTGGCATAAAATTATCATTTGTAGGGGCACGGCATCGTTAATATTCGGGTTTGACAAACAATTTTAATCACGCCGTGCCCCCCACCACGGAAAATGTGGATGAATTTGGGTTTTTGGGGGTGAATTTTGGGTTGGGGTGGGCACGGCGTTATTGATATTTCTCGTTTTTGCCGTTATCTTTATGATGCCGTGCCCCTACAAAACATAATTTTACACCCGTAGGGGCACGGCATCTTAAATCTCTCGGTTTGACGAACAATCTTGATAACGCCGTGCCCCCCACCACGGTAAATTTGGGGAAATTTGGGAAAATAGGCGCCAAGAGAAAGGGCGAAGCACCCCGGTAATAGATTATCGGTTAAAAGCGGAGTCTTTTCGCCGGTGTGCTTCGCCCCTACGGGGGATAATTTGGGTTTTGGATACTGTAGGGGCGAAGCATTGCGGCTAAAAATCTGCCGCTTTTCACCCAAACCTTGTACCGCAATGCTTCGCCCTTTATCGGGGATAAGAAACCCGGTTTCTGAACTAGACTTGGGCGAAGCACCCCGGTAATAGATTATCGGTGAAAAGCCACAAACCTCTAGCCGGTGTGCTTCGCCCCTACGGGGGATAATTTTGGGGTTTTGGGGGTAGGGGCGAAGCATTGCGGCGAAAAATCTATCGCTTTTCACCCAAACCTTGTACCGCAATGCTTCGCCCTGACTAGAGTCCTGGCGAAGGAAGCTAAGAACCAGAGACCGGAAGCAGAGAAACAGCCACCCGGAACCCGAAGCAGTGGTGCCTGTTGCCCAAACCGTCCCAGCCGCGCTGCCCGGAGCGGCAATTCCTGGGGTAGGGGTACCAGGAACCTCCACGCCGCACCCGGCGATTAGATTCTCCGCCAGTTTCCCAAGCACTTCCATCAGTGGGTGCATTGTTGTAATTTTCGTGCCAAACGTCCTGACACCACTCCCAGACGTTCCCGTGCATGTCATACAAACCCCAGGCGTTGGGAGGAAATGTGCCTACTGGGGTGGTGTTTCCGCGATATTGCCCTTTTGGATCGTTTCCGTAGGTGTAATCTCCGTTATAGTTGGCTAAGTCGGTGGTGATGGTGTCGCCGAAGTGAAATGGGGTAGTGGTTCCGGCTCTACAAGCATATTCCCATTCGGCTTCACTGGGAAGACGATAGGCTTGTCCTGTTTTTTGGGCGAGTTTTTGGCAAAATTCTACTGCATCCTTCCAGGATACCTGCTCCACTGGGCGGTCTGAGCCTTGGAAGAGGGAGGGGTTTTGCCCCATGATGGCTTGATATTGGGCTTGGGTGATGGGATATTTGGCCATATAAAATGATGGCACTGTGACTTGGTGTTGGGGACCTTCGTAGTCTTGTCGGTTTGGTTCGCTGTTTGGAGTACCCATCTGGAATTTTCCCTCTGGAATGGCTACCATGTCTAGGAAAATGCCGTTACCCAAGTCTTGACGGTAATATTGTGCTTGTTTTGAGACTTTGCTGGTTTGGTTTCCCCGCTTATCCACGGTGATAACATCGAAAGTGAACCGAGTTTTCGCCTCTTCCTCTCGCTGTTTCTGCTCTTTCTCTCGCTGTTTCTCCTCTTCCTGGCGTTTCAACTCCTCCTGACGGCGTTTTTCATCCCATACCCCTTGCGCAACATCACGGTTGTGCTGCACATTGGGTAAATTTGGGTTTAAAGTCAAACAAGCGTCATAGTCAGCAATAGCTTTTTCATACTGCCCCAACTTATAATAAGCATTGCCACGATTATTATAAGCCCCCGCATGATTGGGATTGAGGCGCAAGGCTTGAGTATAATCCTCAATAGCAGCAGCAAATTCCCCTAACTTCGCATAAGCCAATCCCCGATTATAATTGGCATTGGGGAAATTCGACTCCAACAACAACACTTGACTGAAATCAAAAACCGCTGCTGCATAGTCGCCATCTTTACTATGCTTTTGTCCCCGCTGGTTGCAGGCTTCTACTATATTAACCCGGTGACTCTCTCCCAATAATAGCAAACAAGCATTCACCTGGTCAATATAAGGTGAATCTTGCACCGTCACCACTGCATCCACAGCATGCCATAAATCTGGTTCCGCCACACCATCACTCCCGTACAATTTTAGCCAAAATTGCAGGGAGCTAACTAGCTGGTTTTTCCCCCAAGATTTATCCGACAGATTCGCCAAACCTGTAGCCAATTGTAGCATTAATTCCGGTATCCAGTGGGAGCGGTTTGCCTCCAAAGCCTGGTAAATTTCCTGATACCCCACTACCACCGCATTCACCACCTGTTGCGCCACTTCCACATCGGGAATATTCTGGGTTAAGCTGGGGAGCAACTCTGGTAACAGCGGTGTGCATTCATGGAGTAAAAGATGATGACTGTCCGCTATCCAACCAGCAACCAAGCAGTGACAAGTGACCAAAAACTGGTAAAAATCATCAAAATGCTGACTATTGATTTTATAATGAGTTGGCAAATCAATCTCAGCATTCAGTAATATCTCCTCCTCTTCCAAGATTTTCAGGTTGATTTCATTATCGCCTCCCCGCTTTTCTACTTCCGGTAGTGGTTTCCCCAATGCCAACAGCTTCTGCTTGGCTTCTCGCCACTTGAGAGCGCGAGTTTTTGCCGCATCATAGAGTATATCACGATAAGGGAGCCGAGAAATAATGCTTTGGTAGGCATATTTTTCCTGTCCGACTCCCCAGTAAGCGATGCGGAAATTGAGATAATCCCCATCTATCTCTGATTCTAGGATTAAAGTGGGTTCAGATTGCAGCATCCCAAACAGAGCTTTGACACTCGCTTCGCTGTGAAACCGCTTACTTTCCCAAGCTCCTGCCAAAAATTCTATGGTTCTACCGCTACTATTATAGTGAGCGAAGAACTGGCGCAAACCTTCGTTTAAAGTTAGCTCCACATCGGGGAAAGTCTGCGGACCATTGGCAAACTTCTCAAACTGGATTTTTGGCGGGGCAACAAATATCCGCAAAGGGACTTGACTTTGCCCGCCCTGAGATTGTAGAATCTGTGTAGGGGGTAACGTCAATGGCCAGTTAGCGAAAATTTTCTGGACTTCCGCCTGGACAGTGGCTAATTTAATCGCCGTTTCTCGCTGATAAGTGGCAATTTCTAGCTGAGTTTGGCGGTTATAGGCGGCTAATTCTCCTTGAAGAGCCTTTTCTTGTTCAAACCGCCATTTCTGGAAAGCGAGATTTTCCCGCTGCATCTCCTGGTTGACGCTTTGAATATACTCTTGCAGTTGTTTTTGTCGTTCAAAGCTCAGTTCCGCTTGCTCCGCTTGAAACCGCTGGTTAAATTCTTGCAGCCTTTGTTGTCGTTCAAAACTGAGTCGAGACTGCTCCGCTTGGAAGTGTTGGTTAGACACTTGTAGGTCTTTTTGCGCTTGCAAATTGCGTTCCGCTTGCGCAATTTGGAAATCCCGATTTTCCTGGTGTTGCAAATACTGCATTTTCAACTGCGCAAGCTGTATTTGCTCTCGCCGCTCTTCCAAAGCCGCATTAGCAGCTATCATAGTATCTGTGTTGCGGCGTTGAGTCTCGGAAATGGTATCAGCATTATACTGTCCAGGCAAAATTATAGCTTTTGCCGTAGATTTTATCCAATCCCCGACACCTCCCCAAAATCCCTTTTGGGTGTCTCCTGATAGTAAACGCATGATTTGGTTAATCTCCCGCATAGTGGGCAGGGCACACTTTCCCCAGAATACCCCAAGATTGGGTTAAATGCCCCTCTGCACAGAAATTTTTCACAAAATGTAATATAAAAGTTTGTAGTTGGGCTTTATACCAAATTAAAATGAAGATGAGTATAATAGAGTCGTAGTTATTCCAGCCTTGCAGCCATGACGAGACCCTTCGTGTTAGAGATTACCGAGAGTGCGGAGTTTTTAGAGAATAGTCTCAAGCAGGC
>Ga0209172_10004075_pt1 | contig 20615 bp, 10 predicted proteins | sample LarsenN4metaG_FD_184113 | JGI IMG/M metagenome (GOLD analysis project Ga0209172, IMG submission 184113) | Hot spring sediment bacterial and archeal communities from British Columbia, Canada, to study Microbial Dark Matter (Phase II) - Larsen... ... | reverse complement strand
CGCTTGATGATAGCGCCAAAATCAGCCGTCGCTTTTCCGACTTTAATGCCGTAGTCTTCAGCGTGATTCAGATAATCAAACACTTGTGCGCTTTTGAGCAAGGCTTTGGTCGGGATACAGCCCCAGTTGAGACAGATACCGCCGAGGCTTTCGCGTTCGACGATGGCGACGTTCATGCCCAGTTGAGAAGCACGGATGGCAGCTACGTACCCGCCGGGGCCACTGCCTATGACTATTACATCGAAATTCATTCTGAGAAATTATTTTGGAAGAAAAATCTGGTTATGGCGGGCAAAGGTAATGCCTCGGAGAAATTCGCAGCAATTTGTCGGTACAACAAATGCCGCATATCGCTAAAAAGGCTGTGAGCACCTCGTTTCATGCGAGATGCTCACAGCCTTTTTCGTTTTTCGGTTAAAAATCAATTTATTGCTTCTACTCCGGCGATTTCGGGGATTTTACCGCGAATCGCTTCCTGAATCCCTGCGCGAAGCGTCATACCCGACATCGAACAGGACTCGCACATGCCTTTCCAACGGATTTTTACGTGCATGTCATCGGTAAGATCTACCACCTCCACATCGCCGCCGTCCACATGCAAATGCGGGCGTACCGTGCTAAGCGCGTCTTCAATCCGTTCGAGCAATTCCTGCTTGTCTGTCATTTTAAGAAAATTTCGTGCAAAGATAACCGCGAAAACGGTTATTTGTTGATTCGGAGATTCGGTTATTTGCGCCTTACCGAATAATCAATTCAACAAATAACCCGACAAAGAGCTCTTTACTGCTTCAGTTTTTCCTGGTATTGCTGCCGGAATTTTTTCACTTTCGGAGCAATCACAATAGAACAGTAGGGCTGGTTTGGATTGTCCTTGTAGTAGTTTTGGTGGTATTCTTCGGCTTTGTAAAACTTGTCGAAAGCCGTGATTTCGGTCACAATGGGGTCGTCCCAGATGGACTGCATGGCTTTTTTAACTTCTTCAGCCACAGTCTTTTGTTCTGGCGAATGATAAAAAATCGCCGAGCGATATTGCGTACCCGTATCCGCTCCCTGGCGATTCAGGGTAGTGGGATCGTGGAAGGTAAAAAAGACTTCCAGAATCTCTTTGAACGAAATCACAGCCGGGTCGAAGGTCACGTTGATGACTTCGGCATGGCCGGTGAGGCCGGAGCAGACTTCCCGGTAAGTCGGGTTATCCACGTGACCGCCAGTGTAGCCGCTTTCCACTTTTGTCACCCCTTTTAAATCCTGAAAAATAGCCTCCACACACCAAAAACAGCCTGCACCGAGCGTGGCAATTTCGGTAGTGCCGGAAGGGGTGACGATGTTCGAGTCTTTTGCTGCAACAGTTGTTGTCATGGTTGAATCCTTTTTTGGCGAGACATTTTGTGCTGAATGGCAGCCCGCGCTTAGCAGTGCGAGCAGCAGAAAAAGTTGTTTCATTTTTCCTTGAATTTAATTTGTCAAAACAAACGGATGGGCCGGAAGTTTGGTTTTTGAACAGCAAAAACGTAGCGCCGAATGTCGCGGCGGCTACATTATTCGGGCAAAAAAATTCCCCGTGCAGGTGACCGCAGGGGGAATTTTTGAAAATGAAAAGGCAGGTTTCGTGTCAAAACCGTTTTTGCACAACCACTTTTTGCGGCGCGAGCGACATCCCTTTTTCATCGGTTATTTTCAAAAAATAAATGCCTGCGGGAAGACGGCTCACGTCGAGCGATGCCTGGCGGAGCGGCTGATTGGTAAGGTTCAGGCTCGAGACCAGGCGGCCATTGACATCGAAAAGTTGTGCCGCGCCGTTGACGACGAGGTCGGTTTTCGTTTTGAAAAACAAAGTCGTGCGTGTGGGATTAGGGAATGTAACAATTTCATTTTCAGCAGAAATGTCGTCCTGCTCGTCCGTGCTGACCAGGGTTTCGAGCGGAACGGAGTAAACGCCCCGGCCATGCGTGCCCGCGTAAAGCGTACGCGTGAACGCCCTGATTTTCAAGTCAAAAACATACACGTTGGGCATTCCCTGGCCGTAAGGTTGCCACGAAATAGCGTCGGCGTCCGTGTAAAAAACGCCGATGTCGGTGCCGACCAACAGGTAATTGGTGACGGAATCGAACAGGACACAGTTGACAGGTACGTTGGGAAAATCGGCGGAGATGTTATTCCAGGTCTGGCCGCCGTTGAGGCTGCGATAGACTTTTTTACCCGCCTCGTATCCGCCTTTCACCGCCCAAACCCTGGAGGGATGGTGCGGGTGAATGGCCACGCGCGTAATATCTTCCGAGCCCGGCAGGTAGTGTGTCGTCCAGTTTTGGCCGCCGTTGATGGTTCTGAAAACACGATTTTTCCAGGTGGCGAGGATGATGTTGGTGTCGCTGGGCGCATACACCACGTCGCGGATTTTGTTGTCCACGCTGCCGGTCAGATTGTCGCTGATTTTGTGAAAATGGTCGCCCCGGTCGAACGAACGATAGAGGTCATGAAAGCCGACGAGGAAGGTGTTGGAGTTTTGCGGATTGAGCAGGAAAGGGGTGACCCAGTCGCCACTGGGGTCGTCGGGCAAATTATCGGAAATGACGGTATAGGTAAAAAACAGGTTGTCGGAGCGGTAAATCGTGTTGCCGCCGTAGTATTCCGTGTAAATGACGCTGGAATTGTTCGGGTCAATGGCCTGACACATGGCGTCGCCGCCGTTGGTGTGTTTCCAGGTGCTGTTCGACGTACGAAGCCAGCCGCCGTTGTCCTGCGAACCGGCGGCGATGCGCAAAAACCCTCCTTCTGACACAGAAATCCGGTAAAACTGCGCGATGCCAAGTCCGTCAGAAAGGTCGGTCCAGGTTTCTGTGGGTTCGTGATATTTATAAATGCCGCCGTCGTTGCAAAAATATATTTCGTTGAGATCGAGCGGATTGGGAACGATGTCGTGTACGTCGGCGTGGACTTCAGCGTGAACGCCGTTGTTGTACCAGTTGGTAATTTGCGACCAGGTTGCGCCCTGATCGGTGGAGCGATGCACCACGACGTTGCTCGTGTACACGATGTTGGTGTCCACTTGCGAAAAGGCGAAATGCGCGTCTTCCGGCATTTCGGATTTGTACTCGAAGGTGGCGCCGCCGTCTTTGGAAAGGTAGAATTTTTTTCCCTGCGAATAACGTATGCCCACCCAGTCGGGGTTCGCAGCCGTGACGGCGATGTTAATCGTGTTGTACTGAACGTCCGAATTCGTCATTTGCGTCCAGGTCGCGCCGCCGTCGGTGGATTTGATAAGTTGGCTTTTTTCCCAATAATTATGGTATGCTGCGTAAAGCGTCGTGGCGTCGCCGGGTCGGAATTGAATGTCCGTGTACTCGCCGGGGCGGATATTTTCCCAGTTGGCGCCGCCATCGGTCGTGCGCAGGATACCGTGATTGGTGGCGGCAAAAATGGTTTGCGGGTCGGCTGGACTCATCACCATTTCGTAAATGACTTTAAAATCGTCGAGCGTCCAGTCCAGCCCGGTAGGCGACCAGGTGATGCCGCCGTCGGTGGACTTATAAACGCCGAGGTTGCGCTGCCACCAGCCGCCTTTGTCGCCGAGCGAGATGTAAAGCGTGTCGGGGTGTTGAAAATCAATCAGAATGATAGCAACGGGCAGGTAGGGAAGGCCGTCGCCGAGGGCCGTCCAGGAAGCGCCGCCGTCTTCCGTTTTCCAGACGCCGCCGTCGGGTGTGCCGACGTACATCGCAAGCGGATTGTTCGGATGAATGGCCACGTGTTTCGTGCGGCCCATGCCCCAATAGCCTTGAGCAGGATTTTTCGTGGGACCTTCATTTTTCCAAACAGCCTGGTTATCACGGCTTTGTGCGATTCCGGCGAAGTGTTTCCGACGTTCGAGCCATTGGGATTTGAGATCGGGGAAAGAGCCGTCGGGATTCACCCGGTCGCGCCAAAACCATTTCCAGCGCTCGTATTTTACCTGGGCGTTGTCCCAGCAATCAGTATCGTCGGCTTCGTATTCTTTTTCAAAATACGCGTCGAGTTGTTGGCAGATGTCAAAATAGTTGTTTGAAGTAATCGGGAAATCGAATTCGGGGAGGGTTTGAGCGTTCAAAAACTGGAAGGCAAGGAGCAGAGCGAAGAGCAGGAAATAATTTTTCATGTAAAAGCGGATGGAAAGAAGCGGTAAAAATAGCAACTCCCCAAAAACCAGACGAGCGTCCGCCGATTATTCCTGCAATCAGGACAAACGACGGACGCTCTCCGGGAAACTACCGCAGCACCGTCACGTCGCCGCGCACCTGTTCAGTGGAGCCGTCGTTCAGTACCAAAACTGCGTGCCAGACGAACACGGCGGGGTCGAGCATTTTGCCACTTTGGGTCCCGTCCCAGCCCATTTCGGGTGCGTTCGGCGGAAAATTTTTGCGGGCAAATACGAGATTCCCCCAGCGATCGAAGATTTCAAGTTGCTGAATTTCAGCGACATAGTTAGGACTCGCGAACAAGGTAAACCAGCCGTTCAGATCGGACGAAGCAGGACGTATCACGTTGGGAACATACCAGGCGCCGTCGGCTTTTTTCACCAAAACCCACACAGAATCTTCCAACAAACAACCGTTCGTGTCCTGAATTTTGAGGGAATACAGGGTGTTTTCCAATGGCTGCACGGTGATGTCGAAACTGTTTTCGGGCATCACGCCAGTGGAATTTTGCCAAGAGATGACGACAGGTTGAGCGTTGGTTTGAGCCTTCAATTCAGCGAATTCGCCCGCCGTAATTGTCTGGTCTTCACCGAGTTCGAGCCAAACAGCAGGCAAATCTCCGATTTGAAACTCCTTGATTTCACAGTTTTCTGTGAACGAATACGTTCCGGGCTGGCAGTATTCCTGACCGTTGAACGTGAAACACGGCTGAGAACAAGTCAGCGTTCCGACCTGACCGAGTTGAATCGTCGGCAGGCTCAAGTCTTCACCGATTTGAAACTCCTTGAGCTCGCAGTTTTCTGTGAACGAATACGTTCCCGGCTGGCAGTATTCCTGACCGTTGAACGTGAAACACGGCTGAGAACAAGTCAGCGTTCCGACCTGACCGAGTTGTACCGTCGGCAAACTCAGGTCTTCGCCGATTTGAAACTCCTTGATTTCGCAGTTTTCTGTGAACGAATACGTTCCCGGCTGGCAGTATTCGACGCCATTGAACGTGAAACACGACTGCGAACAAGTCAAAACTCCAACCAAACCGAGTTGGACCGTCGGCAAACTCAAATCTTCGCCGATTTGAAATTCCTTGATTTCGCAGTTTTCCGTGAACGAATACGTTCCAGGCTGGCAGTATTCCTGACCGTTGAACGTGAAACACGGCTGAGAACAGGTCAGCGTTCCGACCTGACCGAGTTGGACCGTCGGCAAACTCAAATCTTCGCCGATTTGAAACTCCTTGATTTCGCAGTTTTCTGTAAACGAGTACGTTCCCGGCTGGCAGTATTCGACCCCGTTAAACGTGAAGCATGGCTGAGAACAAGTCAGCGTTCCGACCTGACCGAGTTGAACCGTCGGCAAACTCAGGTCTTCGCCGATTTGAAACTCCTTGACTTCACAGTTTTCTGTGAACGAGTACGTTCCGGGCTGGCAGTATTCCTGACCGTTGAAAGTGAAGCACGGCTGCGAACAGGTCAGCGTTCCGACCTGACCGAGTTGGACCGTCGGCAAACTCAGGTCTTCGCCGATTTGAAACTCCTTGATTTCGCAGTTTTCTGTGAACGTGTACGTTCCCGGCTGGCAATACTCTTGGCCGTTGAACGTGAAACACGGCTGCGAACAGGTCAAAACCCCGACCTGACCGAGTTGAACCGTCGGCAAACTCAGGTCTTCGCCGATTTGAAATTCCTTGATTTCGCAGTTCTCTTTGAACGTGTAAGTTCCAGGCTGGCAATATTCCTGACCGTTGTAGGTGAAACACGGCTGCGCGCAGGTCAACACTCCTACCTGACCGAGTTGTATCGTTTGAGGCTGATTTACCTCGACTTCCGTCGTGACAACGCTCGAACAGCCGTTCGCAGGGTCGGTGGCTGTCACGGTGTAATTGGTCGTGACCAATGGCGTCACGGTGATTTCCTGCGTCGTTTCTCCCGTGCTCCAGAGGTATTGCAGATTTGACGGGAACGGCGGAGCGGTTTGCAAAGTGACACTTTCGCCGGCGCAAACGGCGGGTACCGGAAGTATCGGACACCAGGGCGGTGTGATATCCGCCATAATAATAAAGGTGTTGTTGCCGCAGCCGTTCGGTTTCGGCACCGAGTATTGGCCGGGCTGGTCGTAGGTATTTCCCAAAATACTGATTTGCGGCTGGGCGCAATTCAACGTCCCCATCACACCCAAGTCGGTGTCGGCGGCGGGATTGACCGTCACCGTGACCTGGTCAACAGCCCCACAACCGTTGTCCAAGTTCTGGGCGACGACCGTGTAAGTTGTTGTCGTTGTGGGAGAAACGCTGATTTGCGGCCCGGCGACGCCATTGCCCCAAATGTATTCCACGCCGGGCAAAACGGGGCTGACTGCCAGTGTTGCTGTTTGTCCATCGCAAATTTCCTGCGGCTGGCCGGCTTCCACGAAAGGCGGGACGATATTTTCAGCAATCGTAAATTGATGCTCTGTGCAACCACCCGGGTTTAGCATAATATACACAGAATAGGTACCCGGCTGGTTGTAGGTGTTTCCCATAAAAGAAACGGAAGGCGTATTGCAAGTCAAAGTCCCGATCGTGCCGTGATTGGTGACAACATAGGGTTTTACGATAATGCTAAATACAATAAGAGAATCGCAGCCGAGGTAGGATTCCGCCACAACTGTGAAACTACCGGCTGAACAGAATTCTTCCCCGTGGACATAGACGCAATCGCCTTCGCAAATGGTTTTGGGAGGAAGGTTTGTTACCTTGGGAGGCAACACCTGCACCGTTGCAGTCGCCGTGCTTGTGCAGCCATTAGCAGGGTTGGTCACCGTAACTGTATAAGTAGAAGTGGCATTGATGGGAAATGTAATTAACTGCCCGGTCATGTTGTTGCTCCAATTGTACTGGGCAAAAGATGGATTCGCGTTTGCTGTGAGTGTAGCGTCGAAGCCATAACAAACTTTTGGCACAGGCGGAATACTGATCGTCGGCGGTGTGATGTCCATCACTACTACCGTGTTGTCGCTGGCCGTGCAGCCATTTGAAGTATTTGTTACCACAAGTGTATATGTACCCGGAAGCACGACGGTTATGTTTTGCTGGTTTTGATTGAATCCGGGAAGTCCTGGCCCCGACCAGGCATACGTGAAATTCGGCCCATAAGAGGAGTTGCCTATGAGCGTGGCACTTTGGTTGATACAATTTATGTAGCCTGTAGGCCCGGCATCGGCAAAGGGGGAGTCAGCAGCATCGGTAACTATCAATTTTTTAGTCAAACAATTCGTCTGCGACACGATATACTCGCCCGGCGCGCAGTAAGATTGGCCTTCATGGGAACAACAAGGCTGCGCACAGGTCAATTCGCAGTAATCAATTTCGACATCGTGGTGTACCGTCACGTCCAACGGAATAATGGGGGAAACACAGGGGCCAATCACATAAGTACAACCGCAAAACTCCTTGTCGTCGAATAAATTTCCTCCTCCACCGCCGCCGCCATTTCCGCCGCCGCCGCTTCCCGGTGCCGGCGCCCAAAACGCATTTACCTGACCCGTCAGCACGGTGTCAATGCCAATCAAGTTTGTGTCCACTTGCACCGTTATGCTGAAAACGCCCACACTGTCGCCCACAAAATTCATAAATGGCGGGATGACCCAATGCAACTCCAGCGTATCAGGTTGTAGTTGGCACACACCTGACGGGGTGCAGAGTTCGCCATTTCCGCCAAAAAAAGTAATGTCGCAACCACCGGGCGATAAAGTATAAGTGGCAAAATCGCCAGGACAAAGGTCGCTCGGTCCGTCAATGACGCTGGGGGTACAGTTGGAGCAAATGGCTGTGTCAGGCTCTATGCCTAAGCCTTCGAGCACATGTGCCTGAAATTTGCACTCCGCATTGTAAAAACCGTCCACTGCCAAAAAATACACCTCGCCCGGCGCAAGACCACTCGCCGTGAGTTGCGCCACATTGCCGTCTTTTGCCGAAATAAAAGAAATCAGCGTCATCGAGTCGCAATCGCCGGAGAGCAGAAAAAAACCGAGTTCGTCGCCATTTTGACAGTCAAACACCTGAAAATCAATAGCGATAGAGTCTTCGCAAGGCGAAATCCGTAGCCAGCCGTTGTTTTCAAAAACAGGAATTGTGTCATCCGCAGCAATGGGTTGATCGGGGGTAAGGCCGGCATTTGTGCCGCAATAGCCATCGAGACAGCCACCCGAGAAATAGGGCGCAAGATGGCAACTGTCGGCCAGCGGAGCGGGCAGGTTGAAATTTTGGCAGTCGGGCGGCAGGTAACAAGGCGAGTTGCCGCTGATGATTTGGGTGCAGCCGCCTGTTTTTACTTCGAAGGAATACGGCGTGCCGCAAGGAATGGGGGCAGATGTAAAGAATCCGTTTTGGTAAGAACCAGGCCCGCCCGTGACGAACGTTTCGTCGGAATGCGTAACTCCAAAAGAAACAGAGTAGTAAGGCAAGGGAGCAAAATTGTCAATAATCGGAGGGCTGGCAAGGCAGTTGGATTGCCCGTTGTTGTTTCCACCATTCAAGATTTCAGTGATTTTGAAATCGCAGGCATCCAAGTCAATGCCGTCCACAATAATATAAAATTCTTCAAAAGGCGAATAGTAAAAAGGCGTAGAGAATTGCCCGCTTTGTCCCTCTAGCAAAGTGATGCAGTTGCCCGATGGGTAAAGTTCGTCGCAACCTCCACCCTGTAGCAGGGCAAATTCCAAACCTCTGGCATTTTCGCAATTGGAGACTTCAAAACTGAGATTCGACAAGCCCTCGCAAGCGATGACGCGGTACAAATTTGGACTTTCCAAAGAAAAACAAAGCGGGTCACCCAAGCCCCATTGCGCCGTCTGCCACCAACCAAAGCCTGCGAACGAACAGCCGTTGTTGAAAGTCACTAAATCCAGCGAGCCAGTGCAGTAAACCGGGGCCTCTTCACAAGGCACATACGTGTAGGAAGAGCCGGGACTCGAAATAAAAATAGGCGGAATAAGCCCATCGAAACAAAAGGGAATACACTCTGCACACTCGTTTAAGTCAATGCCCGGACAAGTATGAAGAAGATTCACCGACACCATACCGTTCGTCACTTGCTGGGTGAATTGTACCGTAATCGTGAAAGCGTTGGGGTCGGGACTGATGATTTGCACACCAGGGGGCAAGTTCCATTCTATGCCCAGACAATTTTCTGAATAAAATTCCGCCCAACTCGACTGACAGCCGGGTGATATTTCCGAGTAGCAAATCGGCAAATGCGCCGTCAACGTCGCAGGGCCGCAGGGGAGCGATTGAAATTCAATATATCCCTGTTGTACCAACGAATCCGAGCCGGGAGGATTCGTATCAATTCCTTGCAAATCATGGATTATGAACTCGCATTCATCACCCAGATAACCGTCAATAATCAAAACATAAGGCTCGCCCGGCGTCACATCAGTGGACAAAAACAGAGGAACATTTGCGTCGCCCAGGTCGCCACCGTCGCAAGCAATGATTTGTCCGTCGCAAGAATCCGCCAGCGCCACCTGCAAACCATCGCCTTTAAGGCAGTTGAGAGCGGTCACCGTCAAGGAAATCTGTTCGGAGCAGGGGACGATTTGAAAAAACTGAGGATTGTGAAAACTGCCGCACACTCCGAAACCCGGAATATCAGGTGCAGGCTGGTAACCAGCATTATTACCGAAGTAGCCTTCAAGTTCGGAGCCGCAAATAAATTTTGCTTCTTCGCAAAAGTTGGCTGCCGGGAAACCGCAATTTTGGGCAAAAAGGAAGGAAGTGGATGAGGTCAAAAAGGCGATGGCAAGCAGGAGTTGTTTCATGGATGGGAAAGTTGATTTGGCCTGAGAGATACTGGCCTTCCGCTCTACCGCTGCTTCGCGTTTGAAAAAATCTTTGCAAGCGTTCAAGTCTTCCGGCCTGCTTACCTTTGTCCGAAATTTCCCGACCGATGTTTCGCCGGCTTCTATTTTTCTTAATTATTTCATTGATAATCAACGCTTGCAGCGAGCGCGCCACGCTCGACCCTGAGCCCTTCGACGAATCGCAGCTCGAGTATTTTCCACTCAAAATTGGCCGATACGTCGTCTATCAAATTGACAGCATCATCTACGATTTTGCGCCCGGCGGCGGCACCCTGCGCGACTCGTTCCGGCTTTTTGCAAAAGAAATCGTCGCCGATACGCTCCGCGACCAAACCGGCCAGCTGCTCTACACCATCGAACGTTGGGAACGCAAAAGCGACACTGCCAACTGGCTTTTGAAAAGCATCACGACAGCATCCCGCACGGCGACTCAAGCCATCCGCACAGAGGATAATTTTCGTTTTCTGAAACTCATTTTTCCACTCGATACCCGCAGCGAATGGGACGGCAACATCTGGATTGACGAAACCCGCGAAATCGAAATCGCCGGCGAACGGATGCAACCTTTCGCCAACTGGAATTACGAAGTGGACTCTATTGACGTTCAAGCGTTTGTGGGCCAATTTGCCTTCGATTCCACCTTGCTCGTGACCGAAGCCGACGACACGAACATCATCGAACGCCGCCTGTCGCGGGCGCGCTACGCCAAGCACATCGGCGTCGTGTGGCGCGAGCAGTGGATTCTCGATTCGCAATATTGCAACCAGTCGCCACCACCCGCCGACTGCGAAACCCGCCCCTGGGAATTGAAGGCAGAAAAAGGGTATATTTTGAGGCAAACAATTGTAGAATTCAACTGACAAATGGCTGAAAACCAATACATCAACATCGGCTACACCAAAAAAACACACGGTATCGAAGGCGAGTTGAAACTCGTCATCGAGGATCGTTTTTTGGAAGATTTTTTGAAAAACGAACGCATTTTCCTCGATGTGAAAGGCGCCAAAGTCCCCTATTTCGTCGCCAACGTGCGCGGCAAGGGTGAGATGATTCTGAAACTTGAAGAAGTGGACAGCCGCGAATCAGCCTTCGCCCTGCAATCCCGGGAAGTCTTTTTGCGCGAACAAGATTTGATTCCCGAACACAAGCGGGAATTGGAAATCGAAGAAGAAGAAACGCTTGAATACGAGCACGTTGCGGGATTTCTGCTTATTGACAAAACCGCCGGAGAAGTCGGCCTCATCGAAGAAGTGCTCGAAATGCCGCAGCAGGAAATGGCTTTTTTGAAATACAAAAACCGCGAAGTGCTCATCCCGCTCAACGCTCAATTCGTCGCCTCGATTGATCAAAAAGGGAAGAAGGTTTTTACAGATTTGCCGGAAGGTTTGCTCGACGTTTGAATTACCAGTACGGATTTCTCGGCAGTTTTTTCACCCGATAGCCCGCCTTTTGCAGTTCAGCGAGGCATTCGGCTGTCGGTTCTTCTTTTAAAATCACGACTGATAAAAGTTGCGGGCTTGTGATTTTCAAAAAAGACATCAGGTCGAGCAGCGCCGTCATCACGTCCACCTGCAATTTTTTCAGGGAAAATTCGGAAGCTGAAATCCCATCCGCGCCGTCCTTGTGGTAGATGTTCAAACCCTTAAAAGCCAAGTAAGGAAAGTTGAGTCCCAGCGCCACTTTTTCCATTTCCCGTTCCGAAATTTTATACACGTAATTACCCACATCTTCGTAAGTGTGGCGTTTTATTTCTTTTCCAAAAAACAATTTGAAAACCCCCAACGCATTGATAGCCAGTAAAATGCCTCGAAAAAACGCCTGAAAAAAATTGGTGAAAACATAGTGATCCACCGGCTCCAGCAGCACCACGCCTTTCCGTGAAACACGCAACATTTCGTACAAAGCCTTCATGGGGCGGGGGAAATGGTGGTACGATTCCTTGCACAAAACGAAGTCGAAAGAGCCATCGGCAAACGACAGCGCCTCGGCATTTTCCTTGCTAAATTTTGAGATAAAACCCATTTCCGCACCCTCGCGTAGCAGCGCGTCCGAGATATCGGTCGCCGTTGCGTCAGCGCCTTTCGAGGCGAGGTAATGCGCGTCGCTGCCGTAGCGTCCGTCGCCCACCGTGAGCCATGCCGCACCCTGATAAGCCTTCAAAAGTGGATCGGAAATCGCATTTCGTTGCTGCGCCTGCACGAATCCGATCGTTCCTTCTTTGAACCAACTTTGAGCGATGCGCTCGCGGTCGCCCCCCTTGCTGTATTTGTAAAAATGCTGCTCGTGCAGCGTATAACTTTTCTCGAATTGATTGCTCATCCCTGAAAATTTCGCGGCGAAAGTACCTCGTTTGCAGCGAATAGCGCGCGCCTAAAACAACCTGATAACATTTTTTGGCTTTGGCAATAAATACCAAAACGTCGTCCGCACAACGTGAAAATCTGTCGCTTATGGGCAAAGCGGATCTTGTTATATCTTTTTTAACAAATATTTGGTAGCGATAGAAACTTTTTTCTTTGACAGCGACGTTCACATTTTGTTTCTCCGAAGCATTAACCACTAAACTTTTCTTCCTATGTCCAACCACCTCGCAGAACAAAACGAACGCCATGGTCGTCGGCACGCGCTGGTACTCGCCATCGCCCTGCACCTCGCGCTCGCAGCATTGCTCTACCTCTACACAAGTGAAGAATCTGCTCCGAAATTGAAAAAAATCGAACCGGTCAAGATCGAAAAAGAACACACGCAGCCGCAAGCGAAAGCATAAAGCCCCTGTATGACCTGACCGTGGAAACAACAGAATTTCGTACGCCGCGCTCCTCCCACGAGTGCGGCGTTTTTTATTGCACCGCCAGCCAAACCCGCATCAGGTAATTATCCGCCGTGAGATAAAGCACCTTCCCGTCGTTGCCAAACGCACAGTTGGCAGTCGCCTGCCCCGTCAGAATTTGCCCCAAAAGCGCGCCTTCCGGGCTAAAAATCCACACGCCGCCCGGCCCCGTGGCAAACACGATGCCTTCCTTGTTGATTTTCAGGCCATCAGGGAGACCCGGCAAGGCTTCTCCGACTTTTGAGGTGACGTCGTAAAAAAGCCGTCCGTTTTTCAAAGTACCGTCAGCCTGAACCTCGTAGGCCATCCAGATTGCTTTCGCAGGGTCGGAATTGGCAACATAAAGCGTTTTTTCATCCGGCGACAAAGCGATGCCGTTCGGCCGGGAAAGTGAATCAATCAACAATTCTACCGTGCCGTCAGGTTGGCGGCGATAGACTCCCTGGAATAGAATCTCCTTTGCCGGGTCGTCCGCTTGTTTTTCCAAACCGTAGGGCGGGTCGGTGAAATAAAGATTGCCTTTGCTATCGAAAACCGCGTCGTTCGGGCTGTTCAGGCGTTTGCCGTCCCAGCGGTCGGCGAGCGTGACGAATTCAGCTTTCGGCTGAGAAAGGGGGGCGTTCATGCGGGCCACGCGCCGGTCGCCATGCTGGCAAAGCACGAGATTGCCCGCCGCATCGAGCAGAAGGCCGTTCGCGCCGGGTTCTTTGCTCCCGGTCGTTTCGCCGGTAAACCCGGAAGGTGTGAGGAAAAGGCTGACGCCCTCGCCTTCTTTCCAGCGCATCACACGGTTGGGCGGGATGTCGGTAAAAAGCAAATAGCCACCGTCGGCTATCCAGACGGGGCCTTCTGTCCAGGTAAAACCTTCTGCGAGGACTTCGATTTTAGCGTCTTTGGGCAAAATCTTGTCCAATTCGGGAGCATTTCGACTGATACTTCCGGCGGTCGGATAGGCTGTTTTTTGCGTTTCGGCTTCCTTCTTCGGCATGGGTGACTGGCACGACCAGGAGAAAAGAAGGAGAAAAAATATTTTCAGGGAAAAGACAGAACGGAGAAATGTTTTCATAAAAAACTGATTGACAGGGCGAAAGTAACATTAACTCCGTGTTCCAAAAATCAAACTCCCGATACGTACCATCGTGCTCCCCTCCTCCACCGCGAGTCGCCAATCGCCCGACATACCCATCGAGATTTCCCGAAAATGCTCGTCGTTTGGGAAAAGGTCTTTTTTCAGTTTCTCAAAAATGGTTTTCAAAAGACGAAACTCCCGTCGCACTTGTGTTTCGTCGTCGGTAAAAGTCGCCATGCCCATCACCCCGCAGATGCGGACGTTTTTGAGTTGGGAAAAAATGTCGCTTTCGAGCAATTCGCGGGCTTCATTTTCATCGAGACCAAACTTGGTTTCTTCCTGCGCAATGTGAAACTGGAGGAGGCAATCAATCACGCGATTGTTCTTAAGTGCCTGTTTGTCAATTTCCTGCAAGAGCCGGAGGCTATCCACCGAATGAATCATGCGGACGAACGGCGCAATTAATTTCACCTTGTTTGTCTGCAAATGGCCGATGAGATGCCACTCGATGTCGGCAGGCAGCGCATGGTGTTTTTCCAGCATCTCCTGGGCACGATTTTCGCCGAAAATACGCTGGCCTTGATGATAAATTTCCAAAATCCGTTCAGGCGGATGCGTCTTGGAGACAGCGACAAGGGTGATTTTTCCGGGCGCGAGTTCTTGCAGGATTTCGGTCAGCATGACTAAAAAAATAATAAAAATCAGCTGCGAAGGTACGAGACCCAACCCTTAGCGAGTTATCCGCGTAGGAAAACCGGATGATAACAAGTGTAATTTTTTTGCTAAGTCGAAACCCTTAACTGTTATCGTTGAAATGCTTTGCGGCTTTTTGCCATACCTTAGCCGCCCGATTTCCACAAACCATTTTTTGTTCAAAATCCCGTGTTTTTCTTCAATTTTTGAAGTTTTCCTCTTTATGTCATCCCGTTTTCTTTTCCCATTCCTGTCAATTGTTTTCATTTTTTCTGCCCGGACAGCCTCATCCCAAATCTGGCAGGAGAATTTCAGCGGCGCCAACCAGGGTTGGACGACGAATTTTATTGACTGCGACGCGCCGGGATTTGCCGGTGTTCAAAATGGACGTTTTGAGGTCATAGACATGGAGGGCAACTGCTGTGCAACAGGTGGCGACAATCAGAATGAATGGGTCACAAACGATATTTCGACAGCAGGTTTTTGTTCTGTTTCCATTTCAGTTGATTACGGCTTTACCGGGACGATGGAATGCTCTCCAGGCGGGCCATTTTTTGCCTGTTCAAATAATGCGGCGATTGACAACGGCCACGACCAAATGGTGTTTGAATACGCTCTTAACGGGAGCGGTTCCTGGGTTCAATTCGGCTACGTCTGCGGTGGACAAACAGGCACTGCTACTGCAACCGGCCTTATTTGTACTTCGATTCAAATCCGAATTCGTCCTGCAAATAAAGCGCAAGCAGAACTTTACTGGTTTGATAATGTGACTGTTACCGGGACTCCGGGGCCGACGGTCAATCCTGTCAACGACGTGACCATGTGCGCCGGAGCGAGCGTTATGGTCAATTTCAGCGGCAGCGGCAACCCCGCGCCAACTTTTTCGTGGACGAACGATAATCCGGCAATAGGTCTTGGCGCTTCGGGCAATGGCAACCTCAATTTCCCGACGCCACCAGGTCTGAGCAGCCAGGAAGTTGCCAATATCACCGTGACGCCGAGTTCGGGAGGCTGTCAGGGTACGCCGGAAACTTTTACCATTACGGTGAATCCTCCTCCGACGGTGGACGACCCGGCCAACGTAACTGTGTGTCCGGGCGATGCGCTGAATATCGTTTTCACCGGAAACAGCCCCGGCGCGACTTACAACTGGAACGCCAGTTTGCCCATCCCGGGCGGCGGCGCGGCGGGTTCCGGCAATATCAACATTCCGGTTATTCCGGTTATCCCATTCCCGGTATCGGCGACAGTGACGGTAACAGCGTCGGAAAATGGTTGTACCGGGCCCTCGCAAACATTCACAGTGGCGGGTTTCCCGACGCCAACAGGTAACTTGACATTGACAGGGCCTGCCAATATTTGTCAGGGGCAAAACGCTGTTTTTCTGGTAGATGTCACGAATAGTGGTGTGCCGTTTACTTTCGTATATGCCCTCGATGGCGTGAATCAACCGCCCGTAACGGCCAATAGCGACCCTTTCACCTGGAATTTGCCCATTGCCAACAGCGCGACGGTGAGCCTCGTGAGCGTAACGGCCAACAACACCTGCGAAGGAGCAGGCTCCGGCAGTGCCAGCGTGAACGTCGTGCAGGCGCCAACTGCGACTTTGACAAGTGGCAACAATACAATTTGTGCCGGAGAAAGCCAGGATTTGGAAGTGACATTTGCGGGTGGAAACGGGACTTACACGTTCGTCTACCGCGTCAACGGCGTGAGCCAACCTCCAATTACCACGATGGGATCGTCTTACACGATTACCGTTTCGCCACCCGCGTCGCCGACAGCTTACACCTACACCCTCGCGAGCGTCACGAGCAATGGTTGTACCGGCACAGTAAGCGGCTCTTATTCGCTGACAGTCAAGGCATCGCCGCAGGCTACTCTTACAGGCGGAGGGGTGACGGTATGTGCCGGGCAGTCCGTAAATCTGACCATTGACTTCACCGGAGCAGGGCCCTACACGGTTAATTACACTGCAAACGGAGACCCACAGCCCACCATCACCACTTCCAATGACCCTTATATTTTCAACGTAGCACCTTCTACTACAACTACTTACGAACTGACGGATGTGACGGCAGGCGGTTGTCCCGGAACTGTACAAGGCATCGTCACAGTCACGGTAAATCCAAGTCCGACAGCAACCCTGGTCAGCGATACGATAGCGCTTTGTAATGGCGGAAGCGATACTCTGGTCATCAACTTCACGGGACCGGGCCCCTACACCTTCGTGTATGCCGTCAATAACATGAACCAGCCAGCCATCACAACTTCTCAAACGACTTACAACCTGGTCGTGACACCGACCGTCAACAGTGAGTACAAATTGATTAGTGTGACAGGGGGCGGTTGTTCCGGTTTTGTGAGTGGCAACTACCTGATTACCGTAGGCACGCCACCTTCAGCAACTATCAGCGGCGACACGACGATTTGTCCCGGAACGACTGCAAGCCTTGTCGTGGATTTCACCGGAACGGCGCCATTTACCTTCGTTTATACTGCCAACGGCATCCGACAAGACACCATTATTACTTCCAACAACCCTTATATTTTGAACGTTTCACCCTCATCTTTAACGGCTTACGCACTCGACAGCGTAAGTTCCAACGGATGCGCGGGCAATACTTCGGGGTTGGCAACAGTGAGTCTTGCCCCAACCGTTTCAGCCACTATTTCCGGCGGCGGCCAAATTTGCACGGGCGGCAACGGAACCCAGATTTTTATTGATTTTGTCGGAATCGGCCCTTACACATTTACTTATACGGCAGGCAATGTGCCGGTCGCTACCATCACTACGGACTCGAGCCATTATGTCATCAATGTAAATCCTCCCAACGGAACGACGTATCGTTTGGACAGCGTAAGCAACGGCGTGTGTGGCGGCACCGTATCGGGACAAGCAGTTGTGTCAGTGTTCGTTCCTGCCAATGCGGTTCTTTCCGGTGACCAAACCTTCTGCGATTCGGCCAATACGACGGTGATGATTGATTTTGCCGGAACGGGGCCGTTTATCCTGGTTTACACGATTGACGGTGTCGCGCAACCGCCAGATACGACCGAAGATGACCCCTACCTTATTCCGGTAAATACCACGACGACAACAACTTACGAACTTATCAGTGTCGAATCGCCGGGGTGCATCGGTATTCCGAATGGCACTGCTACCATTACAGTCAATTACGCGCCCTCTTACGCAAATCTGAATCTGAACTGCAACCAGGTAGCGGGAACTTATATCGTCACATTCGATGTGATTGATGCTACATTGCCGTTGACGCTTGTATCGGGAAGCGGGAGTTTTTCAGGCGCGCAATTTACGAGCAACCCGATTCCGATAGGGACGCCGTATAATTTTGTTTTTCATGATGCCAACGACTGCGGCGACGTGACAGTGAGCGGGCCTTCCAACTGCAACTGTACCACCGACGCGGGCACGATGAATTTGACGCCTATCGAAGTTTGTGTGGGGCAAACAGCCGTGGCGACGCACAACAATAATTTTGTCAACGACGGCAACGACATCCTGCGGTTTATCCTGCACACCAACCCGGCTTTGCCTGTCGGAACCATCCTGGCCTGGAACACGACGCCTTCGTTCACGTTTGGCGCCGGCATGACCGCCGGAACGACCTACTACATTTCGGCAATCGCCGGTAATAATGATGGCTCCGGGAATGTGGATTTGAATGATCCGTGTGTGAACGTCGCGCAAGGAACACCCGTCGTATTTTTCCCGTTGCCGACGGCAGACTTAGGCATCGGCGATACGATTTGCGCTGGGAATCAGGCGATTATTCCTGTGACGCTGACAGGTGTGCCGCCGTTTTCCCTGAGCTGGTCGCTGAATGGCGGCCCGCCGCAAACGGCTAATAATATTCCGAACTCTACGTATCAAATTGCCATTCAGCCGTTAGCGAACACGACCGTAACGCTTGTTTCCGTCGGCGATAGCAGGTGTACGGTCACGGCGACCGACACCGCTTATATTGTCGTGAATACGCCGCCACAGATTTCCAATTTGACCGTGACTTGCAATTTGCCGACGCAGACATACACCGTAAGTTTTGACGTGACGGGTACTCCACCGTTCAGTGTGAGTGGCGGGATCAGTGGCAATTTTGTCGGAAATCAATTTACCAGCGACCCGGTACCTGCCAGCAGCCCGGTTTTCAATATTGTCATCACAGACGATGGCTCCTGCGGTCAAACAATTGTTTCAGACACTGCAAATTGCAGTTGCACGACCAATGCCGGCACGATGAGCCAAACACCCGTCACCGTCTGCGAGAGCGCGACCTTGAATGTGCCAGCCACAACAGGTCCGAACCTCGACGGCGACGACCAGTTGTTGTACATTTTGCACACGAATCCCGCCGACCCGCCGGGTATCATTTTGGCCTGGAACACTACGCCGCAATTTACTTTCCAGCCGGGCATGATGGCGAACACAACTTACTATGTGTCGGCCATAGCAGGCAATCCCGGCGCACCCGGACAAATAAACCTGAACGATCCGTGCTTGTCTATCGCTCAGGGGACGCCCGTTCAATTTCAGTCTCAACCGACAGCTGTTATTGGCCCCGACACTGCCATTTGTGCCAACAAAATTGTGACGCTTACGGTGAATTTTACCGGTACTGCGCCTTTCTCGTTCGTTTATTCCAACAATGGCGCTCAACAGCCGCCGATAACAGGTATCAACTCCAATTCATACTCGTTTACAGGTACTTACACACAAAACACGACCATCGGGTTGGTCAATATCAGCGACCAATATTGCCAGAATGTAGCCGCCCAGGATTCGGCTGTCATTACCATCAACGGCATTCCGCAGATTACGAATGTCCAAACGGTTTGCGACAGCACGGGGCAGTTGTACGGCGTCAATTTTACGGTTGTCGGCGGTGAAGCGCCGTATAACATCACCGGTATCACCGGCGTACTTGACCCCAATACCAATCAATTCACCGGCAATAAAATTATCCCTTCCGGCAGTTCGTACTCTATTAACCTGAACGACGCGAACGTGTGCGGCGTGACCTTCATCGTAGGTTCTTTCTCTTGCGCCTGTACGACCGAGGCGGGAACGATGAATCAAAATCCGCTGACGCTTTGTGCCGGTGACACAGCCGTCGCGCCACTCGCCGCAGGCTCGGTTTTGGATGGCAACGACACTTTGCTCTACGTGCTTGCGACAGCACCCAATCCGCCAGCCTGGACAATTTTGGCAACGAACGACGTGCCGTTGTTTACCTTTAACTCCAGCACAATGACGGCCAATACAACGTATTACATCGTTGCGGTGGCAGGCAACGCTACACCGACCGGAGTTGATTTCAGCGACCCGTGTGTAAAAATCGCGACCGGCCCGACTGTCACCTGGCGCGCACCGGTGACGGCGACTTTGAGCGGCCCGACGAGTATTTGTGCAGGTATTCCGGCAACTTTGACTGTAAACTTCAGCGGCGCAGGCCCTTATACTTTTGTTTACAACAACGGCACGCAGCAAACGGTGACGACTTCCCAGAATCCTCACAGCCTGACCGTCACGCCGGCAGCCAACGCTCCGATTATCAGCCTCGTAAGCGTCACAGGTGCAGGTAACTGTCCTGGTACAGTTTCGGGAAGCGTCCAGGTGTCGCCGACGCCGCAAATTTTGAACGTGCAAACCATTTGCGATTTTACGACGCAGACTTACGTCTTGCAATTTAATGTCGGCAATGGCGCGGCTCCGAATACGACCTACACTGTCTCTGGTGTAACCGGCACCTGGAATGACACCATTTTCACTTCGGTTTCGATTCCGGGAGCCAATCCGTACAACGTCACCGTTACGAATCCTTCGGGTTGTTCGGCGTCTATCGCAGGTGAATCGAACTGCGTTTGCACGACGGACGCAGGTACGCTCACGGCGGTGGAAGCGGACGCTTGTTTGCCCAACGGGCAGGTTTCCGTTCAGGTGAGCGGGCAAAATTTGCAGTCGGATGATGTGTTGCAATACATTCTTTATCAA
>Ga0209172_10004074_pt1 | contig 20616 bp, 16 predicted proteins | sample LarsenN4metaG_FD_184113 | JGI IMG/M metagenome (GOLD analysis project Ga0209172, IMG submission 184113) | Hot spring sediment bacterial and archeal communities from British Columbia, Canada, to study Microbial Dark Matter (Phase II) - Larsen... ... | reverse complement strand
CCCCATCAGCAGCATCGTGCGCAGCTCGGGGATCGGCGTGCCGACCAGCAGGTTGGGCAACGAGGCCGCCAGCCCCGCCAGAGCGGCCACCGCCAGGCCGCGCCCCGGTCCGTCGGTGCTCGGCCACGACCGCACCACCAGGCGGCCCCAGGCCACGAGCAGCGCGCAGAAGAGCAGCAGCCCGACGAAGCCGGTCTTCAGCAGCACGTGGCCGAAGCCGCTGTGCACGTAGTCGTAGGCGCCGCCGTGGTACTCTAGGCCGGTGTGGTCGGTGACGCGGAAGCGCCCGCTCGGGCCGAGACCGAACACCGGCTTTTCCTTCAGCGTCTGCCAGGCGGTGCGCAGCTCGTGGAAACGCGTGCGCCGCGGATCCTTCATCGGGTTGGCCTTGACGTCGATGAGCACGCGCTCGATCAGGCGCGCGGTCTTGTCCTCGGCACGCTGGCCGAGCGCCACCGCCACGAGCGGCACCGCCAGCACGAAGGCCAGCACGGCCGGCCAGCGCCGCCCGCGCGGCAGCAGCGCAGCCAGCACGACGATGGCCAGCAGCATGCCGCCCTGCGCCGTGCGGCGCGCCGACAGCAGCGGGATCACGAGCGCCATCGCCGAGCCGGCCAGGTACAGCAGCCGCTCGCCGGCGGCGAACACGCGCTGGGTGAGCAGCCGCCAGGCGCAGAGGGCGAACATCAGCGCGGCGAGGATCGAATCGTTGATGTCCCAGAACGTGATGCGCACCTGGCTGCCGCCCAGCGTGGCATAGGCGTTCTGCGGGTCGCCGCCGAAGGCTGCCCATCGCACCAGGCCGAACACGTGCCGGCCGAGCAGGCAGGCCACGAAGAGCAGGCCGAGCCAGCGCAGGTCGCGCTCCGTCCTCAGCGTGCTGACGAGCACGAGAATGAACATGCCCTGGTAGAGCAGGTTGCTGAAGCCGCGCTGCGACAGGTCGAACAGCAGCGGGTGGCGATCGTCGAGCAGCCCCACCAGGGCATGGCCGACGAGCAGCGCGCCGAACGCGAGGTAGTACTTGAAGATCGTCACGCCCACCGGCCGCGTGCCGGTCCAGGCGTTGCGCAGCAGCGCCGCGATCCAGGCGCCGAACACGGCCATCTCGACGAAGCTGAAGAAGAAGGTGCGCGTGCCCTTGACCCAGAACACGTTGGCCTCGGTGGCCTCCTCCAGGCCGTAGCTCGACGACGAGGCGATCAGCAGCAGACAGGCCAGGAAGCCGAACACCAGCACGCGCGGCCAGGCCAGCATGAGCCCGAAGCCGATGACGATGGCGAGCATCGCCGCCAGCACCATGCCGGCCGGGACCAGGTAGGGCAGCAGTTCGCTCATCGGCTCTTCCGGGCGGCACGATACACGCTCAGTACTTCAGGCAGCCGCGCCTGCACGGCGGCGCGCTCGTGGCTCGGCCAGCGGTGCGGCGTCGGCCCGACCGCCAGCGCGGCGGCCAGCGTCTGCAGGTCGGCGAACAGCCGCAGCTGCCCGGGCTCGCCGTAGGGCGCCAGCTCGGGGGTGGCGCCGCGGTCGAGCGCGAACACGGTGCGGCCGAGCGACAGGGCCTCGAGCACGCTGGTCGGGCAGGCCTCCTCGCACAGCGAGGGCACGACGCAGACGTCGGCGGCGTGGGCCAGCTCGAGCACGGCCTGCGCCTCCAGCCAGCCGGTGAAGCGAACGCCGCGGCCGGCATGCGCCGCGCGCGTGCTCTCGAACTCGGGCCCGCTGCCGGCCACCGTGAGCTCGATGCGCGCGAGCTGTTCGTCGCCGAGCGCGGCCAGCAGCGCGGCGACGCCCTTGGCGGCGTCGATGCGCCCGGCCACCAGCACGCGCGTGCGCCCCGGCGATGGCGGCGGGGCCGGGGTGGCGAGCGCCCGCCGCAGGCGGGCCGCATCGACGAAGTTGTGCACCACGTGCGTGTTCGCCGCGTCCGCCGCCGCGCCCTGCTGCGCGAGCCAGCGGCGGCGCAGGAACTCGGAGACGAAGATCGCACGGTGGCGCGTGAACGACTCGATCGACGCCGCGCGCAGCCGGCGCACCGATGCCACGCTGAGCGCCGTCTGCAGGGCGTTCGGCCGCGGCGTGGCGCAGCCGGCGCAGGCGCGCGCGCTGCGCTCCTGGCAGACCTGCCCGGCGCGAAAGCGCATCAGCGTGATGCACTCGGCGCCCTGGTCGTGCAGCGTGTGCACGAAGGGCCCGGCCACGCGCGTGCCGAACAGCGCGTTGTGGCCGTGGTAGTGCACCACGTCCCAGGGGCCGTGGCGCGCCGTCACCGCGGCCAGTGCCTGCGCCAGTCGGCGCGCGGTATGCGGACGCGTGAGCGGGAAGAAGGTGCCGGTGCGCCGCTCCTGCCAGCGCGCGCCGCGGAAGTCGATGTCCGTGTGCAGCGTTCCGGCGAAGCCGTTGCGGCCGTCGTGGCCGTCTTCGCGCCGCGCGCCGAGCAGGTGCACCTCGTGCCCGGCCTCGAGCAGCGCGTTGCCCAGCACCACGGCATGCTGCGCCGCCCCGCCCGGCGTGGCGCTCGGCAGGTCCTCGGTGACGAGCAGGATGCGCATCGCCATCAGGTCAGTCGCCGCACGAGCCAGCCGCGCAGCGCCACGCGATGCCCCGGCGCGAGCGCAAAGCACCAGCCGTACAGCGCCAGCGCCAGCGCCGTCAGCACCATGGCCGGCAGCAGCCAGGCCAGCGGCAGCGGCGCGCGGTCGTGCAGCGCCCAGGCGAGGGCCGCCGCCGGCAGCAGCAGCGGCAGCGCCGGCAGCACGGCGGCACGCAGGTACTCGGCGGCGCTCACCGGCAGCACGCGGCCGTGCACGTAGGCGATGAAGGCCGCGCTCATGACGAGCGAGGAGAACAGCAGCGAGGCGGCGACGCCGTCGATGCCCGCCACCCGCACGCCGACCCAGGCCGCGGCCAGCCCGACGCCGACCCGCGCCAGCGCGAAGAGCCCGGTGTTGCGCGGCACGCCCAGGCCGTCGTTGACCAGCGAGGGCAGGTTGGTCCACGAGTCGACGAGCGCGGCCAGCGCGATCCAGCCCAGCAGCAACGCGGCATGCGGCCCGAACGCCGGCCCCGCCCAGTGGTGCAGCAGGTCGCGCCCGAACAGCAGCAGCAGCACGCACACCGCGGCGTTGAAGTACATCAGCACGCGCGCGCTCGCCAGGTAGGTGCGGCGCAGCTCGTCGGTGCGGCCCACCGCGGCCAGGCGGCTCGCCTCGGGCAGCATCACCTGGCCCAGGCGGTAGATCAGCGAGAAGAGGCGATTGGCCATCAGGAAGGGCACCGCGTACTGCGCCAGCGCGCGCAGGTCGACGTAGGCGCCGATCAGCAGCTTGTCGGCATGCGCGTAGCTGATGGAGGCCACGCGCGAGAGATAGGCGTAGGCGCTGAAGGTGGCCAGGCCGTGCACGACGTCGCGCCCCGGCCGCTCGGCGTGCAGCGCCGGCAGCAGGCGGCGCGCCAGCACGAGCAGCACCACGACGTTGAGCGCCGCGACGACGGCGCGCGCCAGCATGATCGCGGCGAGCGAGCCGCCGGCCAGCACGACGAGCAGCGTGACCACCGAGGTGGCGCTGCCGAACAGCGCCTCGGCGCGCGCCGAGAGGTCGAAGCGCCGCAGCGCCTGCGGCACGCTCTGCAGGTACACCTGCACCTGGCCGAACAGGAAGCCGAGCGCGCCCCAGTGCAGCGCGCGCACCGCCTCGTCCTGCAGCGCGGCCGGCACGCGGAACACGCCGCGGGCCAGTTCGTCGGCGAAGAAGGCGATGGCGCCGCCGCCGGCGGCGCCGATCAGCAGGTACAGCGCCAGCCCGAGCGTGAACAGCTGGCGCATGCGCGCCGCGTCGTCGCGCGCGTGGTATTCGGCCAGGTACTTGAGCGAGCCGCTGCTGGCGTTGATGTCGAGCAGCGCGAAGTAGCCGACGATCGAGGTCACCAGCGTCAGCGCGCCGTAGTGCACCTCGCCCAGGCGCGAGACGATCACCGGCACCGTGATCAGCGCGGCCAGCGCGGGCACCACGCCGCCGAGCAGGTTCCACAGCGAGTTGGCGACCAGGCGCATGGCTCGCCTTCTCCCCGGTCAGGCTTTCGGCGACACCGATCCGATGATCAGGGCGCGGTCGCGCGGCGGCATGGCGGTGACCATGTCCTTGAGGAAGGCATCGTGCATCGCGTGCGCCTGCCCGGGGCTGCGGTCGATCGACGACACGCGCACGAGCAGCCCGTCGGGAATGCGCCGCAGCAGCCCGTAGCGGATGGCCACCATGCGCCGCCGCCAGATCGTCACCGTGGCCTCGTCGCCGGTGGTCACCCAGTAGGTGATGGGCTCGATGCGCGGGCCCATCGTGGTGAGCACGCGCCGCACCGGGATGTCCAGGCCGCCGATGGCCAGCCGCTCGTCCTTCGTGCTCTCGAGCCGGAAGCCCTGGCCGACGTAGCAGACCTCGGGGATGTGCACGGTCAGCCCGTCGCTCTGGTCGCCGCCGTAGGCCAGCGAGAGCATCACGCGGTAGCCGCGCGGGTTGACGTAGGTGCGCGCCAGGGTCTGGTTGTAGATCTTGTTGAGCAGCGCCTGCTGGTCGGGCGGCGGCACCACCACCGGCATGTGGCGGTCGATCTGCCACTCGCCGAAGGCCGCGGGCACGATGCTCTCGAGCTTGAAGCCGGGGCGCGAATCGGAGTCGAGGATGGTGGGCCGCGCCCAGGCCGCCAAGCCGGCCGAGCCGGCCATGCCGGCGAACAGCACGAGCGCCTTGCGCCGCGTGCTCATCGCGCCGCGCCCCGCTGCGCACGCCAGCGCAGGAACACCGTGACGAGGCCGTCGACCATCAGGATCAGCGTCAGCGCGACCAGGAACAGCACCATGCCGGCGAAGCCGTGCACGAAGCCCTGGCCGGCCTCGTCGCCGAAGTGGTAGGTCACGAGCACGAGGACGATGACGCGCGTGACGTTGGCGACGAAGGCGATCGGGATCACGACCACGGCCAGGAACACGTTGCGTGCCACCGAGGTGTAGTTCATCAGCTGCATGTACAGCAGGCCGAGCGCCTCGAGCGTGAACATCGAGTTCAGCCCGGCGCAGGCGTCGGCCACCAGCAGCTGGTAGGGCCCGACCGTCATCACCACGCCGGTGCGGCCCACCGGGTAGCCCACCGCGTACAGCACGTTGGAGGCCACCGCCGAGACCGCGCTCTTCAGCGGCGTGGTCACCGCCGCCACCAGCGTGGCCGGCAGCGGCACCATGAAGAGCAGGAAGAACAACGGGAACCAGCACGCGCGCAGCCCGGCATGGCCCTTGAACAGCAGCACCATCGCCACGAGCAGCGGGATCTGCGAGCCGACCTCGAAGAGCAGGATGTTCTGCGAGCGCCCGACCACGAAGAGCAGCATCGCGAACACGAAGCAGGCGATGCCGGCGCCCAGCGCCGGCCGCGCCGGCGCCGCCGCCAGGGCCTCGCGCTGGCGCCACAGCAGCCAGATCGACACCGCCATGATGATCGGCCCGTGGCCCTGCTCGTCGCTCGCCCACACCGTGTTGGCCAGCGTCACGTAGCTCGGTGCGTACAGGATCAGCCAGCCGGCCAGCAGCAGGGCGAGCGTGGGCAGGTCGGCGCCCTGCGGCAGGTGCCGCTGCCAGGGCGGGCGGCCCTCGGCGGGGCGCCCGGGCGTGCTCGGCCACTGCATCGCCATCGCGGGGTTGCGCCGGTGCAGGGTCAGAAGTCGTTGACCACCACGCCGACGATCAGCGCCGGGCTGCCGGAGAAGCTGGCCACCAGCTCCTGCAGCATGCCGACACGGCTGGCGTGGCGGCGCGCGACCAGCATCGCCGCGCCGCATCGCGCGGCGATGGCGGCGGCGTCGGCGCCCAGCTCGGCGGCCGGCGTGTCGACCACGACATGGTCGAACTTGCTCGCCAGCTCGCGCATCAGCAGGCCGAAGGCCGGCCGCTCGACGAGCTCGAGCGGGTTGGGCGGCGTGGTGCCCACCGGCAGCACGAACAGGCTGGGCACGCCCGGCACCTGCTGGATCGCCTGCTTGTCGGCGCGGCCCGACAGGATGCCCGACAGCCCGCTGCGGTTGGGCAGCCTGAACACCTCGTGCAGGCGCGGCGCGCGCATGTCGCCGTCCACCAGCAGCGTGCGGCCACCAAGCTGGGCCAGGGCCGCCGCCAGGTTGGCCGCGCAGTAGGTCTTGCCGTCGCCCGCGGCCGGGCTGAGCACCGCCAGCGCGCGCCGCGGCTGCGGTCCGTCCAGCCGCATCAGCAGCTGGCTGCGCAGCGCGCGGAAGCTCTCGGCGCGCGGCGAGAAGGGCTCGTTCAGCGTGACGAGTTCGGGGCTGAGCTTGCGCAGCTCGTCGGGCGTGTACGGGTAGTCGAACTGCTGCGCCAGCGCGAACAGCACGTCCTCCTTGCTGACCAGCCCGAGCGCGACGGCGGCCTCGCCGAAGCGCAGGCCCTTGTCGCGCTGGTGGTGCAGCACGCGCTCGACCTGCTCGGCACTCAGGTTGCGCAGCGTGGCGAGGATGTCGCCGATGCTGCGCTCGGCGGAGGCGCCGTGCGCGGCGGCCGCGCCGTGCAGCTCGTCGACGGTCTCCAGCACCGGCTCGAGCACGTTCGGGTCACGGGAGGCATCGCGGAACTTGGCCATCTCAGTCCCCCCTGCCCGGTTGCGGCAGCGCGGCGGCGGCGCGCGGCGGCGCCAGCGCCATCTGCCCGCGCCCGGCCCGCGAGCGCGCACCCGGCCGCGGCATCACGCCGAGCACCGGCAGGTCGAGCGCGGCGACCACGTCGTCGATGCTGCGCACGCGCCGGTCCACCAGCTCCAGCCCGAGCGCGGCCAGCAACCCGAGGAAGGTGCCGACGATGGCCGCCAGCATGACGTTGAGCAGGATGCGCGGCGAGCTCGGCTCGATCGGCGCGCTGGCCTGCGTGAGCAGGTTGACGTTGCTCTGCGTGCTCTGGCTCTCCAGGCTGGTCTGGTTCTGGCGCGCGACGATGGCGTCGTAGGCGCGCTGCGCGTTCTCGACGTCGCGCTGGATCACCGCGCCCTCGTCGCGCACCGCCTTCATGCGCAGCACCTTGGCGCGCTGCGACTCCAGCTCGCTGCGGATCTGCGCCTCGCGCTGGCGGTTGATGGTGTTGGTGACGCCCACGCCGCTGGTGACGCGGCGCGTCTCCGCCTCGAGCTTGGCGCGCAGTTCGGCCAGGTTGGCGCGCACCTCGATGACCTGCGGGTGCGCGTCGCCCAGGCGTGCGCTCAGGCCCTGCAGCTGCGCGTCGAGGCGGCTGACGTCGGCCTTCAGGCCGGCGACGACGGGGTTGTTCAGCACGTCGGCGATGCGGTCGGCCTGCGCCGAGGTGGCCTGGCGCTCGCGGCTCGTCGACTCGGCCGAGATCGCCTGCATCACCACCAGCTGCGACGACAGCTCGTTGAGGCGCGCATTCTCCACGTCGAGCCGCTCGTCGCTAGCGATGATGCCGTTGTCGCGCTGGAAGGCCGACAGGCGGCTCTGCGCCTTCTCCAGCGCCTCGCGCGCCTCCTTGGCGCGCTGGTCGAAGAAGCCGGCGTAGCTGCGCGCCGGGTCCACGCGCAGCTCCAGCGAGGTCTCGATGTAGGCCTGCGCGAAGGCGTTGGCCAGCGCCGCGGCGATGCGCGGATCGCGCGCCCGGTAGCCGACCGTGATGACGCTGCTCTCGCGCGAGGGCAGCACGTCGAGGTTGCGCTGGAAGGCCTCGATCAGCCACTGCTCGAACGAACCCTGGCCGTCGGTGGCCTCCTGCCACTGCTGGCGGAACTGCGGGCTCTCGGCGAGCTTGAGGTTGCGCACCACGCGCAGCGCGACGCGGTCGCTCTTGATCACGTCGACCTGGGTGGCCATGTAGGCCGGCGGCGTGACGCCGCCGTAGAAGGCCACCGTGATCGGATCGGGCTTGAAGTCCACCAGCACCGAAGCCGCGGCGCTGTACTGCTTGGGCAGCACCAGGCTGAACCCGAGCGCAGCGGCCACCGTGAGCACGAAGACGAGCAGCGCCACCCACCAGCGGGCACGCAGGATGGAGAGGAATTGGCCGAAGCTCACGGCGCCCTCAGAACAGGCTCTCGCGGACGAACACGACGTCGCCTTCCTGCAGCCGGTCGGTCATCTTCGGTTCGATGACCTGCACCTCGCCGCCGGCGGCCTTGCGGTGCACGCGGATGCCCTTCTCGGTGCCGCGCGACGTGAGGCCGCCGCCGGTGGCGAGCGCCTGCATCAGCGTCATCTCGCGCTCCAGCCGCATCGCGCCGGGGCGCTGCACCTCGCCGTAGATGTAGACCAGGCTCTGGCGGTCGACCCAGATCGCGTCGCCGTTGCGGATGACGATGTCCTGCTGCGCGTTGCCGGGCGCGAAGAGCGCCGGCAGGTCGATCTCGCGGCGGAACGGCCTGCCTTCGCGCGTGCCGCTCACCACCACCACGTCGGCGCCGGCGGGCGCGATGCCGCCGGCCAGCGCCAGCAGATCGGTGAGCCGCATGTCGGCCAGCTCCAGCGGGTAGCGGCCGGGCCGGTTGACCTGGCCGAGCACGTTGGCCTGGTTGCCGCGCACCTGCAGGACCACGATGTTCACCTGCGGCTGCCTGACGAAGTTGCCGCTGCGCAGCGCGTCGGCGATCAGCTGCTCGGCCGCGCCGACGGTCTGGCCGCCGACGCGCACCGCGCCGATCAGCGGGTAGCTGATCACGCCGGCCTCGCTGACCCGCGTCTCCAGGCTGAGTTCGGGGTTCTGGAACACCGACACGCGCAGCACGTCGCCGGCGCCGAGGCGGTACTCCGCGGGGGCCGCGGGGGTGGCCTGCTGCGCTGCCGCGGACAGCACGGCGCCCAGCACGAGCGCCAGCACGGCCGCGGCGCGCTTCACGATCACTTGAGCCCCATGCCCTTGCTGATCTCGGCCGCGCTCGGCCCGGAGGCTGCGGCCGGTACGGCCGGTGCCGCAGCGCCGGCCGGCGCCGACGCCGCCTTCTCGGCGAACTTGCCCACGTACTCGACGCGCGCCGCCGCGCGCAGCGCCTTGACGTCCTCCTCGACCAGCTTGCGCTTGCGCTCGTTGAGGATGAACTGCTCGATCGCCGGGCGCGCCTGCTCTTCGCTCACCGGCTGGCTGCGCGAGCCGGCCAGCACCACCACCTGCACGCCGTTGGCCGCCGGCACCATCATGGCCTGGCCGTCCTTCATGCGCGCGAAGGTGTCCAGGTTGGACAGCGGCAGCTGCTCGGCGGCGCGCACCGCCTGGTTGCCGGCGAAGCGGAAGTCGTTGGCCTTCAGGTACTCGACGAACTCGTTGATGTTCTTGGCCTCGGCGAGCCTGGCGCGCAGCGTCTCCACCTGCTCGGGGCGCGCCTCGATGGCCAGCTCCTGGAAGTTGTAGATGCGGCGCTCGCGGAACAGCGCCGGCTTGTCGTCGTAGTACTTCTTGATCTCCTCGGCCGTCGGCTTGGCCGCGCCCTCGCCCACCCGCTCGACGTAGGCGCGCGCGATGACCTCGCGGCGCGCCGCCTCGAGCGCCTGCACGACGCGCGGGTCGCGGTCGAGCTTGAGGTCGTCGGCCTTCTGCAGCGCGAGCTGCTGGTCGATCAGCCGCTCGAGCACCTGGCGCGACGCGGCGTCGGCCTGCTCGGGGCGCAGCCCGCGCTGCTGCTGCAGCACGAAGTTGATCTGGTGGACGGTGATCTCGTCCTTGTTGACCTTGGCCGCGGTCTGGCTGGCACCCTTGTCCTTCCGCTCGCCACAGCCGGTGGCCGCGAGCGCGACGGCCAGCACGGCAACCGGGGCCAGCCAGCGCACGACGCCGGCTCGGGTGATCGCATTCATCCAGTGTCCTTGCGTGGGAACGGCCTGCGTGACGGCGTGCGCCGCAGCGCCGACCAGTGTACCCGCAGGCCCTCGCAGAACACCGCCCGCCGCGCCCCCGTTGAAGGGGGTGGCTCGGCATGAAGCTTCTATGACAACGACTGCACGCGCGCGAGCCGCCAGCCGCGCCCGTTGGCCTTGACGTTGGCCAGCAGCCAGAGCTCGCGGAAGGGCGCCGCGGTGTCGTCCAGCCGCTCGCGGATCAGGCCGCGGAACTCCACGCTGGCGACGAAGGCCTCGCGCAGCTCCTCGAGGGCGAGCAGCCGCGCGTCCAGCGCCAGCACCTCGGTGCGGTTGGGCCCGGGGCCGCGCAGCGCGAGCTGCTCACGCAGTTCGGCCAGCAGCGGCTCGGTGGTGAGGTGGCCGAGGGTGCCGAGGTCGGCGCGGTCCCAGGCGGCCTGCATCTGGACGAAGCTCTGGCGCGCCACGCGCAGCAGGTCGGCCACCTCGGGCAGCGCGCGCTGCACGCGCCCGGCGCGCCGCCGCGCGCGCCGCGCCGCCGCGCGCCGGCGCAGCCCGTTCAGCACCGCACCCCCACGTGCAGCGCGACGATGCCGGCGGCCAGGTTGTGCACGTCCACGTGGCCGAAGCCGGCCGACTTCATCATCGCCTTGAGCGTGGCCTGGTCGGGGTGCATGCGGATGCTCTCGGCCAGGTAGCGGTAGCTGGCGCCGTCGTTGGCGATGCGCTGGCCGAGCCACGGCATCACCTTGAACGAGTAGAAGTCGTAGGGCACCTGCAGCAGCGGCGCCGGGCGCGAGAACTCGAGCACCAGCAGCCGGCCGCCGGGCGCCAGCACGCGCGCCATCTCGGACAGCGCGCGCTCCTTGTGCGTCATGTTGCGCAGCCCGAAGGCCACGCTGACGAGGTCGAAGCTGGCATCGGCGAACGGCAGCCGCTCGGCGTCGCAGGCCACCGTGGGCACCGCCAGGCCGGCGTCGAGCAGGCGGTCGCGGCCGACACGCAGCATGGCCTCGTTGATGTCGGTGAGCACGACGCGGCCGCTGTCGCCCACCGCGCGCGCGAAGGCGCGCGCCAGGTCGCCGGTGCCGCCGGCGATGTCGAGCACGCGCTGGCCGGGGCGCGCCGCGGCCACCGCCACCGTGTAGGCCTTCCACATGCGGTGCAGGCCGAACGACAGCACGTCGTTCATCAGGTCGTAGCGCGGCGCCACCGAGTCGAACACGCCACGCACGTGGCGCGCCTTCTCGGCCTCCTCGACCGTCTGGTAGCCGAAGTGGGTCTCGGCCATGGTGGGCTCCTGCCGTCTCAGTGGTGGGCGCAGGCGCCGCCCGCGCTCACGGGCATCGGCGCGTCGCGCGAGACGCCGGCCGCCGCCAGGCGCTCTTCGTAGCGGCGCCACAGCTCGTCCTGGTTGGCGCCCAGGTGGTACAGGTAGCCCCAGGAGAAGATGCCGCTCTCGTGGCCGTCGGAGAAACGCGGCTGCAGCGCGTAGTGGCCGACCGCCGCCACGTCGGTGATCAGCACCTCGCGCTTGCCGGTCTGCAGCACCTCCTGGCCGGGGCCGTGGCCCTGCACCTCGGCCGACGGCGAGTACACGCGCATCAGCTCGAAGGGGATGCGGAAGCTGCGGCCGTCGTCGAAGCCGACCTCGAGCACGCGCGAGGTCTGGTGCACGGTGACCGAGGTGGGCTGGGGTTCGGGCGAAGGACTCATGACGCTGCGGCACCGGGAAGCCGCGGCAGTTTATCGCCGGCGGCGGCACCGCCGCGCACCGCCCTGTTCGCAGCGGTGGCTTGCCCGCCAGGCGGCCCTTCCTGGCTTCCTGGCTTCCTCACTAGCGCCGGCGCCGCAGCACCACGAAGCCGACCACCGCCACGCCGGCGATCATCAGCGCGTAGGTCTGCGGCTCGGGCACCGGGCTGACGGTGATGCCGAGCATCACCTCCTTCGTCTCGATGAAGGCGTAGCCCAGCACCGGCGGGATGACGTAGGCCGACAGAATGTTCTGCACGCTCGCGTTGACGCGCGTCGTGCCCTGCGCCGGAGCGAGCGAGGCGCTGGCGCTCCAGGGGCGGGTGGTGAAGTCGAAGTCGGCGTTGGCGGCGAAGCTGTTGTCGGCGCTGATCGCGTCGCGCGAGGTGGCGCCGGGCAGCGGCGTCACGCGCAGCTGGCCGGAGGCCGCGACGCCGGAGCGCTGGCCGCCGAAGAAGAAGTAGTCGCCGCCCTCGGTGAGGCTGAACCCGGTGAGGAAGAAGCCGGGCTTGGCCGTCACCGTCATCGCGAAGGTGGCGTTGGTGACGTCGACGCCGCGGTCGGTCTGCGCCGTGAAGCCCGGCGAGCCCGAGGGGAACCAGACGATCGAGTTGCCGACCAGGGCCGGCAGGCCGAACAGGCCGAGCCGCGTGTCGTCGAAGGTGACGTCGAAGTGCGTGCCGCTGAGCGTGACCTGGGCCGCCTGCGCGGCGTGCGGGCCGACGCATCCGGCCAGGATGGCCAGCGCGGCGGCGGCTTGCTTCGGGCTCATGGCTGTGCTTCTCCCCTACGACCGCGGGAACACCCGCAGCTTACGCCCGATGGCGCGCCGCAGCATCCAGAAGGTGTTTACGACCCCGGGGCCGCGACCTTCCCCCCGCGAACCGGGGGCGCTGCACCGGCGCCCGTTACAGGCTTGTCAGACCAGCACGCGCTCGATGCCGCCGGCGTTGGCGCGTGCGACGTAGTCCTCGAGCCAGGTCTCGCCCAGCAGGCGGCGCGCCATCTCGACGACGATGTAGTCGGCCTCGAGCAGCCCGTTCGTCAGGTCGTCCTCGTAGCGCTTGAGGCCCTGCAGGCAGCTCGGGCAGCTGGTCAGGATCTTCACGTTGCCGGTGGCCGGGCCGCCGAGCGCGCGCAGCGCCTCCTCGTCGCGCCGCAGTTCCTCCTGCTTGCGAAAGCGCACCTGGGTGCTGATGTCGGGCCGCGTCACGCCCAGCGTGCCGCTCTCGCCGCAGCAGCGCTTGCTCTCGAGCACCTGCTCGCCGACCAGCGCCTTGACCGTCTTCATCGGCTCGCGCTGCTTCAGCGGGCTGTGGCAGGGGTCGTGGTACAGGTAGGCATCGCTGTTGCCGTCGAGCCGGATGCCCTTCTCGAGCAGGAACTCGTGGATGTCGACGATGCGGCAGTCCGGGAAGATCTCCTCGAAGCGGTAGCCCTGCAGCTGGTCGTAGCAGGTGCCGCAGCTCACCACCACGGTCTTGATGTCGAGGTAGTTCAGCGTGTTGGCCACGCGGTGGAAGAGCACCCGGTTGTCGGTGATGATCTGGTCGGCCTTGTCGAACTGGCCGCTGCCGCGCTGCGGGTAGCCGCAGCACAGGTAGCCGGGCGGCAGCACCGTCTGCACGCCGGCGTGCCAGAGCATGGCCTGGGTGGCCAGGCCCACCTGGCTGAACAGGCGCTCGCTGCCGCAGCCGGGGAAGTAGAACACCGCCTCGCTGTCGCCGGTGGTCGCAGCCGGGTCGCGGATCAACGGCACGTAGTCCTTGTCCTCGATGTCGAGCAGCGCGCGAGCGGTGCGCTTGGGCAGCCCGCCGGGCATCTTCTTGTTGACGAAGTGGATCACCTGCTCGCGCAGCGGCGCCGTGCCGAGCGTGGCCGGCGGCGCCGCGGTCTGCCGCCTGACCGCCGGCTTGAGCAGGCCGTTGACGAAGCGCTGCGCCTTGAAGCCCACGTCGACCATCGCGCGGCGCATCAGCCGGATGGTCTGCGGCTGCGTCGCGTTGAGGAAGGCCATCGCCGCCGCGTTGCCCGGGCGGAAGCTCTTCTTGCCCATCTTGCGCAGCAGGTTGCGCATGTTCATCGAGACGTCGCCGAAGTCGATCTTCACCGGGCAGGGCGAGGCGCACTTGTGGCACACCGTGCAGTGGTCGGCCACGTCTTCGAACTCCTGCCAGTGGTCGATGCTGACACCGCGCCGCGTCTGCTCCTCGTACAGGAAGGCCTCGATCAGCAGCGAGGTGGCGAGGATCTTGTTGCGCGGGCTGTACAACAGGTTGGCGCGCGGCACGTGGGTGGCGCACACCGGCTTGCACTTGCCGCAGCGCAGGCAGTCCTTGATGCTGTCGGCGATGCCGCCGATGTCGCTCTGCTGCATGATGAGCGACTCGTGGCCCATCAGGCCGAAGCTCGGCGTGTAGGCCGCGCTCAGGTCGGCGGGCAGCGTGTCCGCCGCCGGGCCCGCCGCGCCGCCGCGCAGCAGCTTGCCGCGGTTGAAGCGGCCCTCGGGGTCGATGCGGCGCTTGTAGTCGGCGAAGGCGGCGAGTTCCTCGTCGCTCAGGAACTCGAGCTTGGTGATGCCGATGCCGTGCTCGCCGCTGATCACCCCGCCCAGCCGCCGCGCCAGCGCCATGATGCGCGCCACCGCCTCGTGCGCGGCCTGCAGCATGGCGTAGTTGTCGCTGTTGACGGGGATGTTGGTGTGCACGTTGCCGTCGCCGGCGTGCATGTGCAGCGCCACCCAGACGCGGCCGCGCAGCACCTCCTGGTGGATGCGGCGGCACTCGTCGACGATGGGCGCGAAGGCGGCGCCGGCGAAGATCGACTGCAGCGGCTTGAGGATCTGCTGCTTCCAGCTGGCGCGCCAGCGCCGGTCCTGCAACATCGCGAAGCAGGTTTCCTGGGTCTCTTCCTGCACCGCGTCGAGGCCGTCGAGCCAGTGCTGCCACAGGCCGCGCACCTCGGCCAGCAGGGCCAGCGCCTGCTGCACGCGGTCTTCCATCAGCTCGGCGCTCGGGATCTCGCCGGCGTCGTCGCCGCGGCCGAGCGGCAGGTTGCCGCGCCTGAAGAAGGCGAGCAGCGCGTCGGCCAGCTCGAGCTTGTTGCGCAGGCTGAGCTCGACGTTGATGCGCTCGATGCCCTCGGTGTACTCGCCCATGCGCGGCAGCGGGATCACCACGTCCTCGTTGATCTTGAAGGCGTTGGTGTGCCGGGCGATGGCCGCCGTGCGCTTGCGGTCGAGCCAGAACTTCTTGCGCGCGTCGACGCTCACTGCGACGAAGCCCTCGCCGCCGCGCGCGTTGGCGATGCGCACCACCTCGCTGGTGGCGCGCGCCACGGCGTCGGGGTCGTCGCCGACGATGTCGCCGACCAGCACCATCTTGGGCAGGCCCGGCTTGCCGGCTTCCTGCAGTGCCCGCTTGCTCTTCGTCGCGTAGCCCACCGCCTTGAGATAGCGGTCGTCCAGGTGCTCGAGGCCCGCCAGCTTGACCTCGCTCTGCGCGAACAGGTAGTCCTTGATCTCGACGATCGACGGCACCGCGTCCTTGGCGTTGCCGAAGAACTCCAGGCACACCGTGCGCGTGTGCGCCGGCATGCGGTGCACGATCCAGCGCGCCGAGGTGATGAGGCCGTCGCAGCCTTCCTTCTGGATGCCCGGCAGCCCGGCGAGGAACTTGTCGGTCACGTCCTTGCCGAGGCCTTCCTTGCGGAACGCCGCGCCGGGGATGTCGAGGCGCTCGCTGCGCTCGAGCTTGTCGCCGCCGGCATCGAACCAGCGCAGCTCGAAGCTGGCCACCGGCGCGTCGTGGATCTTGCCCAGGTTGTGGTTCAGGCGCACCACCTCGAGCCACTTGGCCTCGGGCGTCACCATGCGCCAGCTGGCCAGGTTGTCCAGCGCCGTGCCCCACAGCACCGCCTTCTTGCCGCCGGCGTTCATGGCGATGTTGCCGCCGATGCAGCTGGCCTCGGCCGACGTGGGGTCGACCGCGAACACGTAGCCGGCGCGCTCGGCGGCGTCGGCCACGCGCTGCGTGACCACGCCGGCCTGGCTGCGCACGGTGGGCACGAGCCCCGCCACGCCGGGCAGCTCGACCATCTCCACCGAACTCATGCCCTCGAGCTTCTCGGTGTTGATGACCGCGGTCTTCCACGTCAGCGGCACGGCGCCGCCGGTGTAGCCGGTGCCGCCGCCGCGCGGGATGATGGTGAGCCCGAGCTCGATGCAGCCGGCCACCAGCGGCGCGATCTCGGCCTCGCTGCCGGGCGTCAGGACGACGAAGGGGTACTCGACGCGCCAGTCGGTGGCGTCGGTCACGTGCGAGACCCGGCTCAGCCCGTCGAACTTGATGTTGTCCTTGCCGGTGGCGCGGCCGAGCACGCGACGCGCGGCCTTGCGCAGGTCCCACACTTCGCGGAAGTGGGCCTCGAAGCGCGCCACCGCGGCCTGCGCCGCGACCAGCAGCTCGCCGACCAGCGCGTCGCGCTCCTGCGACTTCGCATCCGCCTCCGGCGTGCGGCGCCGCTCGATCTCGCGCAGCCGGTGGTGCAGCGCCTCGATCAGCAGCGCGCGCCGCTTCGGGTTGTGCAGCAGGTCGTCCTCGAGATAGGGATTGCGCTGCACGACCCAGATGTCGCCCAGCACTTCGTACAGCATGCGCGCCGAGCGCCCGGTGCGCCGCTCGCGGCGCAGGCCCTCGAGGATCTGCCAGGCGCGCGCGCCGAGCAGGCGCAGCACGATCTCGCGGTCGGAGAACGAGGTGTAGTTGTAGGGAATCTCGCGCAGCCGCGGCGCGGCGCCATCGGCCGCGTCGGCGTCGGGGGCCACGCGCGCCGCGTCGGCGGCCATCGTCGGAAGCGGTGCATTCATAGGGGTTGACCCGGATGCTAGCAGGCGCCTCCGAGGGGAAGCCCCGTTGCCCGCGGGTCTTCATCCATGACAGAAACCGCGTTGTCACGAACGCCGCCCATCCTCGGCGGTTTCGGCAGTCAATCCAAGGAGCCTCGAAGCATGAATCGCAAGCTGTTTGCGCCCGCCCTGGCCGCAGCCTCCCTGTTCGCCGCCGCGCTGCCCGCGTCGGCCCAGGTGGAGATCACCTGGTGGCACTCGATGAGCGGTCAGCTCGGCGAGTGGGTCAACGGCCTGGCCAAGGGCTTCAACGACAGCCAGAAGGACTACAAGGTCACCCCGGTGTTCAAGGGCACCTACCCCGAGAGCTTCGCCGCGGCGATCGCCGCCTTCCGCGCCGGCAATGCGCCCAACGTGCTGCAGGTGTTCGAGGTCGGCACCGCCAGCATGATGGCGGCCAAGGGCGCCGTGGTGCCGGTGGACCAGGTGATGAAGAACGCCGGCGTCAAGTTCGACCCCAGCGTCTACGTGCCGGCGGTCAGCGGCTACTACACCGCGCCCAACGGGCAGATGCTGAGCCTGCCGTTCAACAGCAGCACCACCGTCTTCCACTACAACAAGGACGCCTTCAAGGCCGCCGGCCTCGACCCCGAGAAGCCGCCGCGCACCTGGCCCGAGGTGGCGCTGGCCGCCGCCAAGCTCAAGGCGAGCGGCCACAAGTGCCCGTTCACCACCAGCTGGCAGAGCTGGACCCAGCTCGAGAGCTTCAGCGCCTGGCACAACGTGGAGTTCGCGACGCTGCGCAACGGCTTCAACGGGCTGGGCACGCGGCTGGCCATCACCTCGCCGCTGCACGTGCGCCACATCGAGAACCTGGCCAACATGGCGCAGCAGGGGCTGTTCGTCTACAAGGGCCGCAACAACAGCGCCGACGCCACCTTCGTCTCCGGCGAGTGCGCGATGACCACCGGCAGCTCGGCGCTCTACGGCGCCGTCAAGCGCCAGACCAAGTTCACCGGCGGCATCGGCACGCTGCCCTACTACCCCGACGTGCCCGGCGCGCCGCAGAACACCGTGATCGGCGGTGCCAGCCTGTGGGCGATGGCCGGCAAGAAGCCCGAGGAGTACAGGGCCGTGGCGGCCTTCTACAAGTACCTGTCCGACCCGCAGGTGCAGGCCAAGAGCCACCAGGACACCGGCTACCTGCCGATCACCTCGGAGGCCTTCAGCATCACCGAGAAGAGCGGCTTCTACAAGGCCAACCCCGGCACCGACGTGAGCGTGACGCAGATGATCCGCAAGGTCACCGACAAGTCGCGCGGCATCCGGCTGGGCAACTTCGTGCAGATCCGCACCATCATCGACGAGGAGATGGAGCAGGTGTGGGCCGGCAAGAAGAGCGCCCAGCAGGGCCTCGAAGACGCCAAGAAGCGCGGCGACGCCGAGCTCGAGAAGTTCGAGAAGGCGAACAAGGGCTGAGAGACCTCACCCGCCCCGCCACGCGGGGCGGGATCCAAGCCAGAGAAACGCTTCCTTGGCCGTCGAAAAGCGCGTCCGCTTCAAGAGCTGGTGGCTGCCCTGGGTGCTGATCGCACCGCAGATGGCCATCATCCTGGTGTTCTTCTTCTGGCCGGCGGGGCAGGCGCTGTACTTCAGCCTGCTGCAGCAGGACGCCTTCGGCACCAGCGTGAGCTTCGTGGGCCTGGACAACTTCCGGGCCCTGTTCGCCGACACCACCTACCTCGCGTCGTTCAAGACCACCGCCGTCTTCTCGGTGTGGGTGGCCGGGCTCGGCCTGACGCTGTCGATGCTGCTGGCGGTGATGGCCGACCGCGTGGTCAAGGGCTCGCGCTGGTACAAGACCCTGCTGGTCTGGCCGTACGCCGTGGCGCCGGCGGTGGCCGGCGTGCTGTGGCTGTTCATGTTCGCGCCGTCCATCGGCGTGGTCAGCTACGCGGTGCGCGCGATGGGCTTCGACTGGAACCACCTGCTCGACGGCACCGACGCGATGATCCTGATCGTGCTGGCCGCGGTGTGGAAGCAGATCTCGTACAACTTCCTGTTCTTCCTCGCCGGGCTGCAGAGCATCCCGAAGAGCCTGCTCGAGGCCGCGGCGATCGACGGCGCCGGCCCCTGGCGGCGCTTCTGGACGGTGCAGTTCCCGCTGCTCACGCCGACCACCTTCTTCCTGCTCGTCATCAACATCATCTACGTCTTCATCGACACCTTCGCGATCATCGACGCGGCCACCTCGGGCGGCCCGGGCAAGGACACCGCGATCCTGGTCTACAAGGTCTATTTCGACGGCATCAAGGCGATGGACCTCGGCGGCTCGGCGGCGCAGTCGGTGGTGCTGATGGCCATCCTCGTCGGGCTCACGGTGATCCAGTTCCGCTACGTCGAGCGGCGCGTCCACTACTGACGCCCAGGAGCAGCGCGCCTTGATCGAGAACCGCCCCGTCGCCACCTTCCTCGCGCACCTGACGCTGGTGATCGGCGTCATCCTCGTGGCGTTCCCGGTCTACCTGACCTTCATCGCCAGCACGCAGACGGCCGAGCAGATCGTGCAGAACGTGCCGATGTCGCTGCTGCCCGGCGACAACATCGTGCAGAGCTACAAGCTGGCCCTGTTCGGCGGCAAGACCGAGACCGGCAGCACGCTGCCGCCGGTGGCGCCGATGCTGTGGGTCAGCCTGGTCTCGGCGCTCGTCATCTCGATCGGCAAGATCGCGATCTCGCTGCTGTCGGCCTTCGCGGTGGTGTACTTCCGCTTCCCGTTCCGCGGCCTGGTGTTCTGGATGATCTTCGTGACGCTGATGCTGCCGGTGGAGGTGCGCATCCTGCCCACCTACAAGGTGGTCAGCGACCTCGGCATGCTCAACACCTATGCCGGGCTGACGGTGCCGCTGATCGCCAGCGCGACGGCGACCTTCCTGTTCCGCCAGTTCTTCCTCACCGTGCCCGACGAGCTGGTCGAGGCCGCGCGCATCGACGGTGCCGGGCCGATGCGCTTCTTCAAGGACGTGCTGGTGCCGCTGTCGAGCACCAGCATCGCGGCGCTCTTCGTGATCCAGTTCATCTACGGCTGGAACCAGTACCTGTGGCCGCTGCTGATGACCACCGACGAGAGCATGTACCCGGTGGTGATGGGCATCAAGCGCATGATCTCCGGCGGCGACGCCGCCACCGAGTGGAACGCGGTGATGGCCACCGCGATGCTGGCGATGCTGCCGCCGGCGCTGGTGGTGATCCTGATGCAGAAGTGGTTCGTCAAGGGCCTGGTCGACTCGGAAAAGTAGAAGAGCACAAGCATGGGCGCGATATCGCTTCGCAACGTCGAGAAGACCTACGCCCCCGGCTCGCGCGCCGCGGTCAAGGTGATCCACGGCGTGAACGCCGAGATCGCCGACGGCGAGTTCATCGTCATCGTCGGCCCGAGCGGCTGCGGCAAGAGCACGCTCCTGCGCATGGTGGCGGGGCTGGAGGAGATCACCGGCGGCGACATCGCCATCGGCGGGCGCGTCGTCAACCGCCTCGAGCCGGCCGAGCGCGACATCGCGATGGTGTTCCAGAACTACGCGCTGTACCCGCACATGAGCGTGTACGACAACATGGCCTACGGGCTGAAGATCGCCAAGGTGCCCAAGGCCGAGATCGACCAGCGCGTCAACAAGGCGGCCAAGATCCTCGAGCTCTCGCAACTGCTCGACCGCAAGCCGCGCCAGCTCTCGGGCGGCCAGCGCCAGCGCGTGGCGATGGGACGCGCCATCGTGCGCCAGCCGGCGGTGTTCCTGTTCGACGAGCCGCTGTCGAACCTCGACGCCAAGCTGCGCGCGCAGACGCGGCTGGAGATCCAGAAGCTGCACCGCGAGCTCGGCGTGACCTCGCTCTTCGTCACCCACGACCAGGTCGAGGCGATGACGCTCGCCCAGCGCATGATCGTGATGAACGCCGGGCGCATCGAGCAGATCGGCACGCCGGAGGACGTGTACGGCCGTCCGGCCACCACCTTCGTGGCCGGCTTCATCGGCAGCCCGCCGATGAACCTGCTGCAGGGCCACGCCGACGGCTCGCGCTTCACGGTCGGCCCGGCCACGCTGGCGCTGCCGGCGGCGGCGCCGCGCAGCGGACCACTGCTGCTGGGCGCGCGGCCCGAGCACGTCGACATCGAC
>Ga0209172_10004073_pt1 | contig 20617 bp, 16 predicted proteins | sample LarsenN4metaG_FD_184113 | JGI IMG/M metagenome (GOLD analysis project Ga0209172, IMG submission 184113) | Hot spring sediment bacterial and archeal communities from British Columbia, Canada, to study Microbial Dark Matter (Phase II) - Larsen... ... | reverse complement strand
GGGGACAACATCACGATGGAGGTGGCGCTGATCACCCCGGTGGCGCTGGAGGAGGGGCTGCGGTTTGCGATCCGGGAAGGCGGGCACACCGTGGGCGCCGGCGTCGTGACGAAGGTGACGGAGTAGCACGATGCCGAGAGACATCATTACGCTGGCCTGTTCGGTCTGCAAGCGGCGGAACTATACCACGACGAAGAGCAAGAAGAACGATCCGGACCGGATCGAGCTCGAGAAGTACTGCAAGTGGTGCCGGAAGCACACCACGCACCGCGAGACACGATAGACTCTGTCGTCTATAATCAAGGAAGCGTCGCAGGGGCGTAGCTCTAACTGGCAGAGCGCCGGTCTCCAAAACCGGATGTTGGGGGTTCGAATCCCTCCGCCCCTGCCAAGTAGCCGCCGATTGACACTGTTCAGGTCGAAACCTATAATGGGTGCGGCCGTCAAGTCTTTTTTCATTTTGGGGAGAAATGTGGCGCGTCTGACGGACGCCAAAATCGATCGCCCGATCGCCCGCGCGGTCCCGGCCCGGCCGGGTGGCCCTTCCATCATCGCGCGCATCGCCCGCTACTTCCGGGAGGTCCGCGTCGAGCTGGCCAAGGTCGACTGGCCGAGCCGGCCGGAGCTCACCGCGATGACCGTCGTGGTCCTGATCGTCCTGTCGGTCATGGCCCTGTACCTGGGCCTGTGGGACCTGCTCTTCAACTGGCTGTTCCGGCAGGTCCTGGTCCGGTAACGCGCCGCGTACCCGCTGCCATGCCTGAAGACACCCTCAAAGACGAACTGGCCCGGACGATCTTCGGCGATGTCGAGCCTCAAGCGCCGCCGGCGGAAGAGGCCGAGGAAGCCGCCGCGGTCGAGACGCCGGAGGCTGAGGCGCCGGTCGAGGAAGGCCCCAAAGATCCCCGGCTCAAGTGGTACGTCATCCACACCTACTCCGGCTACGAGAACAAGGTCCGGTCGAATCTGGAGCGCCGGATGCAGTCGATGCGCTCCCAGGGCGGCGAGAAGATCACCCAGGTGCTGGTCCCCACGGAGAAGGAAAAGGAAATCAAGGGCGGCAAGCGCCGCGAGGTCGACCGCAAGATCTACCCCGGCTACGTGCTCGTCGAGATGGTCATGGACGACGACTCCTGGTACGTCGTCCGGAACACCCCCGGTGTCACCGGCTTCGTCGGGTCGGGGGCCCGGCCCGTGCCGCTCGAGGACACCGAGGTGCGCCAGCTGCTGAAGCAGCTCCGCGACGAAACACCCAAGTACCGCATCACCTTCCAGAAGGGCTCCACGGTTCGCATCACGACCGGGCCGTTCGCCGACTTCACCGGCGTCGTAGACGAGGTGATGGTGGAGAAGGAGAAGGTGCGCGTGCTCGTGTCCATCTTCGGCCGGGCCACGCCGGTGGAGCTCAACTTCGGAGACGTGGAGAAGACATAGGCCATGGCCAAGAAGATCATCGCCGTCGTCAAACTCCAGATTCCCGCGGGCAAGGCCACACCCGCCCCGCCGGTCGGCCCCGCGCTGGGCCAGCACGGCGTGAACATCATGGAGTTCTGCAAGACATACAACGAGCGGACCGCCTCCCAGGTGGGCACGATCGTCCCCGTGGAGATCACGGTCTACGCCGATCGCACGTTTACCTTCGTGACGAAGACGCCGCCGGCGGCGGTGCTCCTGCGCCAGGCCGCGGGGTTGGAGAAGGGGTCGGGCGAGCCCAACAAGACCAAGGTCGGCAAGGTGACCAGAGATCAGGTCCGGCAGATCGCCCGGCAGAAGATGAAGGATCTCAACGCGAACGACCTCGAGGCGGCGATGCGGATGATCGAGGGCACGGCGCGGTCGATGGGCCTGCAGGTCGTCTGAGGCCGGTGAGGGGAAGCGATGCGCGATCGCGGCAGGCGGTACCGAGAGGTGGCGAAGGAGATCACTCCGACGACCCTGTACGAGCCCCGGGAGGCGGTCCGCCTGGTCAAGGCGTCGGCCAGGGCCAAGTTCGACGAGACGGTGGACGCCGCCATCCGCCTGGGGATCGACCCGAAGCAGGCCGACCAGCAGGTCCGCGGCACCGTGCCGCTGCCGGCCGGGACCGGCCGCACCGTCCGGGTGCTCGTCTTCGCCAAAGGCGAGAAGATCAAGGAGGCGGAGGCGGCCGGGGCGGACTACGTCGGATCTGACGAGTACATCGAGAAGATCCAGGGCGGCTGGCTGGACTTCGACGTGGCCGTGGCCACCCCGGACATGATGGGAACGGTCGGCCGCCTGGGCCGGATCCTCGGCCCCCGCGGGCTGATGCCTAACCCGAAGGCGGGCACCGTGACCTTCGACCTGGCGAAGGCCGTGCGCGAGATCAAGGCCGGGAAGATCGAGTACCGGACGGAGAAGGCCGGCATCATCCACGTGCCGATCGGCAAGGCGTCCTTCAGTGAAGAGCAGCTCCTGGCGAACTTCACCGCGCTGATCGACGCGGTCGTCCGGTCGAAGCCGGCCTCCGCCAAGGGGCAGTACATGCGGTCGATCACGCTCAGCAGCACGATGGGGCCGGGGGTCAAGGTCGATCCGGCGAAGGCCGAGGCGTTGACGAAGGTCGCCACGGCGTGATAAACTAGCCGGCGCTTGGCCGGACGAATCGCATACGCCGCGCCGTAGACAGCAGGCGGTCCCCCAGGGGATCCGAAGGACCACCGGTCACCTGCCGAGGTGCCTACAGATGGTGTGGGCCTGTCGATCGGCGGGCCCATTGTGTTTCAGATGCGGGGAGCGGCGACGTCTCGATGAATGCTCAGGTCCAGCAGCACGAACACCGCGAGCGCACACAGGCCCGGTCCGAAAAGGTGGAGCAGGTCGCGGCCATCCGGGAGTGGCTGCGCTCCGCCGCGGGCGCCATCCTCACCGACTACCGGGGGTTGAGCGTGGCGGAGCTGGCCCAGCTCCGGAGCAAGCTGCGTGAAGCCGGGGCGCAGTACAAGGTCGTCAAGAACACCCTGGTCGCCCGCGCCGCGGAGGAGTTGGGGATCAAGGGCCTGGAGGCCTGCCTGGCGGGTCCGACCGCCGTGGCCATCAGCCGCGACGATCCCGTCGCTCCCGCCCGGGTCATCCAGGAGTACATCCGGCAGATGCGCAAGCTCGAGGTCAAGGGCGCCTACGTCGAGGGCCGGGTGCTCACCGCCGGCGAGGTGAAGGCCCTGGCCGAGATGCCGGCCAAGCCGCAGATGCGGGCGATGGCGGTCGGCGCCCTCAAGGCGCCGCTGTACGGTCTCGCCGGAGTTCTCACCGGGCTCCAGCGGAATCTTGTCTATGCCTTGACGCAGATCCAGAAGCAGAGGGAAGCCGCGTAATCCCACACGCGCTCGCATGCAGCCGACAGGAGGAGGAACGTCCGTGGCAACCGCAACCAAGCTGAGCAAAGACCAGATCGTGGAGGCGATCGGCCAGCTCACCGTGCTGGAACTGGCCGATCTCGTGAAGGCGCTGGAGGAGAAGTTCGGGGTCAGCGCGGCGGCTCCCGTGGCCGTGGCTGCCGGCCCGATGGCGGGCGGGGCGGTCGCCGGTGCGCCGGCCGCCGAGGAACAGACCGAGTTCGACGCGATCTTGAAGAGCGTCGGCGAGAAGAAGATCCAGGTGATCAAGGTCGTCCGCGAGTTGACCGGTCTCGGCCTCAAGGAGGCCAAGGACCTGGTGGACGGGGCCCCCAAGCCGGTCAAGGAGAAGGTCAGCAAGCAGGAGGCCGAGCAGATCAAGACCAAGCTCGAAGCCGAGGGGGCGACCGTCGAGATCAAGTAGTCGGATTCCTGCTCGGGGCTTGACGCCCTGACCCGGGGCCGGTAATATGTTCTTTACGGCATCTTGGGTCAGGGCGCTGCTTTTGACGAGTCTGCAGCCGACAATTCGGAAGCGAGGCAATCGTCGCCTTGCTTTCGCTGTTTTTCCCGCCTGAATCCTCGTTGGAGGTGAAGTGCATCCCGTGAAGACGCGCAGCCGACGGACGCTTGGGCGTGCGGCAGCCACCCGCTCCCGTTTCCCGGTCCACGGACAACTGGTGACGCGAGGGCGACGGCCCCGGGTCAGTTCCGCCAAGATCACCGAGATCCTCGACGTGCCGGACCTCATCGAAGTGCAGCGCCGCTCCTACGAGTGGTTCCTGCGGGAGGGCATCCGCGAGGTCTTCGAGGAGGTCTCCCCGATTCAGGACTTCACGGGGAACCTCGAGCTGCACTTCGCCGTGGAAGGGCGCGGCAAGCGCCCGGAGCCGCCGGCCATCTTCGACGACGAAGCCGTGCTGGAGTTCGGCGGGTACCGCCTGGAGCGGCTGAAGTACAGCGAAGAGGAGTGCCGGGACCGCGACTACAACTACAGCGCGGCGCTCAAGGTCAAGGTGCGCCTTCTGATCAAGGAGACCGGCGAGATCAAGGAGCAGGAAGTCTTCATGGGCGACCTGCCCCTGATGACTCGGCGCGGCACCTTCATCATCAACGGTGCCGAGCGGGTGGTGGTCAGCCAGCTCGTCCGGTCCCCCGGCGTCTACTACAATCACACGCCCGACGCCTCGGGCCGCCCGATGCCTGCGGCCACGGTCATCCCGCACCGCGGGGCCTGGCTCGAGCTCGAGGTCGACGCCAACGGGGTGATTTCCACGAGGATCGACCGGACCCGCAAGATCCCGGTCACCGTCCTGCTGCGGGCGTTGGGCTACGACAGCGACGAGAAAATCCTCAAGCTCTACGACCACGACAAGGCCATCCAGGCCACCCTGGCCAAGGATCCGGTCAAGGAGCGCACCGGGCCGAAGGCGGTGGAGGAAGCGTTGATTGAGATCTACCGGCGCCTCCGTCCGGGCGATCCGCCCACGGTGGACAGCGCCCGGCAGCTGCTGCAGACGCTCTTCTTCGACCCGCGGCGCTACGACCTGGGTAAGGTCGGCCGCTACAAGCTGAACCGGAAGCTCGGTCTGGAGGTGCCCCTGGAGTTCCGGACGCTGGTGCAGGCCACCGGCGGGGAGCTCGACGACGTCAAGCTCCAGAAGGACAAGAAGGAGTTCCTGCTCACCCTGAAGGACGGCCGTGAGTTCAGCGGACAGGTCTCCCGCGTCCTGGCCAAGGTGGACGGCGAGCTGGCGGACGTGCGGAAGATCGACCGCGGCACCCGGGTCGTGCTGGGCCTGGCGCCCTCGACGAGGGAGGTGCTCTACGTCCTTTCCGGCGAGGGGCTGCGGCACGGCCAGCAGCTGCGCGACGACATCGTCGAGGTCGTCCGCTACCTGGTCGGCCTGTTCAACGAGGAAGACGGCTTCGGCGTCGACGACATCGACCACCTCGGCAACCGGCGTGTGCGCTCCGTGGGCGAGCTGCTCCAGAACCAGTTCCGGATCGGCATGCTGCGCATGGAGCGGGTGATCCGCGAGCGGATGACCATCCAGGAGACCGGGCAGATCACGCCGCAGGTCCTGATCAACATCCGCCCGGTGGTGGCGGCGATCAAGGAGTTCTTTGGCAGCAGCCAGCTCAGCCAGTTCATGGATCAGACCAACCCCCTGGCCGAGCTGACGCACAAGCGCCGTCTCTCCGCCCTCGGTCCGGGAGGTCTCTCCCGCGAGCGGGCCGGGTTCGAGGTGCGCGACGTGCACACCAGCCACTACGGCCGGATGTGTCCGATCGAGACGCCGGAGGGGCCGAACATCGGACTGATCTCCTCGCTGGCCACCTACGCGCGGGTGAACGATCTGGGCTTCATCGAGACCCCCTACCGCGTGGTGCGCGACGGCAAGGTCACCCGCCGGGTGGAATACCTGACCGCGGACCAGGAGGATCAGTACATCATCGCTCAGGCCAACGCCAGGACCGATGAGGACGGGCGCCTCACCGAGTCCCGCGTCTCCTCCCGCCACGGGTCGGAAATCGCCCTGGTCTCCGCGGACAAGGTCGACTTCATGGACGTCTCGCCGAAGCAGACCGTCTCGGTGGCCACGGCGCTCATTCCCTTCCTGGAGCACGATGACGCGAACCGCGCCTTGATGGGCTCCAACATGCAGCGCCAGGCCGTCCCGCTGCTCACCTCGGAAGCGCCGCTGGTCGGCACCGGGATGGAGCTGCGCGCGGCGGTGGACTCCGGGGCGGTGGTCGTGGCCCGCCGGGCGGGAACGGTGGAGTCGGTGACCGGCGACGAGATCGTCATCAGCGCCGGGAAGATCCGTGATGTCTACCGTCTGACCAAGTTCCAGCGCAGCAACCAGGGGACGTGTATCAACCAGACCCCGCTCGTGCGCACGGGGGACGAGGTCAGCGAGGGCGACGTCATCGCCGACGGGCCCTCCACCGACCAGGGCGAACTGGCCCTGGGCCGCAACGTGCTCGTCGCCTTCATGCCCTGGGAAGGCTACAATTACGAGGACGCCATCGTCATCAGCGAGCGCCTGGTCAAGGAGGACCTCTTCACCTCGATCCACATCGAAGAGTATGAGGTGGAGGCCCGCGACACCAAGCTGGGCCCCGAGGAGATCACGCGCGACATCCCCAACGTCGGCGAGGAGGCCCTGCGCGACCTCGACGAGCGCGGGATCGTCCGCATCGGGGCGGAGGTGCGGGCCGGGGACATCCTGGTCGGCAAGGTCACCCCCAAGGGCGAGACCGAGTTGACCGCGGAGGAGCGCCTGCTCCGGGCGATCTTCGGCGAGAAGGCGCGGGAGGTGCGCGACACCTCGCTCAAGGTGCCGCACGGGGAAAAGGGCAAGGTCGTCGCCGTCAAGGTGTTCAGCCGCGAGACCGGCGACGAGCTGCCCCCGGGCGTGAACACCCTGGTGCGCGTCTACGTCGCCCAGAAGCGCAAGATCACGGTCGGCGACAAGATGGCCGGCCGCCACGGCAACAAGGGTGTCATTTCCGTGATCCTGCCCGAGGAGGACATGCCCCTGCTGCCGGACGGCACGCCGGTGGACATCGTTCTGAACCCGCTGGGCGTCCCCAGCCGGATGAACGTCGGCCAGGTGTTGGAGACGCACCTGGGATGGGCAGCCTCCCAGATGAACATGTGGGCCGAGGCGCCGGTCTTCGACGGTCCCAAGGAGGGCGAGATCAAGCAGCTGCTGGCCGAGGCCGGGCTGCCCGGGGACGGCAAGGTGTTCCTGCGCGACGGCCGCACCGGCGAGGCGTTCGACTCCAAGGTCACCGTGGGCTGGATCTACATGATGAAGCTCCTCCATCTGGTGGAGGACAAGATCCACGCCCGCTCCACCGGCCCGTACAGCCTGATCACCCAGCAGCCGCTGGGGGGCAAGGCCCAGTTCGGCGGGCAGCGCTTCGGCGAGATGGAGGTCTGGGCCCTGGAGGCCTACGGCGCGGCGAGCACCCTGCAGGAGCTGCTCACCGTCAAGAGCGACGACGTGGTGGGCCGGGTGAAGACCTATGAGGCGATCGTCAAGGGCGAGAACATCCAGGAGCCCGGGGTGCCGGAGTCGTTCAAGGTGCTGGTCAAGGAGCTGCAGTCGCTGTGCCTGGACGTCAAGGTGCTCAGTGAGGACAAGAAGGAGATCGAGCTGAAGGAGATCGAGGAGGACATCGCCGAGACGGCGCGGGCCCTGGGCATCAACCTGGAAGGCGAGGAAGCCCTGGTGGAGGACTACTGATGCAGGACGTCAACAACTTCGACGCGGTGAAGATCGGGCTGGCTTCCCCGGAGCAGATTCGCCTCTGGTCGCACGGCGAGGTGAAGAAGCCGGAGACCATCAACTACCGCACCCTCAAGCCGGAGCGCGACGGCCTGTTCTGCGAGCGGATCTTCGGCCCGCAGAAGGACTGGGAGTGCCACTGCGGCAAGTACAAGCGCATCCGCTTCAAGGGCATCATCTGCGACCGCTGCGGCGTCGAGGTCACCCGGGCCAAGGTCCGCCGCGAGCGGATGGGGCACATCGAGCTGGCCGCCCCGGTCTGCCACATCTGGTACCTGAAAGGCGTGCCCAGCCGCGTCGGCCTGCTGCTGGACATCTCCCCGCGATCCCTGGAGCGCGTGGTCTACTTCGCCTCGTACATCGTGATCGACCCGGGCACCACGCCGCTGACCAAGAAGCAGCTGCTCACCGAGAACGAGTACCGCGAGCTGCGCGACAAGTACGGGACGGCCTTCCGCTCCGGGATGGGCGCGGAGGCGGTGAAGGAGCTGCTGCTGGAGATCGACCTGGAGAAGCTCAGCCGCCAGCTGCGCGCCGAGCTGCGGGACAGCTCCGGCCAGAAGCGGATGAAGATCCTCAAGCGGCTCGAGGTCGTCGAGGCCTTCCGCAAGAGCGGCAACCGCCCGGACTGGATGATCCTGGACGTCGTGCCGGTCATCCCGCCCGATCTGCGCCCGATGGTGCAGCTGGACGGCGGCCGCTTCGCCACCAGCGACCTCAACGACCTGTACCGCCGGGTGATCAACCGGAACAACCGCCTGAAGCGCCTGCTCGACCTGGGCGCCCCCGAGATCATCGTGCGCAACGAGAAGCGCATGCTGCAGGAGGCCGTGGACGCCCTGATCGACAACGGCCGCCGCGGCCGCCCCGTCACCGGACCGAACAACCGGCCGCTGAAGTCGCTGTCCGACATGCTCAAGGGCAAGCAGGGCCGCTTCCGCCAGAACCTGCTGGGCAAGCGCGTGGACTATTCCGGCCGTTCCGTGATCGTCGTCGGGCCGAGGCTCAAGCTGCACCAGTGCGGCCTGCCCCGCGAGATGGCGCTCGAACTGTTCAAGCCGTTCGTGATGAAGCGCCTCGTGGACAAGCAGCTGGCCCAGAACATCAAGTCCGCCAAGCGGATGGTGGAGCGGGCCCGCCCCGAGGTGTGGGGCGTGCTGGAGGAGGTCGTGCGCGAGCACCCGGTCCTGTTGAACCGGGCCCCGACGCTGCACCGTCTGGGCATCCAGGCCTTCGAGCCCGCGCTGATCGAGGGCAAGGCCATCCAGGTCCATCCCCTGGTCTGCACCGCGTACAACGCGGACTTCGACGGGGACCAGATGGCGGCGCACGTGCCGCTGTCCGCCGCGGCGCAGGCCGAGGCCAGGCTGTTGATGCTCTCCGCCTACAACATCCTCTCCCCGGCGTACGGGAAGGCGATCACCAGCCCGACCCGCGACATCGTGCTGGGCTGCTACTACCTGACCCAGGAGAAGAACGGGGCCAAGGGGGAGGGTAAGGTCTTCAGCACGCCCAACGAGGCGATCCTGGCCTACGACAGCGGCGCCGTGGAGCTGCACGCCAGGATCAAAGTGCGTCTGACCCACGACGGCGAGCCGATCGAGACCACGATCGGGCGCGTCATCTTCAACGAGGCGATTCCCGAGGAGCTGCGCTTCATCAACGATGTGGCCGACCGCAAGGTCCTCTCCCAGATCGTCTCCGAGGCCTACAACCGGCTCGGCTCGACGAAGACCGTGCAGCTCCTGGACGCGCTCAAGGATCTGGGCTTCCGCTACGCCACGCGCAGCGGCGCCGGCATCGCCATCGACGACATCGCCGTGCCGGAGCAGAAGGAGCGGATTCTGGGCGCCGCCGAGAAGCGGGTCCAGGAGATCGAGAGCCAGTACCGGCGCGGCTTGATCACCCCGGACGAGAAGAAGGCCCTGGTGATCTCGGTGTGGACGAAGGCCACCGAGGAGATCACCCAGGCGATGCTGGACAACTTCGACCCGTTCAACCCGCTGTACATGATGGCCCAGTCCGGCGCGCGCGGGAACATCCAGCAGATCCGCCAGCTGGCCGGCATGCGCGGGCTGATGACCGACCCCGCGGGCAGCATCATCGAGCTGCCGATCAAGGCCAACTTCCGTGAGGGCCTCACCGTGCTGGAGTATTTCATCTCCACGCACGGGCAGCGCAAGGGGCTGGCCGACACCGCCATCCGCACCTCGGAGTCGGGCTACCTGACGCGTCGCCTGGTGGACGTGGCGCAGGACGTGATCATCCGCGAGGAGGACTGCAAGACCACCGAGGGCGTGGAGATCACCGCGATCAAGGAGGGGAACGAGGTCGTCGTCTCGCTCAAGGAGCGGATCATCGGCCGGACCGCGGCGGAGGACGTCACCGCGCCGAAGGGCCGCAAGGTCATCGTGGAGACCGACCAGGAGATCACCGAGGAGGCCGCCGAGGCCATCGAGCAGGCCGGGGTCGAGACGGTGGTCGTCCGGTCGGTGCTGAACTGCAAGAGCCGCTACGGGGTCTGCGCCAAGTGCTACGGGCGCAACCTGGCCACGGGCAAGCCGGTGGAGATCGGCGAGGCCGTGGGGATCATCGCCGCGCAGTCCATCGGCGAACCCGGCACGCAGCTGACGATGCGCACCTTCCACACCGGCGGCGTGGCCGGTTTCGACATCACGCAGGGCCTGCCCCGCGTGGAGGAGTTGTTCGAAGCCCGGCGCAGCCGGCACACCGCGGCGATCGCGGAGGTCTCCGGCCGCGTGAAGATCGCCGAAGTCAAGGGCGCGCGCAAGGTGTTCGTCGTGACCAAGGACGGGGAGGAGATCCCCGTGGCTCCGGCCCCGGGACTGCGCCTGCGCGTGCAGGACGGCGACCGGGTCGCCGCCGGCGACCAGCTCACGGAGGGCGCGGTGAACCCCCACGACATCCTGAGGATTCGCGGGCTCCACGCCCTGCAGCAGTACCTGGTGCAGGAGATCCAGTCCGTGTACCGGTCCCAGGGCGTGGACATCAACGACAAGCACATCGAGATCATCGTGCGTCAGATGCTGCGGCGGGTGAAGGTGGAGGAGCCGGGCGACACCGAGCTGCTGCCCGGGGAACTGGTGGACAAGTTCACCTTCGAAGAGGACAACGCCAAGGCGCTGGCCGAGGGACTGGAGCCGGCCAAGGCCCGGCCGGTGCTCCTCGGCATCACCAAGGCCTCGCTGGCCACGGAGAGCTTCCTGTCCGCGGCCTCGTTCCAGGAGACGGCGCGCGTCCTGACCGACGCCGCCACCAAGGGGAAGATCGACCCGCTGATCGGCCTGAAGGAAAACGTGATCATCGGGAAGCTCATCCCCGCCGGCACCGGGATGCAGCGCTACCGCGGCATCAAGATCAACGTGGAAGTCTAGCGGTTCAGCGACGGGGAGCGGGGGAGCGCGATGCGCTTCCCCGTTTCTCGTTTCGGAGGACCGGCCTGCCCTGGACCGTGCGCCCCGCCGACGTCGTCTCGAGATGCCGATTCTGACCGTCTCTGAATTGACGAAGACGTTCGGCGGCGAGGTGCTGCTGGACGGGGTCGCCTTCAGCATCGAGCCGAAGGAGAAGGTGGCGCTCGTCGGCCGCAACGGCACCGGCAAGACCACGCTCCTACGCCTCGCCGGCGGGCTGCTGGATGCCGACCGGGGTACGGTCAGTCTGGCATCCTGGGCCCGGGCCAGCTACCTGGCGCAGATCCCGGAAGGGCCTGGGGACAGCACCATCTGGATGCACGTGTTGGCGGGGGCCGCCGACGTGCGTGCCCTTGAAGCACGCCTGCGAACGCTCGAAGCGCAGATGTCGACGCCTGAGATCCACGACGATCCGGGGCGCCTGCAGGCGGTCATGGACGAGTACGGCACGGTGCACGCCCACTTCGAACATACCGGCGGATTTGCGCTGGAAGCTCGTGCCGGAATGATCCTGTCCGGCTTGGGCTTCTCCGAAACCGATCGCGAGAGACTCCTCGGCACGCTCAGCGGCGGGTGGCGGGTGCGCGCGGAACTGGCCCGTGTCTTGTTGGCAGAGCCCGACCTGCTCCTGCTGGATGAGCCCACGAACCACCTCGATCTCGAAGCCCTCGAGTGGCTGGAGGAGTACCTGCAGGGGTTCCCGGGTGCGGCGGTGGTGGTGAGCCACGACCGTCACCTCATCGACGCGGTGACGACCCGGACCCTCGAGCTGGAGGACCGGCGGGTCGCCTCGTATCCTGGATCCTACGCCGTCTACGCCCGCCTCAAGGCCGAGCAGGAGGAGCGCCGGCGTCAGCTCCACGAGCGGCAGCAGGAGGAGATCGCCAGACTCGAGGCCTACATCCGGCGCTACAGGGCCGGCAACCGCGCCCCGGTGGCCAGGAGCCGGGAGAAGCGCCTGGGCCGAGCGCGGGAGCGTCTGGTCGAGGGACCCCGAACGCACCGGACGATGGCGGCTCGGCCTTCCGCGGGAAGCGCCTCAGGCCGGTCGGTGGCCTCGCTCAAGGGCGTGAGCAAGCGGTACGGAGACCGGCTCATCCTCCGTGACCTGGACCTGTTGGTCTTCCGGGGCGATCGCATCGGGCTGCTCGGTCCGAACGGCGCCGGGAAGACGACCTTACTCCAGATGCTGGCCACCCTCGAGCCGCCGACGACGGGCCATATCACCCTGGGGTCCAACGTACGGCCGGCCTACTTCCCCCAGGAGCCGACGGCATACCTCGATCCCGGGAACAGCGTGCTCGATGAGGTCCTCGCCGACCGTCCGATGGCGCCGGAAGCGGTCCGAACCTACCTGGGCCGGTTCCTCTTCAGTGGAGAGGACGTCTTCAAGCAGGTCTCCATGCTCTCCGGCGGCGAGCGCCAGCGCCTCAGCCTGGCGAAGATGCTCCTCGATGAGCCGAACCTGCTCCTGCTGGACGAGCCCACGAACCACCTGGATATCCCGTCCCGCGAGGCGCTGGAGTCGGCGCTGCAGGAGTTCCCGGGGACCGTCGTCGTGGCCACGCACGACCGCTGTCTCCTGGAACGGATAGCGACACGGATCTTCACGATCCAGGACGGCGTTGTCTCCGACTTCCACGGGACGTACGAGGAACTGCGCCGGCGACGGGTCCGGCAGAGTGCGCCGCCAGCGGCGACGGTCAGCAAACATAGTGCGCCCACGCTCGGCCGCAGACGAGTGCCGCGACAGTCCGCTCCGACCTTTGAGGAGGTCGCCGCCGAGATTGCGGCGGCCGAGCGCGAGCTTGAGGACGCCGGCCGGGCCCTGTCCGATCCCGAGCTGTACCGCGATGCTCAGCGCGTCAAGGGTGCCCGCTCACGCTACGAAGCCGCCCAGCGGCGGCTCGACGAGCTGTACGGGATCCTGGCCACGGTGAAAGACGAATCACCGGCGCGCTGATCGTCCAGGCGGACGGGACGGGGGTCTCTCGGCGGGGGAGCGTAGCGCCACCCACACCCCGATCTGGACGCGGGAGTGCAGACCGAGCTTGCGCAGGATGTGGCGGACGTGCGTGTCGACGGTCCGTCGCCCGACGCCGAGAGCTGCAGCGATGGCCGGGTTAGACAACCCGGAGGCGATCAGCTCGGCGACCTTCCGCTGACGGGTGGAGAGGGCCTGGGCCGGTCTCATTGTCAGGGAGTGGAAGGAGGACGCCCGCCCTGGGCGGGCGCCCTCGACGGTACGTTGGCGACGTCAGTGACCCGCGGGTGGCCACGGGGACGTCAGCGGCTTGCCCGGCGTGACCAGCCAGGTGATGAGCCAGACCGACGGCGCCGCCGTGCGGTTCGCCATCATGCCCGGCCGTCCCACGTACATCTGCCCGCCCTGACCGGGGCCGAACGCCTCGCGGGTTCCATCCGCGTACTCGTACGAGGTCGTGCCTTCCAGGTGGAGGATGGCGTGCGTCTCGTTCATGATGTGCATCCCCGTGACGAACCCGGGCTCGTAGCGCGTGCCGCCCTGGATGACGTCAATGACTTCGGGCAGAGGTCCGACAGGCATCCGCATCGCGTGCAGCGTCCGAGGAGAGGGAGCGGAGGGTGATCCCTCCAGCACGATCGCCCCCTCGCCGCTCACCGGCACCAGCGATGAGACCACGACCCTGGCTGTCGCGCGGCCTTCGTTGCGGCCGGCGACGACGATGCCTGGGGCCACGGTGAAGCCCTTTCCGACGCCGTAGGCGTTGGTCTGGCCGCCGACAGTGAACGCGATCTCCCCCTCGATGACGGTGAAGAAGCGTCTCGACCGCTCGCCGCCGGCAGGCAGGGCGGCGCCGGGCAGGTACTCGACGACCGCCTTGACGAGGTAGAAGTACCGGGCTGGCGTGGCGACACCGCGAAAGGCGACGGACGGGAACAGCGGCAGTTGTCTCGGCGGCGCCTGCGCATCCACGGGCGCGATGACTCCAAGGCAGAGAGACACAATCGCCGCCGCCGTGAGCGCTTCTTTCCGGAACACGCGTCCTCTCATGGAGATCCCCCCTTCTGTGCCGCATAGCGTAACCCCATGGGCGCCGGCTGCCATCCGTCAGATGACGGAGGGGGGAGGTTTCTTTGGGCGCGGTCAGAAGGCGGGAACGTGCAGGCCGCGGGCCACGGCCCAGGCGGCGATCTGTGCCCGGCGGTCGAGCCCGAGTTTGTTGAGGATACCCTGCACGTGGGTGGCCACGGTCCGGTGTCCGATCAGTAGCGTCCGGGCAATCTCTCGGTTTGACAGGCCCTGGGCGATCAGGGCAGCAACTTCCCGCTCGCGGGGAGAAAGCGGGCCCTCCTCGGGACGCCGCTCAGCCTGGCCGCGGCGGTCCGGTTCGAAGGCGAGGGCGTCCTCGACGATCTCGTCCAGTTTCGCCGTATCGCCCTCCCGCCAGGCCGCATCGAACCCGGCGCCGAGGGCGCCCCGGATCTCGTCGGCGGTCTGCTGGTGAAACTGCCTCCGTTTGGATGGAGCTCCGCCGCTCGGCGCCCCCTTGGCGTCGCGCGCATCCAGGGTCTGATGCAGCCGTTCCGCAGCGGCGATGAGCCGCGCCGCCTCGTAGGCCCGGCCCAGCAACCACGCCACGACGCCGATATCACCGATGGCGAGGGCGATCTCTGGGCGTGATCCTAGCTCTCGTGCCAGGATCAGATACTCCTTGTAGAACGGCAGCGCGCGGGCGTGATCTTGTTGGCGCACGGCGATGTCGCCGAGTTCCGCCACGGCCCACATCCGCCTCACCGACGTGCCGGCGGTGCGCAGCACCGACACGCTGTCCTGCAGATAGCGTTTCGCCCGGTCGAGGTCGCCGTGGTCGCTCAGGACGGTGCCCAGATCCGCCCACCCCCAGGCGAGCATCCGACGTTCCCCCAGGCGCTGGTACCCGGCGTGCGCTTCCTCCATGCGCGCCACCGCGCGGTCGAGCTCCCCGAGACCGGCCAATGCCAGTCCGGAGCAGTTCGATGAGAACGATACACCCCATGGATCGCCGATCGTTCGGAAGAACGCGACGCTCTCCTCGAACGCGGCAAGAGCGGCGCGCTGATCCCCTCGGACCAGGTCGAGCACATGGCCGAAGTAGTGCAGCGCGGGGGCCAGAGCTTCCGCATCCCGGGCTTCGCGCAGCAACTGAACCGCTTCGTCGAGCCAGCGATCCGCCTCACCGTGCTCGCCGAGGCTCCAGGCCAGCACGCCGGCGGCGGCCAGGACCCGTCCCCGCTCGCGGTCCGGGAGGCCGCCGGCCGACGAGAAGATGCGGGCCAGCCACTCGCGGCCCTCGCGGTTGTGACCATAGCCATACCAGAACCAGTGCAACTCCCAGCCGAGGGCTGCGGCCCGCGTCAGGTCCCCTGTGTCGATCGCCCACTCCAGCGCGGCGCGGAAGTTGTCCTGGTCAGATGTCAGTCGCGCGGCCCAGCCGTCCTGTTCCGGACCACGGAGCAACGGGTCCGCGCGCCGCGCCAGACCGAGAAAGTACTCGGCGTGCCGCTCCTTCGCGCCGCGGCTCTCGCCGCCCGCGTCCAGTCGCTCCAGCGCGAACTCACGGATGCTCTCGAGGAGCGCGAAGCGAGTTGTCCCGTCAGGTTGAGGAATCGCGTTAACCAGGCTCTTGTCCACCAGCGCGCTCAGCGCCCCCCGTACCTGCGGGCCGACCGCACCCCCCGCGACGGCTTCCGCCGCCTCGAGCGTGAACCCTCCGCGAAAGACGGCCACCGACCGGAGGAGCGCCTGCTCGGTAGGAGGGAGGAGCTCATAGCTCCAGCCGATGCAGGCGCGCAGCGTCCGATGGCGGTCGGGAAGGTTGCGTGCCGGCGCGGTCAGCGATCCCGAGGATCGTTCCAGTTCTCGGGCCATGGCCTCGGGGGTGATGAACTTCACCTGCGCCGCGGCCATCTCGATGGCCAGGGGGAGGCCGTCGAGGCGGACGCAGATCTCCGCGACGGAGGCGGCGCGGGTCTCGGTCAGCGCAAACTCGGGCTGGATCATGCGCGCCCGGTCGATGAAGAGGGCGGTCGCGGCCACGCGCACCAGGTCGGCGGGGCGGATTCGCGCCGAGAGATCGGGCACCGGGAGCGGGCGGAGGGGAAACTGTCGTTCCATGTCGAGGTGTAACGGCTCCCGACTCGTTCCAAGGAGCTTCAGGCCTGGGCACCGGCCCAGGAGATCGGCCAGGGCCGGGGCGCAGTCGATGACCTGCTCAAGATTGTCGAGGACGAGCAGCGTGTCCGCGTCTCGGAGGTACTCGGCCAAGACGATTCCGGCGGGGCGTCCTCCCGCGTCGCTCAACCCCACGCCGTGAGCGATGACGGTGAGTACGAGAGCCGAGTCCCGGACGGGTGAGAGATCGACGAAGGTCAGCCCGTCCGCGAATTCTCCGACCAGGATCCCCGCGGCGACCTTGGCGAGACTGGTCTTTCCCACGCCTGGTGGACCCACCACGGTGACGAGCCGCACCTCCTCCCGGAGGAGTACCTCCGACAGGGCGGTGACCTCACGGTCACGGCCGAGGAACGAAGTGCTCCGTATGAAGGCGGCCGGGACGGCGAGGTCGGCTCGCCGGGATGAAGCGACGGGAACTGCGCGCAATGGCTCCTGCATAGGCGAAAAGACCGGATTGGTGCGCGGATTCGCCGTGGCCCAAGACGCTCCTGCGGCCTCGCGGGCTTGGTTGACACCCCCGAAGCGCTGGTGCTAGAATGCAACGGTGCCCGAAGGACCGGCCTTCGGGGTCTTTTTTCGATGACGCAGCCTGCCGACGCGCTGGAGCGCCTCAAGACGGCGGAGTACCGGGCCGTCGGGACGCACCAGACGGCGAAGGCGATCGAGCGAGGCCGGGCGCGACTGGTGTTCGTCGCGGCCGACGCCGACCGCCGGGTGGTGCAGGCCGTAGTGGCGGCGGGCCGCGAACGAGGCCTCGAGCTGATCGAGGTCAGCTCCATGAAGGAGCTGGGCCGCGCCTGCGGGATCGCGGTAGGCGCGGCGGCGGCCGCCGTGCTGGAGCCGCCGGAAGGGCACGGCGGATAGCGTCCGCCAATCGGGGTCGGCTGGTTCGGCCCTCCTATGCGCCGCAGGACACCGACCCTCCGGTGTCGCGTATGGCGCAGCGTAACTGAACAGCGGATATCAGCAGCGACACCCCGGCGAGAGGTTGACGCGCCGTGGATCGCGCCGACTCCCCGGTCCGCCCCGGCGGGCCTCGGGGGTGGTCCGTGCCTGACGCCGGGAGAGCATAAGGAGGAAGGAAATGCCGACAATCAGCCAGCTGGTGCGCCACGGGCGGCGCAGGATGCGCTCGAAGACGAAGTCGCCGCATCTGGAGCACAATCCGCAGAAGCGGGGCGTGTGCATCCAGGTGCGCACGATGACGCCGAAGAAGCCGAACTCCGCGCTGCGCAAGATCGCCCGCGTCCGACTGACCAACCAGCACGAAGTGACCGCGTACATTCCCGGCATCGGCCACAACCTCCAGGAGCACTCGGTGGTGCTGATCCGCGGCGGGCGCGTGCCCGATCTGCCGGGCATCCGCTACCACATCATCCGGGGCACGATCGACGCCGCCGGCGTGACGGACCGCCGCCAGGGCCGGTCCAAGTACGGCGCCAAGCGGCCGAAGCAGGCCTAGGGGACGGAGGACGCGCGATGCCGAGGAAAGGTGCCGTGAGTCACCGGGAGATCGCCCCGGACCCGCTATATCGGAACGTGGTCGTGCACCGGCTGGTGAACACGGTGATGACGAGAGGCAAGAAGAGCCTGGCCGAGCGGATCGTCTACGGCGCGTTCGACCAGGTCAAAGAGCGCAGCGGTCAGGATCCGGTCAAGGTCCTGGACAAGGCGCTGCACAACGTGATGCCGCTGCTGGAGGTGCGCCCCCGGCGCGTCGGCGGCGCCACCTACCAGGTGCCGATCGAGGTCCGCCAGGAGCGGCGGATGTCGCTCGGATTGCGCTGGCTCGTCGACTACGCCCGGCAGCGCAAGGATAAGCGGACGATGACGGAGCGGCTGGTCGCCGAGATCCTCGACGCCAGCAACGGCCAGGGCGGGGCGGTGAAGAAGCGGGAGGACACGCATCGGATGGCCGAGGCCAACAAGGCCTTCGCCCATTATCGGTGGTGAGTCAGCGGCGCATCGGGTTGTGATGCGCCGTCTGGAAAGGGAATGGCGACAGAAGAGTGTCTGCGGTAGATCTTCGGACAATCCGGAACATCGGCATCGTCGCCCACATCGATGCGGGCAAGACGACGACGACCGAGCGCATCCTGTTCTACACGGGACGCGTGCACCGCATCGGCGAGGTCGACGAGGGCTCCGCGACGATGGACTGGATGGTCCAGGAGCGGGAGCGGGGGATCACCATCACCTCCGCCGCCACGACCTGCCTCTGGCGCGACCACCGCATCAACATCATCGACACCCCCGGGCACGTGGACTTCACGGTGGAAGTCGAGCGCTCGCTGCGCGTGCTGGACGGCGCCGTGGTCGTGCTGAGCGCGGTGGAGGGCGTGCAGCCACAGTCGGAGACGGTCTGGCGTCAGGCCGACCGCTACCGTGTCCCCCGGCTGCTCTACGTGAACAAGATGGACCGCACCGGCGCCGACTTCCTCCGCACGGCGCGCATGGTGCGCGAGCGCCTCGGCGCGAACGCCGTGCCGATCCAGTTGCCGATCGGGGCCGAGGACAACTTCCAGGGCGTGATCGACCTCATCAGGATGAAATCCGTCATCTATCTGGATGACCTGGGGACCCGGTCCGACGAGACCGACATCCCCGCGGAGCTCCGCGAGCGGGCGGAGGCGGCGCGCGAGGCGCTGGTCGCCGCCGCCGCGGAGATGGACGACGCGCTGACGCACAAGTACCTGGAGGGACACACCCTGAGCGACGACGAGATCCGTCAGGGTCTCCGCCTGGGGACGCTCTCCTACCGGATCGTGCCGGTGCTGGCCGGCAGCTCCTTCCGCAACAAGGGTGTCCAGCCGCTGCTGGACGCGGTGGTGGACTACCTGCCCTCGCCGGTGGACGTCCCGGCCGTCGAAGGACGGCATCCCAAGACCGGCGAGCCGGAGTCGCGGCGGCCCGACCCGGCCGAACCGTTCGCCGCGCTGGCGTTCAAGATCGTCACCGACCCCTACGTCGGCAAGCTCACCTACTTCCGGGTCTACTCCGGGACGCTGCGCGCCGGCTCCTACGTCTACAACCCCGGCAAAGACAAGAAGGAACGGATCAGCCGCATCCTGCAGATGCACGCCAACCACCGGGAAGACATCCAGGAGGTCACGGCGGGGAACGTCGTGGCCGCGGTCGGCTTGCGGGAGACGACGACGGGAGACACCCTCTGCGACGCCGACCGTCCGATCGTGCTGGAGGCGATGCAGTTCCCCGAGCCGGTGATCGCGGTGGCCGTCGAGCCGAAGTCCAAGGCCGATGAGGACAAACTGGCCACGGCCCTGGCCAAGCTCGCCGAAGAAGACCCTACCTTCAAGGTGCGGTTCGACCAGGAGACCGGCCAGACGCTGATCGCCGGGATGGGGGAGTTGCACCTGGAGATCATCGTCGACCGCATGCTGCGGGAGTTCAACGTCCAGGCCAACGTCGGCCGGCCGCAGGTCGCCTACAAGGAGACGATCCGCCAGGCCGCGGAGGCCGTGGGTCGGTACGTCCGCCAGACCGGCGGCCGTGGGCAGTACGGCCACTGCGAGATCGTCCTGGAGCCGCTGCCCCGCGGCAGCGGGATCGAGTTCGAGGACGAGATCACCGGTGGCGTGATCCCGCGGGAGTTCATCCCGCCGGTGGAGGCCGGCATCCGCGAGGCGGCGGAGTCCGGCGTCCTGGCCGGCTATCCCGTGGTGGACTTCCGGGCGCGCCTGGTGGACGGCAGCTACCACGAGGTGGACAGCTCGGAGATGGCCTTCAAGATCGCGGGCTCGCTGGCCTTCAAGGACGCCGTGGCGCGGGCCAGGCCGGTCCTGCTCGAGCCCGTGATGAAAGTTGAGGTCGTCACCCCCGAGCCGTACATGGGCGACGTGATCGGCGATCTGAACGCCCGCCGCGGCCGGATCGAAGGGATCGAGCAGCAGGGCACCTCGCGCATGGTGCGCGCGCTGGTGCCGCTGGCCGAGATGTTCGGCTACGCCACCGCGCTGCGCTCGACGACGCAGGGGCGGGCCACCTACACCATGGAGCCGTCGCACTACGAGGAAGTGCCGACCAACATCGCGGACGAGGTCCGGACGAAGGCCGGCGTGGCCGCGAGGGCATGAGTGTCCAAGTAGATGGATGGGAACGTGGGCGCACGTAGCGAATCCGCCCCTAGCTACCCGGGTTGAAGAGCCCGGACTGGCGGCTGGGTGGCTCCGGAGGAGTATCTTAAGATGGCCAAAGCGAAGTTCGAGCGGACGAAGCCGCACGTGAACATTGGGACGATCGGGCACGTGGACCACGGGAAGACGACGCTGACGGCGGCGATCACGCACACGCTGGCGGGGGTGGGGGTGACGC
>Ga0209172_10004065_pt1 | contig 20661 bp, 14 predicted proteins | sample LarsenN4metaG_FD_184113 | JGI IMG/M metagenome (GOLD analysis project Ga0209172, IMG submission 184113) | Hot spring sediment bacterial and archeal communities from British Columbia, Canada, to study Microbial Dark Matter (Phase II) - Larsen... ... | reverse complement strand
GTCGCCGCCATCCCCTGGGCGAAGCGGCGCGGCGCGGGCGCCGGCGTGAGGCTGGGTTCGCCCCGGGGAGCGGCCATGAAGCGGTTGTAGTAAAGCTCAAAGGGGTTCCACTGCGGGAAGAGCGCGTTCCACCACAACGCGGCCGAGAGAACTAAGAAGAGCCGGGGCGAGCCCGCGATGATGGCGACCACCACAAGCGCGCCGATGATGTAGGGCTGGAAGTAGAGCGCGGAGAAATGCATGTTGCAGGCCGCGTCGGGCTCATCGGCGAAGCCCTGCTGCCGCATAAAATTTCTGACTACTAAGGAAGCCATCTGCTCCTCCTTCTCGCCTCCCGGCGGTACCCTTCGACGATGTTCCGATTGTACCGCTGCGGGCGCTCTAGTGTAACCCCAAGCCCAGATGTTCGTCGAACGGGCGTGACGGCCGGTCGGGGTTCGAGTCCCGAGAGAAGGATTCCGCGAAGCGAGGCGCACCTGCTAGACTCGCGCCTTTGCGAGAACACGATGGGAGTGAGCGGATTTGCGACCGAGGAAGGGACGCGGCGCTATGCGGAGCGCTTTGCCGGGCGTGCGGCCGACGGGCACTTCCGGCAGACGCCGCTCGGCTACCTCTCTTCCATCGGCATGGGGACGTATCTCGGGGAGCCGGACCGGCCCACCGACGAGCGCTACGCGCAGGCCATCGGGCGCGCCCTGGAGCTGGGCGCGAACGTCATTGATACCGCCATCAACTACCGCTTGCAGCGCAGCGAGCGATGCATCGCGGCGGCGCTCGGGCGTTTGCTCGAAGCCGGGCAACTCGCCCGGGACGAGGTGGTCATCGCCAGCAAGGCCGGCTTCTTGACGTTCGACGGCGAGACGCCCCGCGACCCCAACCGCTACTTCCACGAGCAGTTCGTCGCAACCGGTGTCGTCACCAGCCAGGAGGAGGTGGTCGGCGGGATGCATTGCATGACGCCGCGCTACCTGGAAGACCAGCTCGGGCGCAGCCTGCGCAACCTGAACCTGGAGACGATCGACATCTATTACGTGCACAACCCCGAGACGCAGCTCCAGGTGCATCCGCGCGGGCGGTTTCTGGAGCGGATGCGGGCGGCCTTCGCGGCGCTGGAGCGGTTCGTGGCGGCAGGGAAAATCCGCGTGTACGGGACGGCAACCTGGAACGGGTACCGGCAAGCGCCGGAGGCGCGCGACTTCCTTTCACTGCGGGAACTGGTGGCGGTGGCGGAAGAAGTCGGCGGGGCCGACCATCATTTTCGGGCGGTGCAGCTGCCGTTCAACCTGGCCATGCCGGAGGCTTTCTCGCGCGCCAACCAGACGACCAATCCCGAAGCTTCGGGACTCCCGGTCAGCTTCCTCGAAGCCGCACAACGGCTGGGCGTCACCGTCTTTGCCAGCGCCGCCATCCTGCAAGGGCAGATCTTGAACCGCATCCCGGAGGAATTGCGGCGGGCGCTGGGCGCGGGGGAGACGGATGCGCAGCGCGCGCTTCAGTTCGTCCGCTCGACCCCCGGCATCGCCACCGCGCTCGTGGGCATGAGCCGGGTGGAGCACGTGGAAGAAAATCTCAAGCTCGCCACCCGGCCGCCGCTGGCCCGCGACGCCTTCCTCCGCCTCTTTGCGCAGTAAGTCAGCAAGCCCGACGGTGAAGTCATCGCGGCAGACGGCGCAGTCATCCCGGTAGAAGACGTACTTATCGCCACCGATGGCGTCGCGTCGGGCCGGATGCCGTCGTACCGCGTCGGCTGCCGTTGCTCTCCTGCCTGCCGGAGCGCGTCTAAAACTCGAACTTCACCGCCAGTTGCACCTGGCGGGGATCGCCGACGCCCTGCCGCAAGAAGCCGTCAAAGTTGAACAGCGCGGGTGCAATCAGAGGGTTGACGAGGTTCTTGTTATTGAAGGTGTTGAACATCTCGAAGACCGGTATCAGCGAAAATCGCTCGCCCAGACGGAACGGTCGGGACACGCGCCAATCCAGCGAGAAGAATTCGTTGCCTTTGCGGAGCGCGTTGCGTTGACCCGGTGCAGGCGGAAACGTTGCGCTGGTGGGTTGGGCGGTGCGGCCCTGCATACGAGCGTTGATCTGGAAGCCGCGCACCTCGAGGTAGGTGAAGAAATTGAACTTGTGCCGCTGGTCGCGGTCGGAGGGGGAGTAGTCGGCCTGGGTGAAGCCAACGGCGCTGGAAGACCTATCCGTGAAGGGGTCACGCTCGTTGGAGTCGTCGTCCTGGTCCTTGGAAAGAACGTAGTTCCATTCCATCTGGAAGCCCTGACTGAAACGCTTCCGCATCCCCACCGTCAAGCCGCGGTAGAGGGATTTACCGGCGCTCGTGGCCGTCATCACTTCACCCAAAGTCGGATCAAAAGGCATCCCACGGTCGGCGCGGTTGACATTGATGAAACGGGTCAGGTGCACCCCCTTCGCCCAGGTGAAGTCCGCGTAGAAAGACCAGTTGGAGTAGATCTCCTGCTCGTAGCTCGCATTGGCGGTGTAGATGCGGGGGTTTTCGTAGTCCCGGCTAAACACCCGCACGCCGGTAAAGCAGGGGAAGGGCGCGTTGCCCGCACAGGGAAAGAGCGAGCCCGGCTCCGTGTTGGGCCAGACCGGCGCTGGCACACCGAACAACCGAATCAAATCCGTATTCACGAAATTGGTGCGCTGTTGGAGGCCGTTGGTGGTAACGGAGCCAACTTGGGTGAGCATATTCTGGCGGGCGTAATAGATGCCGGCGCTGCCCCGCAACACCGATTTTTGGTTGTTCAAGAAGTCCCAGGCAAAGCCGAAGCGCGGCTGCCACAGATCGGTCTGGTCCGGAATCCTCCCGTTGGAGGGAAAGCGCGGATCGGTAAGGAAGATGGCGTAGGCGGTGGTGGTGGGGTCAACGGTCTTGGGCATGTATTGCGCTTCCCAACGCAGTCCGTAATTGAGGGTGAAATTAGGCAGAATCTGCCACTTGTCCTGAACAAAGAGAGCGATCTCTTCATTGTCAATGTTGGACTTGCCCGGGGGCGGAACACCCGCGACTCCCAGCGAGATGCCGTCCTGGAGGAAGAATAAGAGCGGCCCACCGGTATAGGTTGCGCAGGTTTCCCCAAGACTCAGGGTGGCGAAGGATCCCGTGGTGCAGCCTGTACCGGCGGCGGTCGTGGGTCCGAAGCCTCCCGGTGCGGTGGGGGAGGCATAGCGGAGAAAGCCGGTCACGCTGTCGAAGATGTAGCGCGTGGTGAAGAAGCCGCGGAAGGTTTGGTCATTCAGGCTGTGCAGCCATTCTCCGCCGAATCTGATCGTGTGTTTGCCGGCGATGAGGGAAAAGTTGTCGCGCACCTGGGTGCGCCAGAAGAGCTCATCAATAGTGGGTTGGAGGAAGAAGGGCGCGCCGAAGCGGAAGGTGGTGACAAAGCCCATGGCGGTGTCAGCAGGCACGTTGGAGGCCACGGCCGCACGGGGGCGGGTCTCGCGGATGTAGGTAAAGTGCGCCTCGTTGAAGCGCGTGGGCGAGAGGGTGCTGAAGACGTTGGCTCGCAGTCCCTGAATGAGGGAGGCACCCTCAATGCCGTTGGCGGAATTGCCATAGGTTGCGACGTCGAAAGTCTGGTTCGGATTGCGCGACCGCGTCAGGTTGTAGGAGGCGCTCAGGCGATGGTCAGTCGTGAGGTTCCAGTCAAACTTGCCCAAGACGGAGGTGGCCCGAATGGAATGCTCGACGGGGCTGCCTTCCGCCTGACTGCGGGTGGTCTGGATGAAATTGATAAGGGCCAGGCGCTGGCAGTCGGCGCTGGCGGCGATCAAGGCCTCATCGGCCGTAATCGTGGGGGCCGGAACCGAGCAGGGCGTACCGATGGGGACGCTCAGGTTCGGTCGCGTCAGCTTCTCAAGAATCTGCTCGAAGGTTCCGAAGTAAAAGACCTTGTCTGGTTGGATGGGCCCGCCGATGCTGCCCCCGAACTGCTCACGATGGAAGTCGCGCAGCGGCTCTCCTGTGGAAGTTCTTGCGCTCAGCGCTTCCAGGCGCTGGAAATGGAAGGCGCTGCCGTGGACTTCGTTGGTGCCGGACTTGGTGATGACGTTGACCACACCGCTGGCGGTGCGCCCGAATTCGGCGCTCGCCCCCGTGGCTGTCACCTGGAACTCTTTGACCGCTTCCATGGTGATGTCAACGGCAGGGCGCTGCCCGCCCATCTGCTCACCAAAAAAGGCGTTCACATAGTCCCCGCCATCGAGGCTGATGTTGGTGAAGATGCCGCGCTGGCCGGCGAAACTGATCTCATCGCCGTCGGGTCCCTGGACGACGGTGACGCCGGGGGTGAGGGTAAAGAGGTCTTCAAACTTGCGTCCCAGTACGGGGGTGTTTCTGACGGAAAGCTCGTTCAGGGTAGTGCTGAGCTCGGTCTTCACCGTATCTACCGTCGGGGCCTCGACGGTGATCTCCTCGGCCAGCGGTGAGACCTTCATGGTGAGGCTGAGAGGGATGGTTTCGCCGACGCTGAGCGCCATGCGCTCCAGCACCAGGGTGGCGAAGCCCGGTTTGGAAGCACGCAACGAATAAGGTCCGGAAGGCAATTGCAGGAAAACAAACCGGCCGTCGCCACCGGTCTCGAGGGTGCGTTCGAGGTTGGTCTCGAGGTTCCTGACGGTGACCCGTGCGCCGGGGACGACTGCGCCGGACTCGTCATAGACCGTCCCCTGAATGACGGCGGTGGTAATCTGCGTCTGCGCGCTCGCCGACTCGGCCAGCAGCACGGCACAACAGAGAAGCAGAACTTGCCCCCAGCGTTTCCCTTGCATGGAACCCTCCTCAATCACACCCGAGAGGGATAATCTGCGCGGGTGTGCCGGTCTGGTTCGTGAATGGGCGCCCCACCAAATCCCGCACCCGAGACGGCCGGATTCTAGTTTTCTCGAGAAGCGGTGTCAAGCAATCAAAAGGCCTCGGCGCTTCATTGACTTGGCCGCGCGCCCGCTTCTAAGATGCTGGCCGCTGGGGTTTCTCAACAGCGAATGAAGCGACTCATCCTGGCGTCGAAATCTCCCGCCAAACGCGAAGTGTTGGAGCGCGCCGGCTTCCGCTTTGACGTGGTGGGGACGGAGGTGGACGAAACCTACCGCGGCGAGGATCCCGTGCGCTACGTGGAACGGCTGGCGCGGGAAAAAGCCGTTGCGGCAGCAGAGCGTTTCCGCCCGCCGGAAGGAGTGGTGGTGTTGGGGGCAGACACGGTAGTGGTGGCGGAGAGCACGCTGCTCGGCAAACCGCGATCGCCGACAGAGGCGTGCCAGATGCTCGAAAAGCTCTCCGGTGGCAGGCATCAAGTCATCTCCGGCGTAGCCCTGGTGGAACCCGGCAGCTCGCGCTGCATCTCGGGGCATGAAATAACACAGGTGTACTTCCGGCCTCTGCGGCCAGAGGAGATCCAGGAGTACGTGACGAGCGGGGAAGCAGAAGGCCGGGCCGGTGCCTATGCCATCCAGGGACGCGCGGCGCGCTTCGTAGCGCGCGTAGAAGGCTGCTATTTTAACGTCATCGGCTTGCCCGTGGCGCTGGTGGATCGGTTGCTGCGCGAGTGGGAGGGTCGAGGGTGAACGCAGAGATCGAGAAGGAAATCGAAGAGATGGTGCACCGCGAGACACGGGCGTGGGAGACGAAAGACCTAGACTTGCTGATGACGCTGTTTCATCCCGATATGGTCTGGCCCTGGCCGCGCACGCCGGAGTCGTTTGACCCCATGGACTGGGTGCTGGAGCTCGGGCGGTTCAATCATACGCGCTGGCGGGCGGGCTGGCAGAAATTGTTCGCCACCCACACGCTCGTGCACAACCGGCGGACGATTCGCAAGATTGTGTTGTCGAAGGAAGGCGACGGGGCATTTGCGGTGGTAGACGTGGATACGCTCTGGCGGGACGCGCAGGGTCGGGACTTCCACTGGCAGGGGCGAGCCTGCAAGGTCTACACCAGGATCGGCAAGGAATGGAAACTCATTATGCATACTGGCTTGTTCGACTACTCCCGCTTCAGTCGCAGTAACCGCTAGCCATAGCAGGTATTCGGTTAGGACCCGGGGCCGTTCACGGGACTCTGGTACCTCTGGGTCGTCATCCTCATGGCTCGCTCCTGGAAGTGGGTGGAGAGCGCCGCGGGGGGCGGAAGCGAATAGCCGTCAGCTCGCAGCGGTCAGTGGAAAGTTTTCGGTGATCAGTGGTCGGTGGCCACCAGGTGCGGGCATGACCGCGCGCGGTTAGCGGGTTTCGCTACTCCTGCTGGCGGCGGTGCTTTTCGAACCAGGCTAGGATGTAGGCCACCTTGTTGATGAGGTTGCTGGGCCGGCCGGCAATGTCGTGGGAGGCCTCCTGGATGCGCACCAGGGCGGTGTCAATCTTGCGCAGCTTGAGCGCCTGGTAGTACTGCTCGGATTCGCCGATGGGCGTGCGGTAGTCCTGCTCGCCCGTCAGCAGCATGGTGGGGGTGGTGACGTTGCCGACGAGCGAGAGCGGCGAGCGCTGCAAGTAATGCTCCGGGTGGTCCCAGGGAAAGCCGGGGAACCAGTATTTGTAAAAGAAGCGTGCGCCGTCGGAGGTGAGCACAAAGCTGTACCAGTTGATGACGGGCTTGGCGACTACGGCGGCGCGGAAGCGCTTCGTCTTCCCCACGATCCAACTGGTCAGCACGCCGCCGCCGCTGCCGCCGGTGACGAACAGGTTCTCGGGGTCGACGTAGCCCTTGGCGAGCGCGGCGTCGACGCCCGACATCAGGTCGTCGTAGTCCTGGCCGGGATAGTTGTGGTGAATGAGGTTGCCGAACTCCTCGCCGTAGCTCGTGCTCCCCCGTGGGTTGGTGTAGAGCACCACATAGCCGGCGGCGGCGTAGAGCTGGATATCGGCGGCGAAGCGGTCGCCGTAGTTGGCGAAGGGGCCGCCGTGAATCTCGAGCACCAGCGGATACTTCTTTGAGGGGTCGAATCCGGGCGGCTTCACAATCCAGCCGTGCACTTTGCGCTTGTCGTAGGAGGATTCCCACCAGAGCTCCTCGACCGCGCCTAGAGTCTTGTGAGCCAGCAGGTCGTCGTTCAAACGTGTCAGCCGGCGCACGGGGCGGCCGCGCTCTCCGACCGCTACGTCGGCGGGATGGTCGGGGCGGCTGTAGGTGAAGGCGAAGCGGCCGTTGGGGGCCAGGGTAAAGCTGCCGCCGGCATAGGGTCGGTCCAGCACCAGCCCGCCCACATCGCCGGCCACCGTTTCGACGCGGCCGTCGAGTGAGGCATAAGCGATCTTGGTGTTCCCCTTGTCGTCGTATTGGAAGAAGAGGCCGCGGCTGTCGCCGCTCCAGCGGATATTGTCGACTTCGCGGTCGAACTTCTCGGTCACCAAGCGCTTGGCACTGGCGTCGCGGTTCATGAGGTAGAGCCGGGTGAGCTGATAGCCCTGGTAGCGGTCGTCAAAACCGAGGTAGGCAATCGTGCGGCCATCGGGCGAGACCACCGGGTCGGTGTCGGGGCCCTGGCGGTCGGTCAGTGCGCGGATCGCGCCATCGGCCGCCGACACCTCGTAAATCTCCGAGTTGACCGGGTCGTATTCCCAGTCCGGGCGGCGGTTGCTGGTGATGAGGAGGAATTGGCTGTCGGGCGTCCAGGTGGCCGAGCCGACGTTGAAGCGGCCCTCGGTCAGTTGCCGCGGCGTGCCGCCCTCAGCGGAGAGCACAAACAACTGCGAGTAGCCCTCCTCGAGAAAGCCGCCCACGCCGTCCGCGCGGTATTGCACGCTGCGAATCACCTTGGGGGGCTGCGCCCACACCGCGCCCTCGGGCTTCGCGGGCAGCGCGGCCAGCGGCTCCGGCGCGTCCGGCACGAACATCAAGAAGGCAATCCATTTCCCATCCGGCGACCAGGAGAGACCGCGCGGCGAGCGGGTGAGTTGCGTCAAGCGGGCCGTCTGGCCGGTATCCATCCAGCGCAGGTAGAGCTGGACGGAGCCTTCGGCGGTGGAGGCGTAGAGAAGCTTCTTGCCGTCGGGCGACCAGCGAGGCGAAAAGTCGTTGCGGCTGCCGGAGGTGAGCGGCCGGTGGTCGCTGCCGTCCCACGAGACCAGCCACAGGTTGGAGCGCGCGCTGTCCTTCATGATGTCCATAAAGGTGCGGGCGTACACAACGCTGTTGCCGTCGGGAGAAATCTGCGGGTCAGCAGCATATTCGAGCTGGAACACATCCATCGGCTCGAACTTCTGCATGGGCTTGGCTTCTTCCGCCGCCGAAAAGCCCGCCAGGGCCAGAAGGAAACACACGGGGAGAATTGCTCTAGACCATTTCATCTGGAATCTCCGATTTGAGCTTCGGTCGGCCCAAACCCTACGCCGGCCTGCTCGGTCCAGTCAAGCGGGAAACGGGCACTAGCTTAGCAGCTATCAGCGGTCAGCCTTCAGCGGTCAGCAAGACAGGGAGGCAGGAGGAGAGGGCGGAGCGGAGGGCGGCGAGGTGGGCGGAGAAGAAGTGGTCGGCGGCTTCGACCCAGCACAGCTCTTTGGGCGGGGCCGCGGCGGCAAAGACAGCGGAGACACTGGCGGGGGTGCCGTAGATGTCGCGCGTGCCCTGGACGATGAGCTTGGGTTTGCGGCAGCGGCGGAGGAAGGAAAAGTCGTCGGAGGCGGCGGCTAGGCCGATGCCGATGACGGCGCCCACGCGGCGCTCGCCGCAGCCCGCGCGCAATCCCACCCAGGCGCCGAAAGAGAAACCAGCCAGGCAGACGCGCGCGCCGGGGAAATCCGTGGCCAGGTAGTCGAGGGCGGCGCGAACGTCGTCGGCCTCGCCGCGTCCCCGGTCGTGGACGCCTTCGGAGAGGCCAGTGCCGCGGAAGTTGAAGCGCAGCACGGGCAGCCCGTGGTCGCGCAGGGCGCGGGCGGCGGCCTGGACGACCTTGTTGCGCATGGTGCCGCCGTAGAGCGGGTGGGGGTGGCAGACCAGTCCGACCCAGCCCGCGCGTCCCGAAGCTTCGGGAGCAGCGGGCGCGGGCGAATCGAGTTGCGCCTCCAGCCGCCCCGCAGGGCCGGGGAGGAACAGCGATTCAATCCTGCGGCTCATCGTGGTGGCTCACGAAACAGTAGTCCATTCAGCCACTCCTCAAGACCCACATCCTACCATCGCGCAGTGTGTTGACTGCGTGCGTTATGAGGGATTAGGATGCCCCTAGCGTTGGATCCCCACAAAACACGAATGACTATATGGCTGCCCGCTCTAACTCTCTTGTGGTTCTGCCTCGTTTCACTCCCACTGGCCGCAGTCGAACGAGGCACGACCCAGACGCAGGAGCCTAGTACGCCTGCAGCACAGTTGGAGTTAGCACTCAAGTACCTCAAGGGAGAAGGCGTGCCACAGGATGCCAGCGAAGCCGCAAAATGGTTTCGCAAGGCAGGTGAGCAGGGTTCCGCTCTGGCGCAATTCAATTTAGGAGTTTTGTTTTATCTCGGCGTAGGGGTAAGTCAAGACTACGGCGAGGCAGCCAAATGGTTTCTGAAGGCAGCCGCGCAAGGCCACGCCGAGGCACAAACCAATCTGGGCTCCCTTTATGAAAATGGTCAAGGAGTGGCACAGGATTATGCGGAGGCCATGAAATGGTACCTGCGAGCTGCCGAGTTGGGGGATGCCAAGGCCGAGATCAATTTGGGCTTGATGTACGACAATGGGAGGGGTGTGCCCGAAGACGACGCTAAGGCCGCCAAATGGTATCGAAGAGCCGCCGAGCGCGGCTATGCCCCAGCACAAGGAAACCTCGGGCTGCTCTACCAATACGGCCAGGGCGTCCCTCAAGACGAGGTAGAGGCAGTGAAATGGTATCGAAAAGCTGCGGAGCAAGGCGACGCAAATGGCCAAAACAATCTGGGAGCCATGTACACAAATGGACGCGGCGTGCCACGCGACTTCGTTCAAGGTTATATGTGGTTTCTACTGGCTGCGGTCGGTGGTGACAAGATTGCTGCCCAAAACCTCGGTCAAGTTGCTCGCTTTATGACGCGCGAGCAGATTGCCGAGGCACTGAGGCTGGCTTCCAATTGGCTCAAGACACATAAGAGAGAAAACGAATAGTTGGGTAGCAGCACCAGCGGACCCTCCGTCGCGCCATCGTGCACTTGCACATAGGGTTCCGCCGGGTAGTACTCCTGCTTTTTTCCTATTGCGCGGGTGGGGAGCCGATGCTAGGGTAGCTTTCGGTCCGACTTTTCTCCTGGGGTAGCTTGTCGTGGATGACCGCCGCACCGCCCGCCGCTTCCTCATGACCCTGCCGGTCGAGATCAAGGGCGAAGTGCGGACGGGTGAGACCCTGGCCGCCGAGACCCGCGACGTCAGCTTCCGCGGCCTCTACTTCGTGGTGGACCAAGAGTTTGAGTCCGGCTCCTCCATCGAGTTCATCCTCACCCTGCCGCGCGAGCTGACCCTGGCGGGCGATGTGCGCATCTATTGCGCCGGGCGCGTCGTCCGCGTGGAAAAACCGGTGCCGGCCGGCGGCGTCGGCGTGGCGGCGGTGATTGACCGCTACGAGTTCCTCCCGCAAGCCGTCTGACCCTCCCTGCCGAGCCGCTCTCGTAGTATAGTAGCCCCGCGCGTGGGGTAGCATTCCAGAGAGCGGAGTCCGGTTCGGTCCGCTTGCCGGCCCCGGCGTAACGGGGAGAGGGCGCGCCGCGTCCAACATCAGTGGGTACCATGAATCCCTCCGCGAGAGTTTCGCCAGTGAGCTGCCCTCTGCCCCGCGTGTGCCTCGGGCTGCTCTTGGGGCTGCTGGCGGGTTCCGCACTGGGCTGCTCGCGCGCCCCTACTGCCGGCGCCCGTGGCGATGCCAACAACCCCATCCCGGTACGGATCTTCTCCGTCGAGGAGGAAGTCCTGCAGCGGAACGTCCAGACGGTGGGCTCGCTCTATGCGCTGGAGGAAAGCACGATCAGCGCGGAAGTGGAAGGCCGGGTGGTGCAGGTGCGGGCGGACGTGGGTGATGCGGTGGGGGAGAATCAGGTGCTGGTGACGCTCTCGCCGGTTGAGCTTCAGTACGAACTGGACCGGCAGCGCGCCGCCCTCCGCCAGGTGCGCGCGCGGCTGGGGCTGGGCGCCGATGATCCGCTGCCGCGCGACCCCGCGCAGATTCCCTTCGTCCAGCGCGCCGCCGCCGACTTGTTTGATGCCGAGCAGAAGTTCCTCCGCGCCCAACAACTCTTCTCCGACCGGTTGATTTCCCAACAGCAACTCGATGAAGCCAGCGCGCGCCACAAGAGCACCCGCGCCGCCCACGACGAAGCGCTCCAGGAAGTCGAGCAGCTCAAGGCCCAGCTCCAGGCCAGCGAGGCCGCCGCTCGCCTGGCGGAGAAGAAACTCGCCGACGCCACCATCCGCGCGCCCTTTCCCGGCGCCGTCAAAGAACGCCACGTGAGTCCCGGCGAATTCCTGCGTGTGCAGAGCCCGGTGATGGTCATCGTGCGCACCGACCAGTTGCGCGCGCGCCTGGCGGTGCCGGAAAAGTGGGCGGGCTCGCTGAAGACTGGCACAGACGTCGACGTGCGCGTGGAGGCCTACCCGAGGGAAGTTTTCCGCGGCCGCCTGTCGCGCATCAATCCGGCCGTGGCCGCCGAAACCCGCACCTTTGAAGTCGAAGCCCTGCTGCTGAACGCCGACGGCCGGCTCAAACCGGGCTTCTTCGTTCAGGCCACTCTGCCCAGCGAGCTCCGGGAGAAGACACTCACCGTGCCCGAACAGGCCGTGACCTATCGCTACGGCGTCTACAAGGTGTATCGCGTAAACGACAACCGCGTGGAAGAGCTCGACATCAAGCCCGGCGCCCACTACGGCGCCCGCGTCGAGATTCTGGAAGGCCTGGCCGCCGGGGAGCGCGTGGCGGTGCCGCTCCAGGGTGAGTTGCGCGACGGCGCCACCGTCAGCGAAGTCACGCCCGAGCCCGAAGCCCGCGGAGAGAAGAGCCCATGAAGATCGCCGAAGTCTGCGTCCGCCGCCCGGTCTTCGCCGTCATGCTCATCGCCTTCTTGGTGACGCTGGGGATTTTTTCCTACCGCGAGCTGGGCGTGGATCTGTTCCCGCGCGCCGACCCCGCCACCGTCTTCGTGCAAATCAACCTGCCGGGGGCCAGTCCCGAAGAGATGGTTTCGAGCGTCATCCTCCCGCTCGAGGACGCTATCTCCTCCATCAGCGGTCTGGTGGACCTGAGCAGCTGGACGTTCGAGGGCTCGGCCCGCATCGTCGCCACCTTTGCGCTCGAGCGCGAGATCGAAGGGGCCGCGCAGGACGTGCGAGAAAAAGTGGCTGGAGCCATGAGCCGCCTGCCCCCGGGCGTGCTCCCGCCCGTCATCCGCAAGGCCGACCCGGACTCCGATCCCATCCTCACCCTGCTGGTGACGGGGCCGATGTCGCGGCGCGAGCTGACCGAGATGGCCGACAAGCAGATCCGTCGCGCCATCCAGACCGTGGACGGTGTGGGCGAAGTCAGCTTGGGCGGCGCGCAGCGGCGCGAGGTGCGCATCCTGATCGACGCTGAACGTCTCACCGCCCACAACCTGACCGTGCTCGATGTCCGCAACGCCGTGCGCAGCGAGAACATCGAGGCGCCCGGCGGCCGCGTCGTCCACGGCGTGCAAGACCTCGGCCTGCGCACCCTGGGGCGGGTTACCTCCAGCGAGCAGTTCGCTGACATCATCCTCGCCACCCGCGCCGGCACGCCCATCCGCGTGCGCGACGTCGGCCGGGTCGAAGATGGGGCCGAAGAACTGCGCTCCTGGTCGAGCCTGCGCGGCCAGGACGTGGTCAGCATCGAAGTCCGCCGCCAGTCCGGCACCAACACCGTGCGCGTGGCCAATCAGGTGAAGCAGCGCATCGCCACGCTCGAGCACGAGCTGCCGGCGGGCGTCGAGCTCACCATCGTCCGCGACCTCTCCGTGTTCATTCAGGCCTCGGTGAACTCGCTGCTCGAGCACCTCATCCTAGGCAGCTTCCTGGCCGCCTTCGTCGTCCTGCTCTTCATCCGCAACCTGCGCGCCGTCATCATCGCCGGCCTCGCCATCCCCACCTCCATCATCGCCACCTTCACCCTGATGCGCTATATGGACTTCACCCTGAACAACATGACCCTGCTGGCGCTGACGCTGGCGGTGGGGATTGTGATTGACGACGCCATCATCGTGCTGGAAAACATCTTCCGGTTTTTGGAAGAGAAGCGGGTGGAGGCCAAGCGCGCCGCCGTCGAAGCTACGCGGGAGATCGGGCTGGCGGTGATGGCGACCACGCTCTCCCTTGTTGTCATTTTCCTCCCCGTCGCCTTCATGACCGGCTATGCGCGGCGCTACGTGAACGCCTTCGGCTGGACGATGGCGATGGCGATCATGGTATCGCTGCTCGTCAGTTTCACCCTCACCCCCATGCTCAGCTCGCGCTTCCTCAAAGTGCGTGCCGAAGCCGGCCACGTCCGCTCGCGGGAATCCAAGTTCGCGCAGAGTATCGAGAGCTTCTACCTGCGCACCCTCAACTGGGCCCTCGACCACCGCCCCACCCTGCTGCTCATCTGCGTCCTCACCTTGGCCTCCTCCTTCCTCTTCTACCAGCTTGTGGGCCGGGACTGGATCCCGGCCGACGACCAGAGCGAACTGAATGCGATGGTGACCCTGCCCGAAGGCACCGCGCTGGAGCCCGCGGTGGCGCTAGTGAAGGACATGACGGCGAAGATCGAAGCACTGCCGGAAGTCGAATACGTCAATCCCGGGGTCTCGAGCAGCCCCAGCCGCGGGCGCCTCTACGTCCGACTGAAGAACCCGGGCGAACGCGAGCGCAATCACGAACAGGTGGCGGACGCCGTCCGCCAGATTCTGGCCGGCTACCGCAACATCACCTACAACGTGCGTCTGCCTTCGACCCTGGGGGGCGAGATGTGGTTCCCGGTGCGGGCCGAGCTGCGCGGGCCGGACGTCTACCGCCTGGTCGAACACTCGCAGGCGCTGGCCAACAAGATGCGGGAGTTTCCCGGGCTGGTGGACGTCAACCCGTTCCTGAACCTGAGCGCGCCCGAGCTGCAGGTGAAAGTGGACCGCCAGCGCGCCGCTGACCTGGGCGTGCGTATGGCCGACATCAGCTCGACCGTCCGCCTGATGTTCTCCGGCCAGGATGAGATCACCACCTACAAGGAAGGCTCCGAGCAGTATCCGGTGACGATGATGTTGTTGCCGGAACAGCGCGACAACCCCCAGGTACTGGCCCGACTGATGGTGCCATCAAGCAAAGTCGGCCAGGTGAATCTGGAAAGCGTCGCCGCCATCCAGCGCGGCTCCGGGCCTTCCGTCCTCCAGCGCAGCAACCGCGAGTTCCGCGTCACCGTGGGGGCCAACGTCGCCCCGGGCACTCCTCTCGATGCCGCCGCCGCCCACACCCTGCGCTCGGCGCGCACCCTGCAGTTGCCGGCCGGATACTCCTTCAGCTTCCCCCGCATGAGCCAGGTAAGCCTGCTCGAGGAGACCACCTTCAGTCTGTTGCTCGCCATGCTGCTCGCCTCCATCTTCATGTACATGGTGCTGGCGGCGCAGTTTGAGAGCTTCACCTACCCCTTCATCATCATGTTGACGCTGCCCCTGAGCATTCCCTTCGCGCTGTTCTCTCTCTTCATCACCGGGCGCTCGCTCAGCCTGTGGAGCGCGCTGGGCGTGTTCCTGCTGCTCGGCATCGTCAAGAAGAACGGCATCCTGCAGGTGGACTACACGAACCGGCTGCGGGCAAGCGGGCTGCCGCTGCGGGAAGCCATCGTCGAGGCCAACCGCGTGCGGTTGCGCCCCATCTTGATGACGACGTTTTCCATCATCGCCGGGCTGATTCCGGTGGCCATCGGCATTGGCGCGGGCTCCGAACAGCGGGCATCGATTGCCGTCACCATCATCGGCGGCCAAGCGCTCTGCCTGCTGCTGACGTTGCTGGTAGTCCCGGTCGCCTACTCCTACCTCGCCGAACTGGAAGCCGCGCCCTGGGCGCAGCGCTTCGGCGGCGCCTGGGGCCGCCTGCGCGGCAGCTTCGCCCGCCTCTTCACTTCCTTCTAGTAACGTCTGGGACGGTTATAATCAGCCTTGAAAGAACGGGAGGTCCTCGTGCGCAGAAAAGCTCCTCTGGCTTGCCTTTTAGCTCTTGGTTTTGTCTCAGTGGGAGCCCTGCAGAGAGTCGCCGCAGGGCAAGCGCAGCAAGCGCCGCCGGCCCAGACACAGCCCCCGCAGCAGGCCCCACCGCCGTTTGATCCCACGCCAGTGGAGGCCGCGGTGCGCGAGTTCTATGTCGCCTACTGGCGTGCCTGGGAAGCCACCGACCGCAAGACCCTGGCCAGCCTCATCTCGCGCGACTTCACCGGCACCACCTTCGTGCCCGGCACCGGCGTCGTCGCCGATAACTACGAGCGCACGCTGGCCGGCCTCGAGCAGTTCTTCGATACGGTTCGCGGCCAGCAGATGGCCTGGAACCGCAGCCTCCTCACCATCCTGGTGCGCAACGCCGACGAAGCCATCGTCGCCGTCCGCCTCGGCTTTGTGGGGCTGGGCACGGCGCAAAGCGAGGTCAGCTTGGAAGTGGTGCGCAAGGAAGCCGACGGCCACTGGCGGCTGCTGCGCCGTTGGTCGGAAAAGCACCTCTAGCCGCGGCCGTCACGCGCGCAGATCTGCTTGTTGCTCTCCCAAATCGAACACAAAGAGCGCCGCGACCGGCAAGGTGGCCTTGACCCGAAAGCGAAGAACGGAAATCCTTTCCCGCACACCGTAGCGGGTTGATGCCCAGCCGTCGCCCACTTCCCCCCGCAGCGCCATCGGTGCGAGGATAAACAGCGGGAACTCGAATCCATCCGGAGTCTTCAACGCCCAGCTGGAAGCCAGCCTGCTCCCCGCCGGTTTCAGTTCCTTCAGCCCGCGCAGGTTCGCACGCGGGCACAGCTCGCGCGCGGCGGCCGAAACGCCAGGTGCCAGATGAAAGAACCACTCGAGCTGCGCTTCCCAGCGGCCGGACAAGTGATCCACCACATAGAAGACCGCTTCGCTCTTCTCCAGCAGGCAGCGCCGCCGGTGCACCACCCGCTGCGGCAGCCGCAGGTAGCCGAAGTGCTCGCCCTCGAATTCATCGCGCGCGGCCTCCGTGGCCCAGTGCCGCAGCCGCGCGCGGGTGTCGTCCGGCGTGCGAAACGGCTCGTGCGCGCTGATCCAGTTCTGCTCGACTGCGTCCACGCGCACGGTATTGTGGCTGGCGGTGGAACGGAACTGGTGACGCTCCGCCAGATCCGCTGTGTAGACATAACTTCCTGGATCAATGACCAGCGATTGTGTGCCCGCGGCCAACTCGAAGCTCAACTGGTCGCAGTGCGCGTGCGGCCCCAGGCCCTCGATGCCCACATCGCCGCAGCGAATCAGCGCATAGACCCCGCGCGTGCGCATCAGGAAGAACCCGCCCGCCGGAAACGCCCGGCTCCCCGGCTCAGCGTCTTTCGCACTCGCCTCCGACACCGGCGGCGGACTCTTTCCCGTCAGCCACCAGGCCTCTTCCCAGCCCTGGTCGCCGGCTGCCCGCGCGAAGTCCTCGCGCTCAAAGACCACCGCAGCGGTGGCGAGCAGATGCCGATGGTCGGCCGGGTTCGCTCTCCCGTACGCTTCGAGTTGAAGGAGTCGGCCATCGTCGGTGTCGCCGACAATCGGCGCCCGCCCATCCGGCCGGGTGTAGTGCCGGATGAATTCGAGCATCGCCTCGAGCTGCCGCACCCGCTTCGCCCCGAACAGCTTGTCCAGGCTTGCGCGCCCAACCTCGGCCTGCCCCAGGGCGCGCCCGGCGGTCACACATCCAGCCAGCAGCAATTCCGCATCCAGCCGGTGATAGGCGAGCGAGGCCTCGTGCGCCACGCCATCGTCTCTGACCTGATGATCCATCTCGGTTGCAAGCTCGCGAAACGCGCAGGCGAGCCACTCCGCTCCCGTTCCTGAACCTTGGAAAAACACCCCCAGGTAGAGAAGACCGACTATGTCCGCCAGATAATGATTCCCGCGCCCATAGGGATTCCATTCCAGGTTGCGCCGAATGAACCAGCCGTGCAGGAAGAGCGACTTCAGCAGGCGGCGCCAGAACTCTTCATCCAGTGAGGCCGAACCGAGGAAAAAATGCGCCGCGTACATCCAGTTCACCGCCCGGATGGCCGCCTCCATCGCCACCATCCAGTTGGGACCCTGCCCCGCCGGATTTCTCTCCATCCAGTCGGCTAGCTGCCGCCCGAACTCCTCCGCGTAGCGCTTCTCGCGCGTCAGCCAGTAGGCCTTGCCCAGCGTGGGGAGCTGCTGGAAGCGGGAGAGCTCCCAGACCACTTTGATGTCAGACGTATCCTCCGCATAGAAGATGGGAAGCCGATTCGATGGTTCCAGCGGCCAGCGCCGCCCCGATTTGAAGTCGCGGTGCCAGTCGATTTTCTGGCCTAGCTCCACCTCCCCCGAGCCGAGCAAATCAAAGCGGTGCTGGCAGATTTTTTCCGCCTGCGCCACCACCTCCGCACGGCGGGCCGACCAGCGCCGCAAGTAATTTGTGCGGTCAAGACACACGCCGGGCAGCAGACGCGAGAGCCCTTCCTGCCAGACCTCGGAAGCTCTCCCCGGGGGCGCGTAGCTGGCTGCGAAGGCCCGCTCTGCTCGCTCGGGAGAAAACGTGCCGCGGAATCTCTTCGTCGCCACGCGGCCGGCGCGATGGCCCGCCGCCAGCAAGAAGGCCAGTGGCTTGTGCCGCGCCAGCAGCCAGGCGTGATGCAGTTGCTGGGCGAGTGGCTTCTCGCTCATTTCACCGCTTCGATGAACAGGAACCAGCCGATGGCATTCGGCAGGAGGTGCCGCAAGAGGGGATAGAGTGGCCGGCGGGTGTCATAGGGGGTGAGAATCGGCTGCACCCGCACATGACGAAAGCCCGCAAACAGCCGCTGGATTTCCGCGCATGTGTAGGCCTTGGTTCCCGGACTTTCCATATGCCGCGCCAGGAGCGCGCTCACCGAACTGAGCGGCCGCCCGCGAAACAGGCCGTACCGCAGCCACACCAGAAACGCCAGCAGCGACCGCCGGTGGTAGAGCATGACGAGCGCGGTGCCGCCCGGCCGCAGCACGCGCCGCACCTCTTCAATCGCGCCGGGCGTGTCCGGGGTGTGATGCAGCACGCCCCAGGAATAGACCAGGTCAAATGTCTCGTTGGCGAACGGCAGCCGCTCGGCGTCGCCGTTGAGAAACAGCGCCGTCTGGCCCGCCTGGTGCGCGCGCGCCGCCGCCAGCGCCACCGAGCGCGGGGAAAGGTCGAGCGCTGTCACCTGCGCCCCGGCCCGCAGGAACTGCAGCGTGTCTGTGCCCAGCCCGCACCCTACCTCCAAGACCTTCTTCCCCTGCCAGCGAGGAAACTCCACCAGCCGCAGAATGAACGACTCCAGCCGGTACCGCACCCGCTCGACTTCGTCAAAGAAGGCCGCACTGCCGACCTGCGCCTGGGCCCCTTTTGTCCCGCACGGCTGCGCGTCCCAGTACTGTCGGACAGCGTCTTTTTCGCTGCCTGGTGGCTTCTGCGCGGCGTCGCTCCCCATCCGGTCAGAACTCCTCTTCCTCTTCTTCGGGTCGGGGGAGGCGTCGCCGGCGCTCGGTGAGGTGAAGTCCGCGGCCAGGAAGTTCGGCGAGAATCGCCCGCCGCACTTGAACGGGCAGCGCTTCCGGGGGAAAGACGCCGCCCGCCGTGCGCGGAAAGTGCTTGACGAAGAGCGCCGCCAGGTGCGCGGTCGCGTAGGCAATAGGCGTGGTGGCAAGGCCGCGCCGTCGCAACTGATAGAGCGTGGGCACGGTGCAATACCACTCCAGCCGCCAGCCTGCATCCCCCTTCGAGCCGGTGACGATGACGGCGGCCGCGAAACGCGCGTTGCGCAACTCGCCCCGCCGGATCAATCGCGCCAGCGCGCGCGGCGTCAGCGTTTGCGGGAACCGCGCCGCCGTGGCCCGGGCCGAGGGTCGCAGCCTCCCCCGCCGATACCACCGACGCAGCCGCGCAATTTCGTTGCCCCCAATCTTGACGTCCATCTCCCGCATGGGGATGAAATGCGGCAGCGTCGCCACCTCGTCCTGCGCCGCCAGCACCACGCGCGTCCGGCCCACCGGCGGCGGAAACCAGAACCACTCGGCTTCCCCGAAACGCCGCCCCAAGCGGAAGCGACCCTGGCGGTAGAGGCGCGGCTGCGAGGTGGCTTCATCGAAAGCGGTCTCAGCCGACCACATCGAGATCGGATCATCGCTGGCCGTGTCCTCAAACAGGCGGATGCGCACCTGCTCTACGCGCTCAAGCTTCTCCACCGCCCGCGCCACCAGCAGGTTGGTGAGGCCGGGTGCAACCCCGGCATTGATGATGGCCGTGCGGCGCTTGGCCTCGAACCGCTCGTGGAAGCGAAGCTGCTCAGCCTTGAAGGGATAGCGGCCCAAATGGGTGGCCATGTCAAGGTAGTGAACGCGCAGGCGAAGTGCGGCTCGCAGAATGTTGTGATTGAAGACCGCGGGCGCAGCGTTGACCAGCAGGTGGCAGCCGCGAGCCGCCCGGACGATCCCCCGCAAATTGCGCGCGTTCACCCCCTCCACTGGAATGCCAGCGCCCAAGAAGCGCCGCGCCCGCTCCGGGTGCCGGTCGCCACACCAGACCTGGTGTCCCTGACGGGTAAGCAGTTGCGCCAGGAGCGACCCGGCCGCCCCGGCCCCCAGAACAAAGATGCGCATGGCGGGAAACTCTAGTCGCTGCGCCCGGAAAGGACAAGTCCAGCCACAGGCGAAGTTAGCCGTAGGCTTGGGTGCAGCGTTTTTTTCATACGGCTGCAAAACCTTGCATAGGGAAAGTGCACAAAGCAAATGCAGGCACCCCAAACTACTTGAAAACTAAAGAGAAAATCGTGCACTGCTCACGCGCTGATTGGCGTGCAAATTGCCTAATGGAGCTTGCTGCCAGATAAGGCAGCTATCATCGAGGAAGCGGCTGGGGAACACTTCGCAAGCCGCTCTCGTGCAAGCAAATACTACTGCTTCCTGTCTCCAGTGCCGGGAAGAGCAGGGAGCGAATTTCGGGTTGCCCGGGTTGGATACTAGGTAGGTGCACACCTCTTGGGGTGGGGGAGTTACTCTTATGGGATCCTTTCGCGACAGACCCATACTTTCCATCTTTGTGGCTGCCCTCCTAGCGTGCTCTCCGCTGCAGAGCGCGCTGGCGGGTAACGCCGCCCTCGGTAAGGTCGTTCCCCGCGGGCCAGCCGAACTGAACGGCAACCGGCTCTCCCTCGAGACCACGGCCTATGCCGGGGACACGGTGAAGACCAGCTCCGACGGCCGCGCAGTCGTCTTGCTGCCCAACGACGCCCAGGTGCATGTCGGGCCAGCCAGCAGCGTTCAGCTCCTCGCCACAGAGGAGGCAGTGATGGCGAACCTCGTCGAGGGTGCCCTGCTGGCGCGGAGCGGAAAACAGCAGGCCGTAGCTGTCCAGGCGCTCGGCTTGCGGGTAAGCCCGCGGGGGGAAGCTCGCTATGTCGTGGCGCTGGCCGAAAACGCAGTGCTCGTCTCCGCCGGCGACGGAGCCGTGAGCGTCGCGGGGGCGGGAAGTTCCCATATCGTGGCGGCCGGCCAGGCGATGCGGTTCGAACTGGC
>Ga0209172_10004061_pt1 | contig 20679 bp, 18 predicted proteins | sample LarsenN4metaG_FD_184113 | JGI IMG/M metagenome (GOLD analysis project Ga0209172, IMG submission 184113) | Hot spring sediment bacterial and archeal communities from British Columbia, Canada, to study Microbial Dark Matter (Phase II) - Larsen... ... | reverse complement strand
CTACTATTTCTATGTTTATGGTGTATCAGTTAACTGTCCCCCGACTGAGTGCAGGTGATGAATATTTCGCTGATATCGTGTCCAGAGCGGCGAAACTGATTTGCACGACACCGGAGTTTGATGATTTAGCGAAGTCGGTGGGTATCGGTTCCCATAAAAATGGGGTGACGGATGCGGCGTCGCGGGCAAAGTTGCGGGCAGAATTAGATGGGATGATTGCCCATTTGTATGGTTTAAATGAATCGGAGTTTAGCCATATTTTGGGGACTTTTCCGATTGTGGATGAGGATGTGAAGGATAAAGCGTTGGCGGAGTTTCGGCGGTTGGGGTGATTCGTGGGGTGGGGCACAGCGTCGATAACCTTGGTCGTGAAACCGAGATATTAATCTGCGCCACGCTTGTCCGTGCCCCCCCCCAACGATATGGTGATAATTTGTCCGGGAATAATATTTATGATGCGGTGCCATTTCGTGGGGGTGGGCACGGCGGAATTAAGATTATTAGTCACATGAATTTGATTAATGATGCGGGGTCTTTTCGTGGGGGTGGGCACGGCGGAATTGAGATTATTAGTCACATGAATTAGGTTGACGTAGCTGTGCTACTACGGGTGGTTGATTGTCGGGGAATAATATTTATGATGCGGGGCCTTTTCGTGGGGGTGGGCACGGCGTGAATTGAGATTGTTTGTCATATGAATTAGGTTAATGTAGCTGTGCTACTACGGGTGGTTGATTTTCCGGGAATAATATTTATGATGCGGGGCTTTTTCGTGGGGTTGGGCACAGTAGGGGCAGCCCCTGGGGGCTGCCCTCAAAACTATGAAAATTCCCTCACATCAAAATCTACTGGAGGAACGGACGGGGGTCGGTGACATAACCAGTGAGAGCGGAAGCTGCTGCCGTGTAGGGAGAAGCAAGGTAAACTTGGGCTTGCTTGTTGCCCATCCGTCCGGGGAAATTGCGGTTAGTGGTGGATACGCAGACTTCCGGCTCATTCAACCGCCCGAAAGTATCTTTGGGACCGCCCAAACAGGCGGCGCAAGAGGGGGCGGCGGGTTCGATACAGCCAGCAGAAAGGAAAATTTCTGAGAGGGTTTGCCCTTCGTGTTTAATGGTGAACAGGTCTTCGTACACTTTTTGGGTGGCGGGGACTAGGTAAGTGGGGACTTTCACCTGCCGACCTTTGAGGATGCGAGCGGCGTTGAGGAAGTCGGTGGTTTTGCCGCCAGTGCAGGAACCGATGTAAACCCGATCGATTTTCACATCGCTGCATTCCCGAGCCAGAGCGCGGTTATCGGGGGAGTGGGGTTTTGCCACTACGGGTTCGAGTTGGCTCACATCGTAGCGCCGCTGGGAGTAGAATTTGGCATCGGCGTCGGTGTAAACTGCCTCGAAAGGCTTGTCAGTGCGGGAGCGGACATAGCTAAAGGTGGTTTCGTCAGGGGCGATCGTGCCATTTTTCCCCCCAGCTTCAATCACCATATTGCACAACACCATCCTCTCTTCCATCGTCATCTGCGCCACCGCTTCCCCGGCAAATTCCATCGTGCGGTAATTTGCCCCAGAAACCGTGATATCCCCGATAATCTGTAAAATCAGGTCTTTTGCCAAGAGATAGTCTGGCATTTCCCCATCGAGGATAAACTGCATGGTGGCGGGGACTTTAATCAAAAGTTTGCCCGTACCCAAGATAAAAGCGGCGTCAGTGTTCCCGATACCGGTGGCGAACTGACCGAAAGCTCCTGCATTGCAGGTGTGAGAGTCGGTGCCAAACAGGACCTCACCGGGGCGGGTGTGACCTTCTTGAGCCAGAGCTACATGGCAAACCCCTTTATAGTCCGGGTTGGCTTTAAAATTGCTCCGATCGGTGATGTCGTAAAAATATTTGATACCTTGTTCTTGCACAAAGTCCCGCAAGATATCCACGTTACGGTTAGCCCGTTCGTCAGCGGTAAAAATATAGTGGTCAGGGATGATGACGATTTTCTCACTGTCCCAGACTTTGGCATCAGCGCCAAATTCCCGCTTAAACACGCCGATCGTCCCCGGTCCACACACATCATGGGTCATCAGCACATCAGTATTGACCCAGATATTTTCCCCTGGGGTGACGCTGGACTTACCAGAAGCGCGAGCTAAGATTTTTTCTGTGAGGGTCATTCCCATAGTTGTTCTCCTCTATGAAGCGATGAACGGCGCCATCGCATTTTTGCCGTAGGGTTCACCAAAACCGCTGCCCTCGATTTTGGTGAACCCGCCCCTACTATGCTATAGCGGTTTTGCTCCCCCCTGCCATCAACTCCTTCATCGCAAGTGAGGAATTGCTAGTACCGGTTTATACCTGCGGTTAGTACAGGGGTTCATTTTCATACTCGAATTCTTCTCCCGGATAGGCGTACATTTTCGCGGCGTCTAGTCCAGGGATTTTGCCATTGCCCCCTTTGGGGATATCGTTATCAAAATCCTGATGTTCCTCGAAAGTCTGGCAAATGATGGCGGACTCTTCGGAGTTAGAGGCGATCGCGTATTCCGGGAAATTCACCCCCGTGGGATGCTCATAGTCAACCGTCGCCGCCACCACCGCCGTATTTAAACCCATCCCAGCTTCCCGAGCTTCCAGGCGAGGGCAAAAAATGCCGTGAGCGTGAAACAATGGTCCTTTGGGGGCATACCGCTTACCGCAATAGTCCGCATAAGCCTTTTCCAATTCCACCGTAAACCCGTTGGTCGCTTGACCAGCTTTATAGTCCACGTAGGCTTTACCAAAACTCGCCCCTGCTGCACCACTGAGGCTCAACCGCAATGGGGAACTATGCAGTAATTTCTTATCCTGACCTAGGAAAAAAATCAAATGCCTGGTAAAAGTTTTAAACCGCAGCTTGTCGGCCATAAATGTATCATAATGGTCTCCTAATCGCCCTAGAGTTAAACCCGTATCGCGGTATTTGAGATAAACCGCTCCTCTGCGCACCAGCACCAACCGAGGCGAAGTAGTGATAAAAATAGTTTCCACCTCACCAGTGCTAAACTGGTGTTCTACTAATTGCCAATTTTCATCGGGGACAAAACCCACGGCATTAGCATTATCCTGCTTGATGGCCAGCCCGAAATTATTTGCCCCCTTGCCTGCTTCGCGTTGGGGATTAATCATGTGGCACCAGGGGAGAACCTGAGAGGGGGGAGCCTTGAATTTCTCATCCTCGAAATCGAATGTGAGTGATGATTTGATTTTGCTAGTCATAGTTTTGGATTGGTCTCGTCATGGTCTAGATTTTATCATAGGTTGCGGCTTACCCCCATCCGCCTTACCAGCGACTGTAGGGATGTTTGGCTAAATTGGCGTTAAAGTATCTTGGTTCGTGAGAAACTTCATTTCCTATCCATTCAGGAATGGTGATGCTTTGGTTTGCTGTTGCCAGTTCTACTTCGGCAATAATTAAGCCTTGATTTTCGCCGTGGAATTCGTCAATTTCCCAAATTACCTCTCCCTGGTTGATTTTATATCGAGTTTTTTCAATTAAAGGTTTAGTACAGAAATTATCCAGCATTTCTTGAGCATCAGAGATGGGAATAGGATACTCAAACTCTAAGCGGGAAATGCCGGATGTGCGTCCTTTGATGGTGAGGTAGCCTTGTTCTCCAATCACGCGAACTCTGACGGTGATGCCGTTTTGGGTGGGCAGATAGCCTTGACGATAAATGGTGCCTGGAGCCAGCCCCCGCCACCCGTCACTACTGACTAAGAATTTGCGCTCAATTTCCGTACTCATACAGGCGATCGCTTTCCATTTTTAGAACTTAATGCTGGGGGGGCAACCACAGGGGGGTTGCCCCGGAATTTTCGTCACGATGCCCCCGGACTTGATATCACGGGTGTTATGGCTGTGTCAGCGGGATAAAAAGGCTGCTACTTCAGCGGCGGTAGGTTGAGCCGCGATCGCCCCCGGTTTCATGGCCGTAATTGCCCCCACTGCGCTCGCATATGTCACCACTCGTTTCGCCGCTTCCGGGTCAGATAAAATTTTAATCCCATACTGACAAATTTGATGGGTAAACCCCGCCACAAAGCTATCCCCAGCACCGGTGGTATCCACCACATCCACAGTAAAAGCTGGCAGTTTGCCCTCATTATCTCCTAAGCAATAAGCACAACCCTTATCCCCATCGGTGACTAATACTCCCTCCAAAGAATCAACGCGGTGGGTAATTGCGCCTGGGTCAGCAGTGCCAAATAACCACTGGGCTTCTTCCACCGTGATTTTGAGGAAATCAATCTGCTCTACCAACTTCAGAATCACAGAGTGAGCCTCGGTAGGTTCCGGCCAAAACATATCTCGCCGGTTCACATCGAGCAGGATTTTCACATCATACTGGTCTGCCAATTTTAAGGCCCGCTCAATGGCGCGGCGGCTATGGGGATAAGCCATTTCTAGGGTGCCCAACACCATAAAATCGGCGTTCTGAAACAATTCTACTGGCAGCCGATCGGCTTGCAATTCGGTATCGGCGAATTCCGTAGTCTCTCCCCCGCCGAAACCAGCAAATGCCCGATCGCCCGCCTCAGACCTGACCACATACACTTGCCTAGTGGGAGCGTTGGCTCGGCGTTGCACTCCGGTAACATCCACCCCCACTTCCTTTAGCACCTGTACCAAGGTTTCCCCAGCTTCATCCTCACCCACACAACCGATAAACCCCGCCGTTGTGCCCAACTTTACCAAAGCACAAGCCACATTTGCCGGAGCCCCTCCCGGATACTTGGTCCAAGACTCCACCAGCGCCAAAGGTTTACCTGGTTGGTCTGCCAGACAGTCAAACAAGATTTCGCCGATGCACAAAACGCGGGGATGGGTCATGGCAGCACTTCTCCAGCACTCTACTCCATACAGCCTACAGGGATTTAGGGATAGTCAGAGAATTTGGCATCCATCTCCCTGTGACCCCACCGCTGGTGGCACACCGTCCCTTAAATCCCCATCTAATTTAGCGCAGTATGGGCAATGGTAATGGGGAATCATTCCCTAGCATCCCGCACAGGAGTAAAATTAATAAAAATTAAAGATTTGGGGGCGCCGATCGCCTCTGGGGGGCTGGACCTGTGAGTGGGGGGCTGTGGGTGCCCGGAGGGCAAGGGGTAGAGCGATCGGCTCCGCACCCGAAACCGCTACCGAGATCCTCAGTATTACTTTCCCCACAAGGGTCAAACCGGGCTACTGTTGGCGAGATTGACTTAAACTTATTAAAATTAGGTAGATATACAGACATAGGAATTGATTATGGCTGGCGGCGAGTCTCAGACCAATGCATCTCTTTCAGATCGAGAATTACAAGTCATTGAACTGGTGGCTGCTGGCTTGACTAACCAGGAAATATCAGAACAGCTGGAAATTAGCAAGCGCACAGTAGATAACCATATCAGCAATATTTTAAACAAAACCAGAACCAGCAACCGCGTGGCCCTGGTGCGATGGGCCCTGCAAAGCGGTAAAGTCTGCATCAATGATGTGAACTGCTGCATTCTCCCAACTGCTGATCCCAAGGAAGAAAACGGAGTCAGTTTTCCCCATGCCCATACGGATGGGTCCACCGGTGCCGATGACTCCTGGGTTCCAAATGGAGCCACGGAGGCGATCGAACCGATGGAAGCTGCTTCCACCGAACCATATCCTGAAGCCCAGCAGATTTAATCCAGAGAGGTGCTATTCGTGACTCAGACGGTGCAGACAACCAAATGGCAATTTCACATCCCCGCACTGCCCTTAGCCGTGTATCGGGAAATAGCGGCTCATGTCCGCCAGGTTCAAGGTGTGACTGCTGGTTTGACCGCTCAAACATCCCCTGATTTTGATTATCTCCAAAGTCAAGTTGCCCACTTGTGGCTAGAACTGAGTTCAGAGATAGACCCCGCCGAACGCCAGCGTTTGCAGCAAATTTTAGACTACTACTGCCAGCGCTACGGTACAGGGTCTGCTAACTGTCTCCAACCGTTAGGGGCGAGCGATCGCGAGTCCCTACTTAGCTGAAAGCAACGCCTCCCTGTTCGCTCGTCCATTCTGGTTCAGAGATTGAGACAGCATTTCTGCGGGGGCTTTGCCGTGGGGCCAAGCAAACGCATGGCGGAAAGAGGCTTCTTGACAGGCTTGCAACTGCCTGAAATCAATGATGTCTAAAGTCAGCAAGTTTTCATACTCAAACGGCAGGCGCATATTGTGCAACCCCGCGTTATCGGTGCAAATGGCGATATCCACACCCGCATTAAAACACCGGTCAAATGCTCCTTTAAGTTCTCTCACATCAGTAAGAGTGCCAGTTTTCACATAAGTTGTTGGGCACACTTCCAGGCACTGCCCCCGTTGTGCCACATCCTTTAACAGGTGGGGGAATCGCAAAGGAATCTGGATGCCATGACCGATACGCATCAAATAGGGCAGCAGTTCAGGGTAACAGCCATCGGCAGTTTCATAAACATGGCCGGTGGTGTTTAAACCCGATTCTCGGGCGTAACTATATAGTTGGACAAACTCATCGAGCCGCTCACGATAGTGAGTATCACCGCCCGCCAGGTCTATCCCACAGATGTATTCTGGCATTTGCCGCGCCAAATCCGCGATCGCCCGGTTCACCTCATAAGGTAGCCGCGAGTGCATACAGAGAATCTGGCTGGTGAAAATGGGATACTCCGCCACCTGCGCCGCCTTCCCCACAATTTCCACAATTTCCGCCATTTGGTCGATGCGCTTCGTCAGCCCTAACTCTGGATCTGTCCGCAGGTAAGGAGTATAGCGTAGCTCCAAATAAGCCAAATTCTCAAAAATATAGGCTCCGCGCATGAGGCGGTAAATAAAATAAGGCAAAGTTTCCGGAGTTTGCACCCCCTCAACGAGAGAGTGTAGTTCTAAATACTCATCTAACGTATTGCGCGGACGGGTGTAAAACTCCTCAAACCCCCCGTACTCAGAAAACTGTAGCGCTAGCTCCTCGTGGTGCCGCTGGAAATACCGCCACAGGACACGAGGCACCACGGACCCGCCCAAGTGGCGGTGTAATTCAGCATATAAAGCCACGGCCACTGCTCCTAAAATTGAGGATTGACCAATCACCCGGACAATACCAACCCAAACCCAGCCATCACTTACTGTTTACCCTCTTGTTTACGAATTTTAACAAAAAATCATTTGACATATGGCAAACAAGATGGGGATAATTGTGGATTGTGTAAACTAAACCCGTGAAACACCCTTGGCTAACGTCGTAGTAATAGGCGCCCAGTGGGGCGATGAAGGAAAAGGTAAGATTACCGACCTGCTGAGCAAGTCAGCAGATGTTGTAGTACGTTACCAAGGGGGGGTGAATGCTGGCCACACGGTCGTGGTCAACGACCAAACCTTTAAGCTGCACCTGATTCCCTCTGGCATCCTCTACCCGGATACCGAGTGCATTATTGGTTCGGGAACGGTGATTGACCCACAAACCCTGATTCAAGAGCTAGACCAACTCGAAGCGCTCCACATCTCCACGCGCAACTTGATGGTATCCCAAACCGCTCACGTGACTATGCCTTACCACCGCTTGATTGATATGGCTGCAGAAGAGCGGCGGGGGAGTGAGAAAATTGGCACCACCGGACGCGGTATCGGTCCTACATATGCGGATAAATCTGAGCGCACGGGCATCCGCATTCAGGATTTGATGGACCCGGAAAGACTGCGGGAGCGGCTGGAGTGGACGATTAATTATAAAAACGCCATTCTGGAAAAGCTCTATGATTTGCCCCCCCTTGATGCTCGCGAGGTGATTGCTGACTACATGGGATATGCCGATCGTCTCCGTCCCCATGTGGTCGATGCCTCTCTCAAGATTTATGAAGCCATCCGCCAGCGGCGCAATATTCTGTTTGAAGGCGCCCAAGGCACGCTCCTAGACCTAGACCACGGCACCTATCCCTATGTCACTTCATCTAACCCGGTGGCGGGAGGTGCTTGTGTGGGAGCGGGTGTGGGTCCAACTTCTATCGATCGGGTGATTGGTGTTGCCAAAGCCTACACCACCCGCGTCGGTGAAGGTCCATTCCCCACAGAACAAACCGACGAAGTAGGAGAGTTGCTCAGCTCCCGGGGCGCCGAATTCGGCACCACCACGGGCCGCAAACGCCGCTGCGGCTGGTTTGATGCTGTTATCGGTCGCTACGCCGTCCGCATCAACGGACTCGACTGCCTCGCCATCACTAAACTCGATGTGCTTGACGAGGTGGAAGAAATCAAAGTGTGTGTGGCCTACGATATGGATGGCAAGGAAGTTAAAGAATTTCCTAGCAGCTCTCAGGAGTTTGCTCGCTGTCGTCCGATTTATGAAACGAAACCGGGCTGGAAAACTTCTACCTCTCATTGCCGCAACCTGGAGGACTTGCCTCAAGCGGCTTTGGATTACTTGAAGTTTTTGGCGGAATTGATGGAAGTGCCGATCGCCATTGTCTCCCTCGGCGCCAGTCGCGACCAAACCATCATCGTTGAAGACCCCATCCACGGTCCCAAACGCGCCCTCCTCTACCCCAACGGCACCACTAAACCCACGGAATAATTCTCGGACTGGGAGACGGGGAGACTTGGAGACTCGGAGACGGGGAGGAGGGGGGAGAGAGGGAGGAGGGGGAAGATGGGGAGGGGTGGGAAGATGGGGAAGATTACTCCCCACACTCCCCACCCTCCCCACACTCCCCACCCTCCCCACACTCCCCATCTCCCCATTGGCTAGAATTGAAGGATATTAATGTCAAAAAATATCCATGCGCCACGCCGATACTAACCCCAAAATAGGCAAAGTTAGTCTTTATCAAACAGATTTTTCTGCTTGGACAGAACAACAAGCAGCCCTCCTGCGGGAACAGCGATGGCATGAACTGGACTTGTTGAATTTGATTGAAGAGATTGCCGCCTTGGGTAAACAGCAACGTCAGGAGTTAAGAAATCGGTTAAGCCTGTTAATTGGACATTTGCTCAAATGGGAATATCAGCCAGAACGCCGCAGTCGCAGTTGGCTGGCAACTATTCGCGTCCAGCGGCGGGATACTTTAGCCCTATTGGAAGATAACCCCAGCTTAAAGCCTTACCTGGAGGAAATACTGGCGCAAGTTTATCAAAATGGTCGAGATTTCGCAATGGGAGAAACTGATTTACCCGCATCAACTTTTCCCCGTGATTGTCCCTACAGTTTAACCGAGATTTTAGGTGAAAAGTTTTATCCCGGCGAACCTAGTGATTTAGTGACTGAATGACCTTGAGAAAGGGGAGGCGGGGAGACGGTCCCCCGTCCCCTGGTCTCTCCTGGTCCCCCCTGCTCCCCTGCTCTAGAAGCTCTGCCGTATGGGATAAGATAGAAAGGTATCCCATGCCACTGCAAGCAATCTCAGCATTTTATATGTCTAATCGACTTGATCGCTTTAGAAAAGAAATGGCGGCTTTCGAGGGGGCGGCAGATCCGGGACGATCGCTCGATCGGGGTCACTATGTGCCCCACCCCAGCAAGTCTTTAGCAGACACGATCGCCGGGAGAATCGCGCTTCGCCCTACTTCAACCCATTTGTTAATCGGCGGGATTGGCTCGGGTAAAACTACCGAACTGTTGGTGGCTCGCGATCGCATCAACGAATTACCAGATACCTACGCTCATTATCTGGATATCAGCTTGGATGCGGATATTTCTCAGATGAAACCAGGGGTGCTGCTGGCAGTTGCTGCGGTGGCGATATCGAAACTTATACCAGAGACTGATAATGAAGATATCCGCAGATCTGTAAGAACTATTCACGATTTAGCATACGGTTCTCAAAGCATGATTGACCGAGCAGAATACGAATCTTATTATGCAGAGATATATGCGGATTATATAGTTGCTGAACATAAAGGAATTATTCCCGTCCGCTCAGAAACTCCAAAGGAAATCAAGGAATTACTAGAAGCAATCGATGTTATCAAGCAAGCGGCTGCGGAGAAATACGGGACGATCGTCCTGCTGCTGGATGGGCTCGATCGGCTCGATGAAGATGAAAAGTTTGCCGGACTGATGCGAGATGTGAAAACCCTCTCAAAATGTGGATTTGGAGTAGTTTTAGTAGGACCGATACAGGCGGCTTACGGGAAATACAGACAACGGCTAGAAAATACAGTTACCTCATTCTCCTATCAACCGTGCTTTGATGTGGAACGGGATGCTGATGCGCGGAATTTCTTGGCCAAGATTCTCGCCGTTCGCGCCTCTGAAGGTTTTATCGAACCATCCGCTGCAGATAGTCTAATTCATTATTCCGGTGGAATGCTGCGGGACTTGATTAACCTGACTCAAGCGGCAATTGAGGAAGCCTACTTATCCGGTAGCGATAATTTGCAGCCCACTCACGTTGACGCGGCGGCTCAATCATTGGGCCGAAACAAACTATTGGGGCTTTCCGAGTCAGAAATTGAAATTATGGAGCGAGTGGCAAAAGAAGGTAAATTTATTCCCAAAACTGATGCAGAGCTGAGGTTATTGGTGGCAGGCAGGATTTTAGAGTACAGATATCCAGAAACTCGCCACGCTGTGCATCCAGCAATTATTCCCCTAATTGAAAAAGTCCCGGTTTCTAGTTAATTTATATGATTTTACCGTCGCTTTTGCGAGTTTCTCTCGATGAGTTTTTGTTGCGGCTGCGGTCTCAGCCAGAAAGCAATATTTGGTCAGCTCTGGTGGTGTCACCTTCAAACTTTGATGAAGTTATCGAAGACCTGCAATCTGGAATCGAGATTTTAGCAGAGTGTGAAGTCAGCAGCGTTTCTGGCGATGCTGGAGTGCTGCAGCTATGCCATGATATTGATGCCAGCTCGGTAGATTATCTGCTGCTGTGGAATTTTGAATCTTGGCACCCTGACGCTTGGCGTCAGCTCGACAGCTTCAGGAGTCGGTTAAACCGCCAAAAACGCGGCGGAGTTGTGATTTTATCCTCCGAGTCTGCCAAACTGATGGTTGCCAACGCCCCCAATTTTTTTAGCTGGTTGAGTCCTAGAGTCTATTCTTTGAACCTAGGAGCAGAATTTCTCACGGCGGAAGAACGGGAGGAGCGGTTATCTGCTCTGCGCGAATGGTCTGGTCAGTCGGACGCCGAAGTTATTGCCCTCGCCGAAGCCAAGGAATTACCCGCATACCCTGAATATGGCGAATGGCTTCTGCTTTTAAATCGGGAGGATCTCATTGAGCGGTAAAAGTGATTGGCCAAACATTTGTCAGGATGTGGGGGCTAGGCTATGGGATGCCACGCCCAAGACTATAGAAAGTGCTAAGAAACTGCAGCGTCAAATATTACAGGTGCTGACTAAAGCCTCGGATGAGGAAGTTTTAAAAACTAAACCTCACGAAATTCACAATTTGCTGAAGTTGGAAACATCAGAAAAAGATGGCAAGGGAGTTTTTGAGATTGTGGGCGGCAAGCGCAACTTTAAGCGGATGAGAGACATCCCACATTTTGAGCGCTTCGATGGCTGCTGGTTTGATTTTACAATTCTGATAGACCAGCATCCCAAATCGGCTGATATTCTTGGCTTTAGCTTTGAAATTCGCTTTCCCGACGATTATCCCGTTAAATTCCTACGCATTGACCTCAATACTCCCGGTCACAATAACGATATGCGCGGTATGAGGTTTCACGTTCATCCCGGTAACGATAATTTGATGATTCACAGCGCCCCTATGTCTCCCTTGGAAATTTTGCATCTATTTTTATACGGTTTATCGATTCCCGATCGCCCCCGTTCTAGCTAGTTAGAAAAATGTCATTTACCGATTAGAGACTGGGGAATACCGACAGAGAGTAAGCGCCAGAAGCAATAAGGGTCATATATTCTCATTATTGTTGAGAATATATTCCCTTTTATTGAAAATCAGATGGATTCAGACTGCAAATATTGCGTCTTCATACCATACTTGGGCGCATTTTTTCTGGCGCTTACCCTGGGTATTTGGGTTTAATGACCATAAATTATAGGAGTAGTCAGAGAGATTAGGACATCGAGTGCTTCTGTCTCCGAAGCACGACCAAGATTTTGTCCTCACTACCTTGGCTACTGCGATAAAATCTGGGTGAGAATACAGAAACCCCGATATCAAGTCAGAATCTCAGAAAGGACACGGTAATACCGTGTCCTCATATTAGAGCATTAAGGCGCGAGAGAGAGGGAAAGGATTTTTTCCTGCCGGTGCAATTGGGAAATCCGATCGCCCATACCATCCTTACCCCAAAGAGTCAGCGCATCCAGAGGCAAAGACAACAACCGCTCCTCACTGGTAAGTAACAACACCTTCGACCCACGGGGTGCCACCACCATTCCCACCACCCCATCAGTATGATGAGAAAACTGCATCGATTGGGTGCCGATATCACCTCGGTTAGCAATCCTCGGCGTATCCAACGGCATTTTTTTCACATAACCCAACTCCGACACCAGCAACACCTCAGACGATTTGGCCACCGCTTGAGCGTTCACCACCTCAGCTCCCACCAACCGTTCCTGCTTACCCAAGCGTAGGGCCGGTTTTGGCGATGCAGCACGGCTCATCAGTGGTAACTGCTCGTCGTTGACTTCAAACCGCAACAGGCGTCCGCCAGAAGTGCATAAAATCACCTGTTCACCAAGTTTCGTAAAATCGGCGCGCCAGAGTTCATCGCCATCACTGATTTTGATGCAGGTGATGCCCCGTCCGCTACTGGTGGGCAAATCCGTTGCCGCTAAACGTTTGATGCGGCCCCGTTTCGTCATCAACAGCACATCTGTGCCGTCGAGATTTTCTTCTAGGAGCAATTGAGCAGTAATACTGTCGGCGCTTTTCTGGACTGCCGCTGGGAGGAAACTCACCAAAGGCTTGCCCGCATCTGTCCCAGTGGTGTTGGGAATTTGGGCGACAGTGACGGGGTAGGCTTTACCCTGACGGGTGAACGTTACCAGGAGCCGATCGGTCTGAGCCGTGAGCCGCTCCAGAATAAAATCACCGCTGCTATTGTCCAATACCTCCACTTTTTTGCTACTACTGCTCCGGGGTTTGGCCTCGACCCCAATGGGATACCGCTTGGCATAACCCCGGTGGGTAAATTCCAAAATCACCTTTTCTGGTGCGGCGGGTTTTGGCGTCAACAGGGGTAAACTCGCCGACTCTGGTTTAGGCTTAGACGATCGCTCTGGCTGAGGCAGTTTTTTATCCGCAGTCGTAGCTAATTTGGCGGATTTTTTGGGAGTAAGGATGCGAGTGCGGCGTTTGTCACTGTACTTGCGTTTGAGGTTACGCAAATGTTGTTTAATCGCTTGCAGGAGGGCATCACGACTACCCAACAAATCCTGCAACTCCTGACGCCGATCGCTCAGCTCTTGATGCTCCTGACGCAGTTTTTCCCCTTCCAAAGAAGTAATGCGACGCATAGGCATCCCCAAAATCGCATCAGCTTGGGTTTCGCTTAACCCCAGTTGATTTTGGAAACTGACTTTAGCAGCAGAGCCATCAGCACTCTCGCGCAGGATGCTAATTACCCGGTCGAGGTTGTTCAGAGCCTGGAGCAACCCTTCCACCAGGTGTAACCTAGCTTCCGTTTCTTGCAGTTCATGGGTGTATAGCCGCTTCAGAGTCTGCTCGCGGAACCGCAAAAACTCCTGGAGCAACTCCCGGAGGGTGAGTTGGCGGGGTTGCCCTTCGACTAAACCCAAGAGGATGACGCCGAAACTACTTTGCAAGGCAGTTTGGGTGTATAGTTGCTCCATAACCACGGACGCTGAAGCCTCCCGCTTCAGTTCTATGACGACCCGCATCCCCGAGCGATCGCTCTCATCGCGGATATCAGAAATACCCTCAATCTTAGAGTGAGTGCATAAATCCGCCAACTTTTCAATCCACCCAGCCTTATTCACCTGAAAAGGCAATTCCGTACAGACGATCGCTGTACGGCGGTGGCGGCCCCGCTTGCCCTCAATTTCCTCAATTTTCGTCACCCCACGCACAGGAATCGTGGCTCTACCCGTAGTGTAAGCCGTTTTGATGCCTTCTACATCCCAAATTTCCCCACCCGTGGGAAAATCCGGCCCCGGAATCAACTTAAATAACTTCTCATCGGGCAGGTCCGGGTTATCAATCAAAGCAATCAAACCATCCACCACCTCCCCCAAATTGTGAGGCGGGATGTTCGTTGCCATCCCCACCGCAATGCCCGAACAGCCATTCAGCAGCAGAATGGGCAGTTGCGCCGGTAACACCACCGGTTCTTCCTGAGAATTGTCGAAATTGGGGATAAAATCTACGGTTGCTCCCCCAATTTCCCCTAACAAGCTCTCCTGACCCACCGCCGACAACCGCGTTTCTGTATAGCGCATTGCCGCTGGCGGGTCGTTATCCACCGAGCCAAAGTTGCCATGTCCGGCGAGCAAAGGGTAACGACTAGAGAAGTCCTGCACCATACGCACCAAGGCATCATACACTGCCTGGTCCCCGTGGGGGTGGTACTTACCCAGCACGTCCCCCACCACCCGCGCGCACTTGCGATAGGGTCGATCGGGGGTCAGTCCGAGTTCGTGCATCGCGTACAAAATGCGTCGGTGGACTGGTTTTAAGCCATCGCGAACGTCGGGCAAGGCTCTCCCAACGATAACACTCATGGCATATTCAAGGTAGGACTGCTGCATCTCGGCGTGCAAGGCAGTCGGGATAACCTGTCCGGCGGACAGAAGGTTTAACTGTTTAGCCATGAGGAACGTTCCTGAAACAAACCAACTTTTAAACAGTGTCGTGCATTTCGGGGAGAAACCTCACCCTGTGGTGGTACAGCATCATTAAGATTTATCGTTAAATCAATAGTCTCAGTGATGCCATGCCCCCAGTCTGGGTTTAACCGAAGTTATGGCCTTAATGGTTCGCCCGTACTTAGGATATCCTAGGGGCACGAGGGGGTAGGGTAACACGGTGCGGATGTTTGCGGGGATAATAGGGATTATACTTCTCCCTCCTGCACCCGCTGCCCTCTGGCAGCCTGAGCGCCACCGTACTAGACGGTCTCCATCACACCATCAAAGCTAAACCTAGAGTATGACTATTGGGGCATCACACAGCTCGCAAGAAAAGGAATCTGCCATGAAAACTGTGCTAATTGTGGAGGATGATTTGGTCAACGCTAGGGTTTTTTCTAAAATCCTGACCAAACGGGGTGGTTTGAACGTCAAGCATACCGAAAATGTGGAAGAGGTGATGCAAATCGCCCAAGGCGGTGAAGCTGACATCATTTTGATGGATGTTTCTCTCGCGAGGAGCGTTTACAAGGGTAAAGCTGTGGACGGCATCAAGATTACTCAGATGTTGAAGTCGGATCCGAAAACAGCCAACCTGCCGATTATCCTGGTAACGGCCCACGCAATGGCTGGGGATAAGGAAACTTTTCTGGAGCAGAGCGGAGCTGATGGCTACATCTCCAAACCCGTGGTGGATCACCAAGAATTTGTGGATAAAATCAAGCAGCTCCTCCCTGATGACTGATGTTAGCGGGTATTTTGGCTGCTCTTGGGGGATGTGGTTTGGCTCCTTGGTTCGATCGCTGGGCTTTTCGCCACCAAGGCGGAAAAATACTGTTGGAGAAAAGCGCTATTGTCCGGTGCTACCGGCCAATATGGTTTTAATTCGGGGGGTGGCCAGGAATTTGGCTGTGTCTTTGAGCAACCGGGAGCCCCAGAGGTTTTCCCGGAGAAAGTCCAAATCGCCGTAGCGAGGGTCCAAGCGCAAGGCGGCTTCTCCCGTCGCCAGACCCTTTTCTTGTTCGCCTTTGGTATAGAGGGCAACCGCGATCGCCAGTTGCGGTTCCGCCGCCTCTTTGTCGATATTCGCCGCCTCCCGCCATTTGCGCAAGGCTCCGTCTAAATCTCCTTGCTCATACTTCACCAAGCCCATATTGTTGATGGCTGGCCAAAATTGAGCGTCCCGGCTTACCGCCTCTTCGTATCGGTCGATCGCATCCCCCAACCGGTTGAACAGATAGTAAGCATTCCCCAAATCAAACCAGGCTGATGTTACGTCTGGGTTAATTTTTAACCCCGCTTCCAGGTACTCTACGGCTTTTTGATAGTTCTGCTTTTGAAAGTTCGCCGAACCCAACGCCAGCAAAATCCCCGCATTCTCTGGCGCCAGATTTCGCCCCCTTTCCAGCGCGCTGATTCCTTGGTCCACCTCTTCCGCCTGTAAATACAACCTGCCCAAAATCTCCCAGCTTCGCACATCTTGTGGTGCTAGTTGCGCTGCTAGCTTCGCCCGGGGCATCGCTAGTTCAAACTGCCCGATCCGCGCTAGTTGCGCTGCCTCCTCCGCCAGCAGTTGACCTTGTTGCTGCAAATCTACCTCATCCAGTTGCACTGTATGAGGCACTAATACCTGGGCGATCGCTGGTGGCGCCACCCCCCACCAACTCACGATCGCCAACACAGACGCGAAAATCTTGCCTTTAAATACCTTACTGCCTTCAAAACACTGCATCTGTTTTCCCACTCAGGCCACTCGGATTGGCCTTCTAACTTCCTTATGACAGCAATTTTAGCGAACCCCCGCCCCCAGTTGCCTCCCCTCTCTTCGCTCAACACATTAAAATTAAATATATTTAATTTTAATTAAATGCTATGTCTTTTGCAAACAAACACATAGTTCTAAAATTTTTAATATAAATATGTAAATTAATTGTTGAATACTTACACTAGCTGACCACACCCTAATTTTAACCAGGGCACTGAAGCAAATTTTGGGATTCCCCCCGTGGAGATGATGCGTGATTCCTGTTTGAGAATTTCCTGGCTCAAGTTGCGGGATAATTCCGGCCAATTAGCCAATAAGTCATCATCTCTCCTCGTCCCTTGACAGAAATAGTCCCCCGTGATTCCAGCACATAGCGGTCTTTCAAATAAGAATAGGTTGCCTCTGTCACCTGAATATAGCCCGGTTTCCCGTGAGATTCCATCCGAGACGCCACATTGACCGCATCTCCCCAGAGGTCGTAAATAAATTTCTTAATGCCAATGACGCCAGCAATCACAGGTCCGGTGTTAATACCAATTCTGATTTGGAGTGACTTGCCCAAGTCATTAGGCATGGTTTCCATATAAGCCTGCATTTCCAACGCCATATCCGCGATCGCCGTCGCATGGTCTGGGCGAGCAATGGGTAATCCACCTACCACCATGTACGCATCACCAATGGTTTTGATTTTTTCCAACCCATATTTTTCGGTCAAATGGTCAAAAGCCGAAAATATTTGGTTCAGTCCCGCTACTAATTGCATCGGTTCTAGCTGAGCGGATAGACTGGTAAATCCCACAATGTCGGCGAAGAGAATCGTTACCTCCTCAAAGTGTTCTGTGGGCGATTCAGCTCGTTTTAACCGATCGGCGATTTCGCTGGGCAAAATATTGAGCAGCAATTGTTCCGATCGCTCTTTTTCTTGCCGCAGTTCCCCTGTGCGTTGTTCCACGCGACTTTCTAACTCTTCATTCGCCATGCGGAGGGCTTCTACCGACTCTTTAAGCTGTCCAGTCATGCGATTAAAAGAATTGCCGAGTTTGTCTAATTCTATAATCGGACTTGGTTCAATATATTGATTCAAATCCCCATTAGCCATCTCTGCTGATGCTTGAGTAATCTGTCGGATTGGGTAAGTAATCCACCGAGTCGTGATGAACCCAAAACCTAGGGCTAAAACCAGTGACCCCAAACACAGCCAAACCGTATTACGGGTATTGGCATTGATTTGCGCCATGAAGTCCGATTCTGGCACCACCACCACAATCAGCCAGTTGAGACCATATTCATCCCGCAGAGGAGAAACCTGGAGAAAGTATCGTTGATTGCCCAGATTAAACTCTAATTGGTCTGCTGCTTGAAGATTCTGCAAATCAGGAATCTGGGCTTGCAGAGACTCCATACTCGACCGCACGATCGGATTACTGCTTTCTTGGGCTTTGAGCCTTCTCTGTGACTTATCTTTCCCCACAGTTAGGGGTTGATTCTTCAGAGAACTGGCAATTAATTCACCAGCGGGCTCCATCATAAACACCAGACCCGACCGCCCCACCTGTAGCGTCTGCAAAAAGACCCGAATTTGATCCAGCCCCATCTGGCAGGTGAACACCCCAATCAAATTACCCTGGTCATCATAGTAAGGAGAACTGGCATTAATTTGTAATGAGCCATAACCAAAATTAATATAAACATCACTCCAAGCTGCCCGATTATGCTTGAGAACAGTTTCATAAAAAGGACGTTTTCTTACATCATAGTTCGGCGTCTTTTTCGCTACTTCAGTAGGATTACCCTGGGCATCAAGTTGGTAATAAATTAAATCCCCAGTTCCCCATTCTAGTTGCTCCGCTAGTTGGGGCTCTTCCCCCCCAACCCAACGGTTGACCCAACCAATGCGCAGATATTGTCCATTTTCATTCGCCAATCCCGCATGACCAATGGATTTAAAGCGCTGCACCTGTTTCCACAAATAGCTCCTGGACATCTCCAGGTCATTGAAATCTAACAAACCTAACTCTGCCGCATCTTCGTTAATCTGATTCACCAAAGGGGGGGCTTCTAAATAGACATCAACCCGTTCCCTAACTCTCAAACTAATTTCACCTTGGAGCTGACTAACCAGTTCGTTCACCGCCTTTTGACCATTGCGGAAGGAGAGATATCCCACTAAGCCAACAGCCGCCACAATTTGCAAAACAAAGGGTACGACCAGAGCCGTGCGGAGAAAAAATTTGCCTGTGGCAGGTGATTTAGTAACTGTCATATATAACTTAGTGAGATGTTATGGTGCTGATGCTAGTAATCGGTGGGCGATGACCGACCCAACAGGCAATAAGTCACCATTTCTCCCCGACTTGACATAAATACTATCCCTTAAGCCATCACATATATCTCGATCTTCCTACTGGGAATATGTGGCTGGAAGCATCCCACTTTGGTTGGGGCAAAGCCTTCGCGCCTCAGTCTGGTTCGTGAATCGACAATTTAGCGGCGCGTTGGCGAAGCCTATGGAGCCCATAGACTTCGCCCCTACGGACCTCTTGACAACATCAGAATACTCCCAATGTTGCCTCTGCGATCGGAATGTGCCCCAATATACCTTGAGTCCACATTCCCAGCATATCCCCACAGGTAATAAATCAATTAATGGCCATCACCCCACCCAAGCCATATACACGATCGCCCTCGCTCGATCGGGACGCGCCATCGGTCATAGATCCACCACTATCTAAGCATCGCCAAAGGTCAAGTTTCCACTATCACTAGCAGCCTCAGAAAAAATCCCCCCAGCAGCCTTGCCCTGGATCAGGTTTCTCCATCATCAGCGCCTGGGAGCCCCTCTGGACAGTTGTAGTCGTTAGCTGATGATAGAGATGCACTTTTTAGGTGCTGATAATATTCCTTATCTTAGGTGGATTGTCAAGGGTTATGCAGGGCTTTATAGAAAAGTTATCCTTATCAAATTCATAATACGAGCTTATATTTGCTGCCAGAAATGGCGGTAGGCTAGTCAGACGATCGGCTAGGGCATTGTTCCCCAGGGGGATTGGGATAAAATCATCAATAACTGAGAATTACCAGAAGTAGGGAGCCCAGATATGTCGGTCGAGCTGACTGTGGAGACAAGCCCCGAAACCGCCGTGGCGCCAGAATGGGAACCCCCCATGCCGCCCACGGACCTGATTTTTGATGATGGAGAACCTTTGGAAAGCAACCGCCACCGCATTGGGATGAATGTCCTCATCCGTTCATTGCAGCAAGCCTGGAGCCAGCGTAATGACTTCTTCACTGGGGGCAATATGTTCGTTTACTACAGTAGCGACCAAGCCATGAACAGAGATTTCCGAGGGCCGGATTTCTTTGCAGTCCTAGATGTAGATGGGACCAAAGAGCGACAGGGTTGGGTGGTATGGCTCGAAGGCGGACGCTACCCGGATGTCATTGTCGAGCTATTGTCGCCGAGTACCGCTCGCATCGACAAAGTGACGAAAAAGGATTTGTATCAGCGGACGTTCCGAACCCCAGATTACTTTGTGTTTGACCCGTTTGAGCCCAATTCCTTGCAGGGATGGCATTTGGACAGTTCCCTGGGTTATCAGTCTTTAGTGCCAAATGAGCGAGGTTGGCTTTGGTGTGAGACTTTGGGCTTTTGGCTGGGGACCTGGGAGGGGACTATAGACCGAGAAGCGGCAGTTTGGCTGCGGTTTTATGACGAGGAAGGTAATTTGGTGTTGTTACCAGAAGAGGCAGAACGCCAAAAGGCCGAGCAGGCGGAGCTAAAAGCCGAGCAGGCGGAGCTAAAAGCCGCACGTCTCGCCGAGAAACTCCGGGCAATGGGTATTGACCCCGATGCAGAATCAGAATAAATAGACAAAAACAAAAAGTGCCCCCAAATTGGAGGCGCTTTTTTTCTGTGGAGTGGTAATTTTTGTGAATCGAGCCCGCCGTAGTGGGAAAATTCAGCCTTCGCCATTGTTCAGGGTTCCATAAGAGACGGGAGAATGGGGGGATATCGTGCCATAATTGAAACGGCGTCAGCCAAGGTGATAAACTATGCCAGGGTATGAGTAGGCCAATTTTTACCTAGTTCAACTTCTATTTGCCAATTGCTGATGAACGAAATAGA
>Ga0209172_10004059_pt1 | contig 20681 bp, 19 predicted proteins | sample LarsenN4metaG_FD_184113 | JGI IMG/M metagenome (GOLD analysis project Ga0209172, IMG submission 184113) | Hot spring sediment bacterial and archeal communities from British Columbia, Canada, to study Microbial Dark Matter (Phase II) - Larsen... ... | reverse complement strand
GCAACCGCGAGTTCCATGTGTCCTCCGCCGCGTTCCGGCGCAAACTTCGCGGGTGTCGCCATCCGCTGCTCGCCGCGAACATGAGTTGGAACGGTCGCGCGCGCAAGCCGCTCCTCCCGCCACCGGACGGAGCATTGCTGGCGAGCGATCAACCGCCCCTCGCCTCAGCCCTAACGATCGGCGATGTCGGGGTGTTTGGTGTTATGGTGCCCATGGTAACCGAGCGAATGGCGGCGCGCGCGGTGAGCGCGTTCCTCCATCGCGACCCGATCGAAGCGGCACGCGAGTGCGTCGAGTGGCTGCGCCCACGCTGCAAGGTAGTCGTCGCGCTGACGCACATCGGACTGCGGAGCGACAAACGCCTCGCCGAGGAGGTGCCCGGCGTCGACATCATCCTCGGCGGCCATAGCCACGACCTCCTGGATGAGCCGCTCCGAGTGGGAAGCACCTGGATCGCGCACATCGGCGCGCACGCCTACTTCGCGGGCGTTCACGAGTTCAAAGGCGGGCGGCTTACGACGCGACTCGAGCCGCTACGCTCCCGAGACGCCTGAGCCGTCGCCATACCACGCTTCTGCCGACGGCACAGCGACCACGCCTTCTTCTGTCGAGAGCAAGAGCCGCCCCTCGTCGTCTACGCCGATCGCCTCTCGCGGGATGTCGCGGTACAGATACCGTTTGCCGGGAGTGCGGTCGCGCTCCATCCAAAGGTCCCTAAGCGCCGACCAGGCGGTCGGCTCGGGGACCTCGGAAAGCGCCGACAGGATGAGTTCCTGCGCTCGCTCAGGCGCCGGGGCGGAGCGTCCGGCGAGAGCCAACGAGGTGGCGAAGGGGAGGTCGGGTGGGAACTGTCGCACGGTGAGGTTCACACCGATGCCCACAACGGGCACCCTTCTCTCGCCTGAGGGAACCATCTCTGCCAGCACGCCGCCCGCCTTGCGGATGCCGCCGGGAGTCTCCAGCACCAGGTCGTTCGGCCACTGTAGAAGAAGGTCGAGGGCGCGAGCCGCCGCGAGCGCAACCGCCATCCCGAGCAGTTGCGGCTGCTTCCAGTCCGCGTAGGGGTAGAGGGCGAGGGAGAGGGCGAGCGCCTCGCCGGGAGGGGTCAACCAGGGGCGTCCCAGCCGCCCCCTGCCCGAAGTCTGGTGGTCTGTGCGGACGCCGACGACGGCGCGGTTGCCGCCACGAACCCAGCGCGAGAGTTCATCCTGCGTGGACTCTAACTCAGGCACGTGAAGGATCTTGCCTTGAGGCAGCCTCATCGTACTTCCAAGTGGAACGGAACCGACGGAGCCGAGTGGGTTAGCGCGCCGACGCTGATGAAGTCAACACCCGTCTCGGCGATCTCTCGCACCGTCTCCAGCGTAACACCGCCGCTGGCTTCGAGGATGGCGCGCCCCTCGCAGATGCTCACGGCGTCTCGCATCTCGCCCACCGACATATTGTCAAGCAGGATGACGTCCGCGCCCGCGCTGAGCGCACGGTCTACTTGCGCCACGGTCGCGCACTCCACTTCGATCTTCAGCGTGTGACTCACCTCGGCGCGAACGGCGGCAATCGCCTCCGGAATGCCGCCCGACGCTCGGATGTGGTTGTCCTTTATGAGCACGCCGTCGGAAAGCGACATTCGGTGATTCCTGCCGCCGCCGCACCGCACCGCGTACTTCTGGAATGCGCGAAGGCCGGGCAGCGTCTTCCTCGTGTCGGTGATCTGCGCTCGCGTGCCACGGACGGCCTCGACGTACTGCGCCGTCAGCGTGGCAACGCCGGAGAGGTGCATCAGGAAGTTAAGAACCGTCCGCTCGGTTTGAAGGAGCAGCCTTGCGTTGTAGTATCCCTCAAGGACGACATCTCCCGCGCTGACACGGTCGCCGTCAACGCACTTCCACTCGACGAACTCGTCCGGGTCTGCCCCCTCCAGCCAACCCAGGAGGTGGTTGGCTACGCCCAGCCCGCAAATGACGCCGTCGCCCTGCACCTCGATCATGTAGGCGACCTTGGCGTCCTCCGGCACGGCGTACCGCGTGACGTCGCCGGTGCCGAGGTCCTCGCTCAGCGCCAACTCGACGGTGTCAATCCACGCGAAGGGGGGGTCTCCAAAGAACGGCTCCACAACCCGGTAGATTATCCAAAAGACACGGAGCGGCGGGAACGGCTACAATACGCTCCGTGCCGGTCTGGGCTGTGGTCAACCAGAAAGGTGGGGTCGGAAAGACCACCACGGCGGTCAATCTTGCCGCGGTGCTCGCCCAACAGGGCAGGCGCGTGCTCCTCGTAGACGCCGACCCGCAAGGCAATGCCAGCAGCGGCGCGGGCGTTGACCGGAAGCAGATTCGCCACACGCTCTACGACGTACTCGTAGAGGGGGTCTCAGCCGAAGACGCGATCACCGGCTCAGCCGTTGCGGGGCTGGAGGTGCTGCCCTCGAACCTCGACCTCGCCGGCGCCGAGCCCGCACTCCTCGGAAAGGTGGGGCGGGAGATGGTGCTTCGCGAGGCGCTCGAACCTCTCGTGGAGCGATACGACTGGGTGTTCCTCGATGCGCCGCCGTCGCTCGGCATCCTGACCATCAACGCGCTTGCCGCAGCCGGGGGCGCCCTGATTCCGATGCAGTGCGAGTATTACGCTCTCGAAGGGTTGAGCCAACTGCTCAAGACGATCGAGCTTATCCAGAAGCGCATCAACCCCGAGCTGAAGATCGCGTCCGTGTTGCTAACGATGTACGACCCGCGGAACCGGTTGAGTCAGCAGGTCGCAGAGGAGGTTCGCAAGTTCTTCGGCGAGAAGGTTGCGAAGACGGAGATTCCGCGCAACGTGCGCCTCAGCGAAGCGCCCGGCTTCGGCCAGCCCGCGGTGCTGCTGTATCCCGACGCGAAAGGCTCGGTAGCGTACCGAGAGTTCGCGGAAGAGGTCTTTGGCGAGGTAACCCAGTCCGCGCCGGGCGGTGCGTCCCTACAATAGGTTCACAAGGAGAGTCAGCAGAAAAGTGGAACACGAAGGAATGTCGCAGGTTCGTAAGGTGTTGGGGAAGGGCCTCGTGCAGCTCATCGGCGAGCAGGACGACGCGACCATCAAAGAGGTCTCGGTCGAATCCATCGAGCCGAACCCCAACCAGCCACGCCGGGAGTTCGACGAAGAGGCGCTCGGCGAGCTGGCAGAATCCGTCCGAAGCGTCGGCGTGCTGCAGCCGATTGTACTTCGCCCAATTGGGCACGACCGCTACGAGATCATCGCCGGCGAAAGGCGATGGCGCGCCGCAAAGATGGCGGGCATCGAGCGCGTTCCCGTCGTCGTGCGCACCAGCGACGACACCGATTCCCTCGCCCTCGCGCTCATCGAGAACCTGCAGAGGCAGGACCTGCAGGCGCTCGAGGCGGCGGCGGCGTACGCTGTGCTCATCGAGCGTTTCGGGCTGACCCAAGAAGCGGTCGCCGAGCGCGTGGGCAAGTCCCGCTCCTCGATTGCCAACGCGCTGCGCCTGCTTCGCCTACCGCAGGAGATCCAGCAGGGGCTTGCGGAAGGGAAGATAACCGAAGGCCACGCCCGGGCGCTGCTTCAGTTTGAAACGCAGGCGGAGATGCTCGCCGTGTACCGCCGAATCCTGGAGAAGGACCTCACCGTCCGCGACGTAGAGCGGCTCGCCCAGCAGGGGGCTCGCTCCGAGAGCAAGGCAGCCCCACGCCCAGCGCCAACCCCGCTCGAGCAGGCGGCAAGCGAGCGGCTCGGCGTACCCGTGCGCATCGTGCGCAAGAAGGAGGGCGGAAGGCTCGAGGTCATCTTCTACTCGGACGACGACCTGGATCGCGTGCTCTCCGTTCTCGGCGTGCGCCTGGACGACTGAACTGAAGCCAGCCCCTCGATCGCCGCTTCCGCCGCAACGAGCGCATGAGCGATGCAAAGCACGACGAGCGGCAGGATGCCCTCATTCGTAAGCCAGAAGAGCAGCGCCCCCAGCGCGAGGCAGCTCCGCCCCAGCACGCGGTAACCGACTCGCGCCTCAATTGTCCAGATTCGCGTGCTTAGGACGCGGCGCCAGAATGCGTTTTGCGCCGCTGCGGTTACGACCTCGGCGATCAGCGCCATTTGCAGGAGCGAGAGGCGATCGCCCCAGAGCAGTAAACCGTAGGCGCCTGACCTAAGCGCCAGCCCGCCCACGGTGGCGAGAATCGGCAGGCGGATTGCGCCCCAGTTCGTCAGCAGCGACGACGCCAGCATTCCAAACCACCCCGGCCCGCAGAAGAACGCGAGGCTCACCCACGTCACGCCGAGCGCGCTCATGTATGGCTCGACGAGCCCCGGAAGCAACAGCGCAGCCGCGGTTGTGAAGACAACCGTTCCGGATGCAAGCACGATGAGCAGGTCGGCAGCGAGCACGACCTCGCGCTGCGCCGTGCCTCGTCGCTCCGACCAATCCCTCGCGCTGACGCGGAAGAGCGTCGGCTGCACGAGCGCAGTGAACGCCATCATCAGGAACGACTTCGGAGCGAGGCCAACGCGGAACGCCGCCAGCGCAACGCCGCTGAGACCACCGACCGCCCACCACGACTCGACGAAGCGATTCAAATAGCTCACGCCCTTGACCAAGTAGAAGCCGAAGACACGCACCGCCGGCAGCCGCACCGGTTTCGCGGTTGCGATCTCTCGTCCGTGAAGCATTGCGAAGAGAATCGTGACGATGGCGGACTCCGCGCCAAGCGCCCAGGCGACGTTTCCGACGCCCTTCGCGGCTGCGACGAGCAACGCAAGAAACGCGACGGTAGACAAAAGCCGCGCCCCTGCGAGCGATCGGAACCGCCCCGCGTCTGCTGCAGCTGCCCAGAACCCGCCTTCGGCGACGCCCGCAACCGCGCCGAGCGTGCACATCGCGAACGCCTCGGCGAAGGTCGCTTCCGTCACCGAAGAACCAACGACCGCACACGCAGCAGCCAGCGCAGCGCCCACACCGAGCAGCAGCGGCAGGAGGGAGCGAAACGCCACCAGTGGCTGGCTCTTCGCCTGGTTCGCCAGCACCACGATTTGCCGGTCTGCTAGCAGGGCGCACACCTCGTACCCGGCTGTCCATAACAGGATAAGCGTGTAGAACTCAGCGGCGAGCGCTGGGTTCTGGCGCAGCAGCGTAGCGCCAGCGAGGAACTGGACGGCTGGCTTCAGGCCAAGCCACAGGCCGTTCTGCAACCCCCGCTCGTTCAGACGCACCCTCCACGTTGCATAGGGCGCGGAGTATGCCTGACTTCACGGGCGGGACAACCCCCAGGCGGCACGACCGCTCGCCCAAAGAATGCTGGGCGCCCGTAGGCGCCCAGCATCTCTCCTCATTCCCTCTGCTCAGGTGGACCGAGGCATTCGATGCCTTGCTGGATTGTATCAAACCAGGGGTGGATTGTGTGCATCGTGCCGCGCAAATCCGGCAAGAGTGCCGGGATTCTGCAATCTGGTGAAGCGACTTGGGCGTCTTCTGCGCCTCAGCGGAACCCTTGGGACATGGGTAAGTGGACGTCCGGGCTCGCCGCCGCGGCGCTCCTCGTGGTCGGCTGCAGCGGAACCCCTGATCAGCATGCAGATTCGTCGGCCGGCGTGAAGTCAAACTCCGCCGACCGCCTCGCCAGGCAGTACGAGACGAAGCAAACTTCCTCGCCGAAGGGCGCGAAGGAGAACTTCCAACTCGTTGGCCGATGGAAGGGCGAACTCGTTCTTCCGAAGAAAGAGGGCAAGCCGAGCCCCGAGGATGAGTTCGCTGAGGCGATGGTTAAGGCGTTCCTCTCCGACCTGTGGGTCGAGTTCAATGAAGACGGCACGTTCAAGATGAACATGATGGTGCCCATCGAGGGCAAGTACCAGAAGAAGGGCAGCGCCGTGCACCTCATCCCAGAGACCGTCATGGGAATGTCAAAGGAAGACATGCAGAAGATGCAAGGTGAGGGCGCCAGCGCCTCGATGAGCGATGAGCCGCTCATCCTCGAGATCTCCAAAGACGGCAATTCCCTGCGCGCCAAGGATGAGAACGGGGGCGAAGGGGAACTGGTCTTCACACGAGCATAGCAACACCGTGGTTGCTTCCTCCTGACTGCAGGCCCGCGCACCGCAGCGCGGGCCTTTTTCTGCCATAATGTCGGAATGCGCAAACTGCTTCCGTTCGCTGCTTTGGCACTCGTCCTCGTCGCCGGATGCGGCCTGAAGAAGTCCGACCTCGTAGGCTCCTATTCGGGCGAGTTTTCGCTCACCGAGGAACAGAAGAAGGACCCCGCCACGGCCATGATGGCCAACGTCAAGCCCACCCTGACCCTCAACGAGGACGACACCTTCGTGATGAACGTGCTCGTGGACATCGAGGGCAAGTGGAGCCTCGACGGGGAGACGGTCACCCTGAACCCGGAGACGGCGATGGGCATCGCCGTACCTGAGAACCAGCGGCAGCCGCTCACCCTGGCCGTCAAGGACAAGGGCAAGGCGCTTGAGGGTACCGCTCCCGACGGCGAGGCGCCGGTCGTCTTCCGCCGCAACGAGTCATAATTCGAGCGTGAAACTGTTTCTCGACACCGGCGACGTTCGCGAGGTCGAGCACGCCGCCCGCTGGGGCGTGCTTGACGGCGTTACAACGAACCCAAGCCTGATCGCCAAGGCCGGGCGAGGCTTCAAAGAGACCGTGCTCGAGATTTGCGAACTCGTTCCGGGCGGCGCAATCTCCGCCGAGGTCGTGGCGACCGACCTGGACGGCATCCTGCGCGAAGCCGAAGAGATTGCCTCGTGGCATCCCCAGATCGTCGTAAAGATTCCGCTGATTCCTGAAGGCATCTCCGCCGTGCGACGCTTAAGCGACCAAGGAGTCAGGACAAACGTTACGCTTGTGTTCAGCGTCAACCAGGCGCTCCTCGCCGCGAAAGCGGGCGCAACCTTCATCAGCAACTTCGTCGGGCGCGTTGACGATATCGGCGGCGAGGGGATGAGCGCGGTCGCCGAAACCGTCGAGATGGTCGAAACCTACGGCTTCGCCAGCGAGGTCTTGGTCGCCAGCATTCGGCACCCGATGCACGTCGTCGAGGCGCTGCGCTGCGGCGCGCACATCAGCACGATGCCGTTCAAGGTGATGGAGCAACTGTTCAACCACCCCCTCACCGACATCGGCCTTGAGCGCTTCTTGGCCGACTGGAGAGCCGCCGGCCTCGAGATCTTCGAGAAGTCGAGGGTGTAGCACCCGGGAACATTGCCTGGCATTGGGGCGTCAAATCGTTCAAGCCGGTGGGGCAGGCGCGCCGGCAGAAGGAGGCGGCACGCCGCTTTCGCCGCAGTTCACGCTCGAGTTCAATCTGTTCTTTGCGGGCGACGCGCAACTCGCGGTGCTGGGGCGGTTCCGGTTTTAGGTCTGCCTACTCCGAGTTGGGCTACAGCGTGCGGTCGAGCGTACGGTACTGAATCGCCTCGGCGAGGTGCTCGGTTTCGATGCTCTCTTTGCCCGCGAGGTCGGCAATCGTTCGCGCCACCTTGAGAATCCGGTCGAAGACGCGCGCCGACATGCCGAGGCGGGCAACCGCCGTGCGAAGGAACTCCGCGCCCTGCTTGTCCAACGGGCAGAACTGGCGTACCTCGGAGGGCGACATCCTGCCGTTCACCCGAGTTTTCGACTCGCCGAATCGCGCCGCTTGCCGCTCACGCGCGAGCATCACGCGCTCGCGGATGGTCTCCGACGACTCTCCCTGCTTGCCGCTTAGCAGCTCATCTTGCGTAAGGCGAGGCACCTCGAGGTGCAGGTCAATCCGGTCGAGCAGTGGCCCGCTGATGCGACCCATGTACCGGCGAATCTGCTCCGGCGTGCACGAGCAGGGCTTCACGCGGTCGTTGTGAAACCCGCAAGGGCAGGGGTTCATCGCGCCAACGAGGATAACCTCGGCGGGGAAGTCGAGCGAGGCCTGAACGCGCGCGACGGAGACGACCCCGTCCTCCAGCGGTTGGCGCAGGCCCTCGAGTACGTCGCGGTCGAACTCGGGCATCTCGTCCATGAACAGCACGCCGTGGTGAGACAGCGACACCTGGCCGGGGCGCGGAACCCGTCCGCCGCCCACGATGCTCGCGTGGCTCGCGCCGTGATGCGGCGCGCGGAACGGTCGCTCCCACACGAGTCCCTTCCGCCCGTCCATCATCCCCGCGCTGCTGTAGATTCGCGTTACTTCGATCGCCTCCGTGAGGGTCAGCGGCGGAAGAATCGTTGGAATGCGGCGAGCGAGCATCGTCTTTCCACTTCCGGGCGGCCCGATCATCAGCATGTTGTGCCCGCCTGCGGCAACAATCTCGAGCGCTCGCTTTGCGTGCTGCTGACCCTTCACGTCGTCGAAGTCCACATCGTATTGCACGACGCCGTTCGTTGGGAGGGTCATCGGCTCGACGGGCGTGCGAACTGCAGGGTCGAGCAACAGCTCGCAGACCTCCTTCAGGTGTCGGACGCCGTAGATCGAGACGTTTGGGGCGACGGTCGCCTCGGCGGCGTTCTCCTCGGGCAAGACGAGTCGCTTTACGCCGATCTCCTCGCACAACAGAGCGATGTTCACCGCGCCTCGGATCGGTCGAATCAACCCATCCAAGCCGAGTTCTCCTGCGACGACCGTGTCCTCGAAGTGCTCTTGCTCAATCTGACCGCTGGCTGCAAGCACGGCTATGGCGATCGGAAGGTCGAGCAGCGGGCCTTCCTTGCGCATGTCCGCCGGCGCGAGACTAACGGTGATCCTCTTGATGGGCCAGTCGAAGCCGGAGTTCCGGATGGCGTTGTGCACGCGCTCGCCGGACTCCTTCACGGCGGCGTCCGGCAGGCCGACGATGCTGAAGTACGGGCTCCCGCCCGACAGGGCGGACTCGACCACGACCTCCAGCGCGTCAATCCCCAGCAGGGTTGCAGTCCGGACTTTGGCTATCACGGCAACGGCACCATTTTAGCGAGAGCCGGGCAGCGGCTTGTCGCGGAACAGGAAGGCGAGGAAGGCCCCGGCGAGCAGGACGAGCCCGAAAATGACCACGTAGCGAGCGTTTCCCTCCAGCGTCAGACCCGCGATTGCGCCGCCGCCGATTACGGCGGCGACCGCGCTCCAGGCGAAGAACAGGCGGCTGTAGAACGGTCGCGCCAGCGTCAGCGTCCGGGCGTAGTCGAGCAGCACGGGCGCCTGACACCGCGCGCAGGCAATGGTGCCGACGGGGTTGGGCGCCCGGCAGCGCATGCAGACAACCGGCTGGAAGTCCTTGTCGGTCGCCTCTCGCTTCCACTCCTGCAGTTTGTAGATCTCCGCGCGGAAGAGGTCACGGATCGAGCGGTTCGCGACGGGGTCCACCTCGGTTGAGAGGCCCGAAGCCGCGCGCTCAGCGATGGTTATCGCGTGCCCGCGCCAACCGTACGTGTACAGCAGCGCGGCGATGCGAAAGTGCGCGGCGACGTTTTGGGGGTTGTCGCCATACGCCTTGAACGCTTGCTCGAGGAGGTGCTCGTCGGCCTCGCGGCTGATTCGCTCTTCCGTCTTGGACATGAGGAACGGCATCGCACCGAGCGACGCGAGCATCGCAACACCGATGAGCGAGCCAACGATGTAGCCGCCCCACGTGCCTACCGCGAGCAGCAGAATGGCAGCTCCGATGCCTAAGAAGCCTGCAACGGCTGAGACCTCGGCGTCAATCATCCTTCGTGCCGTCCACACCACCCACACGGTAACCGGGATGAGCAGCGCGAACGCCACAACCATCCTCTCCAGCAGCTCGGCGAAAGCCAGCACCATCATTCCCCGGACATTATGATAGTCCAAACCGCCCAGAGGGTAGACTGCCGCCTGATGCGATGCGCCGTACTTGTGGGCCTGGTGGCATGCCTTCTTGCGAGCGCAGGCGCCTCGCGCCTCGCCCTGGTGCCGATTGACTCTCGCCCCCCGACGGCGCAGATGCCCGTCCTGCTCGCCGACATCGCGGGCGCCGACGTCGCAACCCCTCCACTTGACCTCTTGGGGAAGTTCACCACGCCGGGAAACGTTGACAAAGTGGGCGCATGGCTCCTGAAACAGTGCGACGACGGCGTGGACGCTGCCGTCGTCAGCGCCGATATGCTCGCTTACGGCGGGCTAATCGCATCGCGTGAGCCAAACGTAAGCGCAGAGCAGGCGATTCGGCGGCTCGATGCCCTTCGCGCGCTTCGCAAGGCGCACCCCGACCTGCCGGTGTACGTTTTCTCCGCGCTGATGCGTACCGCTCCGACGGCAACCGACCGCAACGAGCCGTGGAGAATGGACCTTGCGCGACTGGTCGAGTTGCAGGAGAAGTACCAGCGCACCGGAGCGACGCCATCAAGGGAGTACCGCGAACTGCGCGAACGCGTGCCGAAGCAGCGGCTCGAACAGTACTGGACAGCGCGCAAGAGGAATCTCGAGGTGCACAAGGCGCTGATCCGCTTGGTGAAGGAGGGCGTTATCACGTACCTCGTCATCGGCGCGGACGACTCGCGTCCCTATGGCCCGCAACATCCGGAGACGAAGGAGTTGCGTAAGCTGACGGACGACCTCGGCGTCGCCGGCAGGGTCTACTTCTGCGAGGGGATTGACCAAACGGCAAACGTTCTTGTGAGTCGCGCTCTGCTGCGACTTCACGGATACTCGCCGATCGTGCGCGTGCACCTCGCCGACGAAGCGGCCGGCCGGCGGCCGATGGCTTATGAGTCGAAATCGTTGAACAACGCCGTGCGTGATCAGATTCTCGCGAGCGGGGCGTGGCTGCCCGACAAGGGCGAGACGGGGGACTACGTGCTGTTCGTGAACACCGAGAACTCCTCCAGCCGTGCCGTTACAGAGTTGCTCGATGCCATCGTCGCCGTTCAGGACGGGCGGCCGTATGCCGCCGTGGCGGACATCAACTTCGATTCGCTCGGCTCCCCGGACGAGCGGTTCTCTCGTGCGCTTCTCGATTCCGGGTTGCTGCCCGACCTTCTATCGTACTCATCGTGGAATACGGCGAGCAACACATTGGGCACCGCGGTCGCGCACGCGAACCTGTATCTTCTCGCCTTGAAGACGAACGTTCCGGTGCTCCGTCGCGAGCGCGCCCATCTGACTTTCCTGCTGCAGCGGGTCGTCAGCGACTACGGGTATCACTCCTACCTTCGACCGCGAGCGAACAAAGCACTCGCGGAGCACCCTCAAGCCACCCCGCGAGAAGCGCACGGCTATATGTTCAAGGTGCTGCAGGAGTGGGTCGAGCGCAACGCGGGCGGCTTGCTGGAAGCGTACTTTGAGGAGTACGTCAAGGGCCGCGTGATTGAAGACGGCGAGACTGCCTACGAGGTGACCGCCATAGACGATGTGAGGATTTGGCTACCGTGGCCCCGGGCGTTCGAGGCGTGGTTCGAATTCGAGCTCGTTTGCCGACCGAAGGATGGCTCATAGCCGCGACCCGCAAGCGGGGTGGCGGAGAGAGAGGGATTCGAACCCCCGGGCCCCGAAGGGCCAACGGTTTTCAAGACCGCCGCATTCGACCACTCTGCCATCTCTCCGAGCGGATTCTCGGCGCGGTTCCGTACGCTTTGGCCCGCCAGTTGCGTACCTTGAGTGTGGGCGGTGGCGCGAACGGCGAACCCGGCAATCCAGCCGGGTGCCCGAACGAACGGGCGCCCGTTCGCAACCAACGCACGGAGAACATTGATGTCGAACGTCGGCCGAGAGCCAGATAAGGATACCCGCCCGGTCTTCAACCGGTCGTTCCGGGGCTACGCGCCTGAGGAGGTTGACGCCTACCTGAGTCAGGTTCAGCGGGAAGTTGAGAGCCTCCAGGAGAGCCTGCGCGCTGCCCGCGCCGCCAAGGAGATGACCGACTCCCAGGTGGAGGAACTGAAGCAGAAGGTCGCATCCCTCGAGGCTTCTGCGCACCAGGCGACCGCGCGTGTGCACGCACTCGAGGCGCAGTTGAGCGAGGCTCGCGCCGGGCTGCAAGAGTCGCAGACCGGCCAAGACGAGCGCCTCGATGCGCTCCGACGCCGAGTCGAGCAGCTGGAGGAGGAGAACCGCCTCCTCCGGGAGCAAACGCCGGAGGAGGCGGACGTGAACGAGGTCCTTCGCGCAGTACAGCGAACCGCCGAAGAGATCAAGCAGGACGCGCACCGAGAGGCGGAAGCCGTGATGCGAAACGCCGAAGAGCGCTCGCAACGGTTGACCGAGGAACTGCGACAGAGAATCGCAAACCTCGAGCAGGAGTACGAGCGGGCGCGGCGGCAGTACGACGAGTTCATCGCCAACGCTCGTCAACTGGCGCACACGTTTCTGCTTAAGTTGGATCAGAGCCGGGAGACGCTGTAGCCGCTCGACTGCCGACAGCGCACTCGTGCTGACAGTCGAGCACCGAGGGCAGTTACGCGGTCTTGCGGTGCCCGCCTGCAAATGCGAGGCGGAGGCGATCGAAGAAGCCTATCGGCTCCGGCTCCCACTCTTCGCCGAGGATGTCCGCAGCAATTCGCGCAACGTCCCCTGCCGCGCCGCGCCCGCTCAAAGCGAGATAGAACGGTTCGCGCTTTCGAATCGCCTGAACGACCGCAGGGTCATTCCTGACGTAGCCGCCGTAATGAAGGTTCTTGTGTAGGAACTGTCGGCAGATGCTGTTCAGGCGCGCGAACACGCTGTGTGCGTGCGCCTCATCGGCAACCATGTTGAGGATGACCTTGATGAGTGCGTTCGGCTTGTCGGCAAAGACCAGTTTGATGGTTGCGTAGGCGTCCGTTATGCTTGCCGGGTCGGGCGTCGTTACCAGCAGCACCTCGTCGGCGGCGAGCACGAACGTCATAACGGCGCTGTCCACGCCTGCGCCCGTGTCGAAAATGAGGCAGTCGGTGGAATCTTGCAGTTCGTTTAGCTCCGCGAGGAACTGCTCGAGATGGTTGCCGGTGAGGTTGACGAGTTCTTGAACACCCGAGCCGCCGGCGATGAATCGAATCCCGCCAGGCCCGGGCGTCAGGATGTCGGAGAGTCGCTTCTCGCCCCCGACGACCGCCTGCAGGTTGTACGGCGCGCGGGTTCCGAGCACGACGTCGAGGTTGGCAAGCCCGAGGTCGGCGTCGAACAGCACGACCCGTTGCCCTGCTTCAGCGAGGGCGATGCCGAGGTTGGCGGAGAGGTTCGTCTTTCCGACGCCGCCCTTGCCGCTGGTTACTGCGAAGGTTTTCATTTATGTTAAGCCGCCCTCCCGATGCGGAAAAGCTTCTTCCAGAACGATGTGCGCTCGCCGGACTTCTGAGTGATGGAATCGAGCAGGGCGTCGCGGTCACCGGAGGTCGCGGCGGCTTGACGCTTGGCCGGCGAGACCACGCCGCTCCAGTTGTACGCCCTGAGGGCGGAAGCCACCTGAACCGGCTCCGCGAAGCGGTCCATCTTGCCGCGGTCGGTGCACCGGGCGAAGATGGCTCTCATTGCGGACGGCATGTCGTCGAACGCTCTCCAGTCGAACTCCGCCCCTTGCCAGTCCTTCGTCGGCAGAAGGGAGGTCGCAAGCAGCAAGCCGAGCGCGTAGACGGCGTTGTCGGCATCGGAGGATAGCGTTGGCGACCATGCCGCCGAAGGAGTCGCGCCGGGCACAAGCCAGACATGACGATCGTCAATCCAAACGTTCTCCGGTGTGATGAAGTGCGCCCAGCCGTTGGTTAGTAGAGAGTCGCACGCCTCGGCAACGGCGCTGCAGATGAAGGCCGCTTGAGAGAGCGAGCGCTGGCCTCGCGTTCGCAGAATCGAGTCGAGCGGCTCGCCGCGCGCGTTGTCGAGTGCTGCCCACGCCCACCCGTTGTGAGTGAGGAAATCGAAAACGCCGGTAACGTACGGATGGCGTGTTTGGGCAAACAGTCGGCATCGCTCCTTCAGGTGGGCTTCGCTCACCTCCTCCTCGCGTCCTCCGATTAAGAGCACGCACCGCGAGAGAAGCGTGTCGTGAGCGCGCACCCACAGCAGCGAGTTGGTCTGCCGGAGCGTCTCTTGCGGCTCAAAGCGAGCCGGCAGCGTGGCGTTCGGCGAGGATTGCTCTGAGGCGACGGACAGAACTCGCTCAATCGAGTACGCATCACGAATGGCGGACTCGAGGCGCGACTTCGGCGCAATCGAGATGCGTAGACGGTTGCCCGTCGCCAAGCGGAGTTTGTCTGTAACGGAGACGTCAATCGGGTCCCAGATGACGCACTCCAAGATGCCCTCCTTCAAGGAGACGGGGAGCGCTTTGAGCGCGATCGCCAACTCGGCGCCGACGAGGTCCAGCGCGTCCTGCTCTGGCGCGAGCGCGGCTGGGTCTTCGATGTAGTCGTAGCCGTATTGATCGGCCAAGCAGCGGGCGATCTGGTCTTCCGTCGCGTAGCCGCGCTCGACGAGGATCTCGCCGAGGCGACGGTTGGATGTTAGTTGCGCGGCGATGGCAACGGAGAGTTGAAGGTTGGTCAGAACTCCTGACTCAACCAGAATCTCGCCCAGCCGCTTATATTCTCCAGGCATGCCTTGGTCCTCTCCCGGGTTGAGATACGGGAATATTCGGCGGTTTTGCCCGGAGACTGAAGGGTCTTAGGGGCTGGTATCGTGGTTGCCGTTCTTCTTCCGGCTTCGAACGATGGTGCGGCCGATCTCGGCGTACATCTTCGCCCTGGCGGTCGCGCCGCGCACGAGGCCGAATTTGACCTCTTTGGGCGTGTGCGTCACTCCGTCGAGGTCTACCTTCTTGATGGAGCAGCCGAGGTCTCTGGCTGCCTGGTGGATGGCTATTTCAACGCCCATTCGGCACGCGATGAGGTTCGGCACGGCGTCGAGGATGCACCGTCGAAGGGCGCGCTGCCCTGATATGGCAGGGGTGATCGCCTGTGCCGCATCGCTCCACAGGCGCCCCTTCTTGAACAGGCCGAGGGTCATGTCAACCCCCTCGAGCACCGGCTTCAGAAGCGCCTCAACATGCTTTACCTCGAGGCCCACAAGGTCAGCATCAAGCAGCAGGAGGACCTCGCCTGATGCGTTTTCGAGCCCGGCTGCGATCGCGCCGCCCTTGCCGACGTTGAAGGCGAGGTCCAGAACGACGACCTTCGGAAACACTCGAGCAACTTCCGAGGTTCTGTCGCGCGAGCCGTCGTTCACCACGATGATCTCCTCGACGAGGTCGCACGCACAGACGGCACGCAGCACAGCCGCGATGCGCGTTTCCTCGTTGTAGGCGGGGATGATGCAGGAGACGTTCACTGCCGCCGATGGAACTCCGCTTCCATTTGCTGGTTCACCTCTTTGGTGATGCGCTCGATCTCCTTCTTCGCGCGCTCAATGCGCGCTCCGGTCATCGGGTGGCTGCGGAGGTTGTTGGTGATGACGTCTCCCTTGCCCTCCTTCTCTAATCGTTGCAGTTTCGAGAAGAAGCGGATCAATCCGTTCGGGTCATAGCCTGCGCGGTAAGCATAGCGTATGCCCTCGGTGTCGGCTTCGTATTCCATGTCGCGGCTGTAGCGCATGGAGACGAACAGGTGCGTGATTTGCGCGATGTCCTGCACCGCGCCTTGCGTTCCAATCAGGATGGCAATATCCGTGAGCACTCCCTGCGAGTACTGCTTTGCTGCGTGCCGTCTCGTGATGTGGGCGATTTCGTGCGCCATCACGCAAGCGATCTCATCCATGTCCCCTTCAGACATGTCGAGCAACCCGCGGAAGAGGTAGACCGGGCCGCCGGGAAGGGAGAAGGCGTTGACCTGATTGTCCTCGAGGATCTTAAACGTGAAGGGCCAATCGAGGCTGTTCGCGGCTACGAGGCGCTGGCCCATCTGCTCGATCATGGCGTTGTCGGCGGGGTTCTTGCTGACGACGTACTCCTTCTCGACCTGCTCCGCGACCTCTCTTCCGAGGCGAATCTCCTCGTTCTTGCTGAGGATGTTCGTGCCCTTGCAGCCGGTGCCGGCAAGCGTCGCCCCCAGGAGGGCGGCGCCTACGACTACCTTCAATGCACCCGATCGTTTCATCGCGCCTTCTCTTAGATTATACGATGGCCAAGCCCCCTGGGATACGCCTGGTTGCGTGTTTCGTCGCAGGAATCGGGGAACCATCAGTAGCGCTCCAGCGCCCCGACGATCTTAGTCAGGGTGTCTTTGGCGTTCCCGAACACCATGACCGTGCGGTCCATGTAGAACAGTTCATTCTCGATGCCCGCAAACCCGGGGTTCATGCTTCGCTTCAGCACCATGCACGTGCGCGCCTTGTCCACATCGAGGATCGGCATGCCGTAAATCGGTGAACTCTTGTCGTGTCGCGCCGCGGGGTTCACCACGTCGTTCGCGCCGATGACGAGCGCCACATCGCAGTCGGCAAACTCGGAGTTGATGTCCTCCAGGTCGTAGAGTTGCTCGTAGGGCACGTCTGCCTCGGCGAGAAGCACATTCATATGGCCGGGCATTCGCCCTGCCACGGGGTGGACGGCGAACTTCACGTCCGAGCCTCGCTCGGCAAGTTTCTTCGCCAACTCTTTCACCGCATGCTGCGCTTGCGCCACAGCCATACCGTAGCCGGGCACGATGATGACCGAGTCCGCGTTTCCAAGAAGGATCGCTGCGTCCTCGACGCCGTACGCCTTGACGGAGCGCGCCGCGCCGTGCGCCGCTTCCGCGCCCTCGGCGTGCGCGCCGAACGCGCCGAACAGAACGTTGCTCAGTGGGCGGTTCATCGCTTGGCACATCTGGAACGTCAAGATGAGACCGCTTGCGCCGACGAGCGCGCCGCCGATCAGCAGCGCCGTGTTGCCGAGAACGAAGCCCGCCAGCCCCGCCGCGGTGCCGGTAAAGGAGTTCAGCAGAGAGATGACCACAGGCATGTCGGCGCCGCCGATGGGGAGCACGCCTATCACACCGAAAGCGAGGGCGAGCGCCGTCAACGCGAGAAACATCGGCACGGAAATCAGTCCCCCGATGAGCAGTACCGCCAAAACGGCAACCGCGAGCATCACACCGACGTTGACAACGTGGTGGCCGCGGTAGGTGAGCGGCTTCGAGGGTAGCAGTTCCTGCAACTTGCCGTATGCGACGAGGCTGCCGGTGAAGCTGATGGAGCCGATGATGAGGCTAAGCACGGTCGTCGCGCGCGGCAGAGGAGGAAGCGCCTCGCCAACCGCGCCGGCAGCGAGGTACTCGACCATCGCCACGAGCGCAACCGCGCCCCCGCCCAGGCCGTTGAACAGCGCGACCATCTGCGGCATCGCGGTCATGGCGACCTTCCGCGCCGCAGCCACGCCCACCACACAACCCAGCGCCGCCGAAACCCCGACCCATATCAGGTTCTCCGGTCGAAAGCCGGGAAGGAAGAAAGTTACGCCGAGCGCAATCGCCATGCCGATGGCGGCAACGAGGTTCCCGAGCCGCGCAGTCCGCGGCGAATTCATCAGCTTGAGGGCGATGATGAAACACACCGCCCCGAGGAGATAGCCGGCGTTGATCCAGGCGGTCTCCACGCTATCGCTCCTCCTTCCGCTTCGATCGGAACATCTCGAGCATCCGGTCGGTAACGACGAACCCACCGACCACGTTGAGTGTTCCGAACAGCACGGCGAGCGAGCCGAGGACGATCATCAGCGGCGAGTCCGCCCTTCCCAGCACAACGAGTCCGCCGACGAGGATGACGCCGTGAATCGCGTTGGTTGCCGACATCAGCGGCGTGTGCAATGTCTGCGGAACTTTGGCGATGACCTCCAGTCCAACGAACACGGCGAGAATGACGATGGTTAGCGTTGTGATAAGGTCCACAAGTTCATCCCTCCTCCACCATAAGGCGCGTCGGCTCGTGTACGATGCGCCCCTCGTGCGTGAGCATCGTTCCGGCGATGATCTCGTCCTCCACATCGAAGGCGAGCGCTCCGTCCTGAACCAACAGGCGCAGGAATTCGGTGAGGTTCTTTGAGTACATGCGCGAGGCGTCCATCGCCATCGTCGAGATGAGGTCGGTGTTCCCGATGATGGTGACGTCATCCACGACGACTGTTTCGCCTGGCGAGGTCGCTTCGCAGTTGCCGCCTGCGGTCGCAGCGAGGTCTACGATGACGCTGCCGGGCTGCATAGAGCGGACGCCGTCCCGCGTGATGAGAATCGGCGCGCGCTTGCCGGGCACGAGGGCGGTCGTGATAACGACGTCGCGCTTGGGTAATCGCTCGGCAATGAGTTGCAACTCCTGTCGGTGAACCTCTTCACTGACCTCTTTGGCGTAGCCCGAGGTGTCCTCGGTCTCCTGGGGCATCTCCGGCAACCCGACGAACCGCGCGCCGAGGCTTTCAACCTGCTCTTTCACGGCGGGGCGAACGTCGAACGCCTCCACGAGGGCGCCCAGCCTTCGCGCCGTCGCGATTGCTTGCAATCCCGCGACGCCCGCGCCGACGATGAACACTCGCGCGGGGGGCAGGGTTCCGGCGGCAGTCATCAGCATCGGAAGGAATCGAGGAAGGCGCTCTGCCGCCAACACAACCGCCTTGTATCCTGCGATGGTGCTCATGCTGCTGAGTGCATCCATGCTTTGGGCGCGGCTGATGCGCGGGATCAAGTTCAGCGCGAACGCGGTAACGCCTTGCGCGGCCAGCACTCGGATGGTATCCAGCGAGACGTTGCGGTCGAACATTGCAACCAGCGCCGCGCCCTTCTGCATGTGCTCGATGGAGCCGTTCGCTTCCTTCGGGCCGTTGACTCGGAGCACGACTTCGCTTTGAGAATAGACCGCAGTGGCATCGGAGGCAATCTCCGCGCCGACATCGAGGTACTGCTGGTTAGTGAACGGAGCGGCTTCGCCCGCCCCGGCTTCGACGAGCACGCGCAAGCCGCGACTCAAGAGTTCTTTGGCTCCGTCCGGGGTAAGGGCTACACGCCGCTCACCCGGCGCCGCTTCCCTCGGCACGCCGACCGTAATCACTCGCTCTCCCCTCGCATTCAGGGGCGATTATGGCGGATGCCGCACGTGCGCCGTTCGCACGGTTGGCGTGTTTTGCAGGGCGGGTGCGACAGGCTAACGAGTAGCCGCGTGACGGCTAACGCTCGCGATTTCGGGTAAACTGTGGCATGACCTCGCGGGATGCATTCCTGTGCTTGGCGGTCGTGCTGATCCCGCACCTCGCCTACGGTCAGTGCGAGACTCAGAAGCTCCTTGCCCCGGACGGCGCATCGAACACGCGGTTCGGACGCAACATGGCGGCTGACGGCAGGTGGTTGCTGACCCGTCCTTCAGTGAGGATGGTCTCGGGGAAGTCCATGTGTTCGAGCGGACTCCCTCAGGCGCATGGTTCCGATCAGCGCTGTTGAGGCCCTGGGACGGAGGGAACGGCACTGGCTTTGGCTCGGCTCTCGGTGTGCAGGGCGGGTTTGCTTACATAGGAGCTGGGACGGCTGACGGGAACTACGGCGCAGTGTACATCTTTCGGCACGACGGCGCGCGGTGGGTGCCGTATCAGAAGATTCGTGGGCAGGGAGCGGTGTTAGGCGCGCAATTCGGCATATCGCTCGCCGTGGATGGGGATAGGCTCGTCGTGGGCGCGAATCGAGACGGAGGCAATGGCGGCCAAGCCGGCGCGATTTACGTCTTCGAGCGAGATGCCGCCGGCACATGGCTCCAGCGGCGAGACTCATCGCGAATGACGGCGCGCCTTGCGACCTGTTCGGTACGGGCGTGGACATCGAGGGGGACACCGTCGTAGCGGGGGCGCCTCTTCACCCGCCCGCGGGTGGCGAACCTGGCGCCCTGTACGTGTTCAAGCGGGACGGCAGCGGGTCCTGGAGACAGGTTCAGAAGATCATGGCGCAGGGAAGAACGAGCAGCGACAGCCTGGGCGAGGACGTGGCCATCGAGGGGAACGTCCTGTATGCCGGGGCGGAGTCGTATCCTTCCGGACAGCGACAGGGCGCGGTGTTCGTGTTCGAGCGACCGGACGCGGGCAGCCCGTTCGGGCAGGTTGGGATGCTGAGGCTACCGAACCCGGGCACGAACGAGTACTTCGGCTATCGCATAGACGTCGTGGGCGACCGCCTTCTGGCAAGCGCCAACGGTCGCTATGGTCACAGAGGTGCTGCGTATGTCCTTGAGCGACAGGGTCTCGGGTGGCGTCTCATCGCCGAGCTGGTTGCGTCCGACGGCGTTCCTCTCGATCAGTTCGGGTACGATGTGGCGCTTCTTGCCGACGGCACGGCGTTTATCGGCTCGATCTTCAACGACAACGAGAACGGGGAAAACGCAGGCGCGGTGTACGTGTTCGACCTCGACTGCCCAGCGGAGATCAGGGAGCTTGCCGTCCTCGAGGGGCAGTTGCTGTCGGGTGGCATTCCCGAGTTGAGGCATTCGGACGACTCGTACCTCGTAACGCGCGCAAAGGTAACGGGTCAGGTCTCGCAACCTCACTTGATGCGGCTCCGCCTTGCCGCGACGACCCGACGGCTGAATCCTGATACGATTGAGATCAGGGTGGAGGGCCGCATCACGGACGTGAGCGCTCAAACAACGCTCTTCTTGCGCGACTGGGTGACGGACGATCTGGTCCCGGTGTCTCAGTACCCGATGACGATGGAGGAGACCGTGCGCACCTTCACGGTGCCCAACGCGTCTCGCTTTATCCGGTCGGGCGATGGGCGGATCGAGTTGGAGGTGCGTCAGATCGTGTTCTTCCCGTTCACCCTCGGCGGGTTCCGGACGTACTTCGACCAGATCGAAATCCGCGCGCGG
>Ga0209172_10004058_pt1 | contig 20685 bp, 20 predicted proteins | sample LarsenN4metaG_FD_184113 | JGI IMG/M metagenome (GOLD analysis project Ga0209172, IMG submission 184113) | Hot spring sediment bacterial and archeal communities from British Columbia, Canada, to study Microbial Dark Matter (Phase II) - Larsen... ... | reverse complement strand
TACTCCTCGGCGCAGAAGAACGTGTCCTGCCGCCGATTCCCCCGCTGGGTGATGCGATGCGGGATACCAGGAGCGACTACCCGCGCAATCCGCGCCATGGGGTCAGGGTACTCCTCCTCTACTCTAGATCAAGAGTTCCGTAGGGTGTCCCCGGAATTCTGGTGTCCCCGGAATTCTAGATCAGTATGGTGTCCCCGGAATTGTGTCCCCGGAATTCATAGCGCACTCAGAAGAGCAAACAAACCAAACCCTGTGATGATAGGGCCTGAAATTCTGTTGACCCATTGTAATCCGTGAGGGTTGAACTTTTCCCGAAATACGCCAACACCACCGCTCAGAATGAGCCACCACAGGGCTGAACCAATGAAAACGCCCAAGACCAAGACCCCCGCTAACACGTAGTTCCCGCTTGTGCTTGCCAAACCCAAGCCAGCAAATATCGCCGCAAAGGAAATGATTGTCATCGGATTTGTGAGTGTCAGAAAAAACGTCGAAGCATAAGCACCAACGAAACCATTTCCTTTGGCTAAGGCTGCTTGTTCCGTGGGTTTTGCCAACAGGGTCTTGAGACCCAGATAACAAAGAAACACACCACCGATAAGGCGTAGCCATACTTGCTGACTGACCAAGAGATTTGAAATGAAAGTCAGACCGAATCCAGCAATGCATCCATAGATTGCGTCGGCGGTGGCTGCGCCCAGACCAGAAACGAGACCAGACGCGCGCCCCTCAGCCAACGTGCGGCGTATGCATAACACGCCGATTGGTCCAACAGGCGCAGCAATGGAAAAGCCGATGGCGAGCCCTCTGAGCAAAAAAGGGATGTCCATTTATTCTCTCGTGACCGGTGCTGCGATAGGTGAGCGGGCTAACTATTAAGTATATGGTTTCCGCATATCATCCCACATGGAGTTGTGCGTCAGCATGACACGGGTCGATCCCTGACCCGGGGGGGCCGCATTTCCAAGTAGTTGCTCCTCATCTCCGTTCTGATGAAGTGTATATCTGGTTTCCGCATAACACCCCGCGAGCAAGGGGCTGTCACAGGGTGTCGACAGGACTGCGGACCCCTTTTCCGCCGCGATTCAGGACGTGGGTATAGATCATGGTGGTCTGAACATCCTTATGTCCCAGGAGTTCCTGAAGGGTGCGAATATCGTAGCCTGCCTCCAGGAGGTGGGTGGCCCCGCAGAATGCGGGGTAAAGTCCGGAATGCCGGAGCGGTGACAGGTGGCTGCCCTTGCCGCGCCGGCTCTCTCCCTACGAGCCGACCGAGATGGCACAAAGCTACTCGCGATCCGGTGGCGGTGTCAAGAACATGGCTTAACGGTTCGATGTTCGAAGTTCAAGGTTCGACGTCCGCGGTTCGTGCCTCGCGATTCGAGGTTCGGCATGGGGCGCGGTGGGGCACCCAGCCGACGGCCGCGTGGGCCAGGGTCGGCTGGGTCCCCGATGCACGGGATGCTGCTGGTCTCGGATTCGATCTGCAGGAGCGGGAGTTGCGCGGCTTCGGACTCATGGAGGGTGGCAGGGATGTCAGATTCGGACTCGTCAGAGAAGGCGTGCTTCTGTTTCAGCTCCGCAACCATTCTGAAGACCTTTTCCTTGTAGCCGCGATTCAGAAAGGCAGAATGGGAAAAGAGTGCCGCGTAACGCTTTCGGAGATGCGGGAAGTGCCGCTCCAGGAAGGGAAAGAAGGCCTGCCGGGCCGACGGCTTGAGAAACAGGACGTTGGCGAAGACGTGACTCGCGCCGTGCTCCCGAGCGGCGGCGATGACCGATTCGAGGTTCTCGCGGCGGTCCGTGATGTCCGGCAGGATCGGAGAGATGGTAACGCCCGCAGGGATCCCGGCCTCCCCCAGGGCGCGCAGGGCCTTCAGGCGCCGCTCCGGCGTGGGCGCGCGAAACTCCAGGACGCGGGCCAGGCGCCGGTCCAGCGTGGTCACGGTGATGCTCACCTGGACGCTGCCACGATCGGCGATCCGTCGGAGGAGATCAATGTCCCGCGTGACCAGGTCGCTCTTCGTGGTTATCGAGAGTCGAAGGTCGCGGGCCAGGGCCATGACGGCCAGCAGGCTTCGGGTCACGCCATAGCGCCGCTCCGCCGGCTGGTAAGGGTCGGTGGCGGTTCCGAGGGCGATGCTCTGGCCGTTGAGCCGCTCGGGTGTCAGCTCGCGGGCGAGGATCCGGGCGGCGTCCCGCTTGACGTAGATCTTCTCCTCGAATTCCTCCCAGCGATTCAGCCCCATGAATTCATGCGTGTAGCGGGCGTAGCAGTACCGGCAGCCGAACTCGCATCCGCGGTAGGGATTGATCGTCCAGATGAAGGGCATGCGGGGACTCACGCACCGGTTCAGGACGGAGCGGACCTCCAGGCTGAAGTATTCGACCTGCCGCTTTTCCAGGAGCGTGTCCGCCTCGCGCGCCAGGCGCTCAATCCCTTTGGGGTGGGATAGTGGTTCGGGGAATAATGAAGCCATTGGCTATCGAATCTCAGCCGTCGCAGGGGAATGACCAATGACCAAATCCCAATGACCAATGGCGGAACCACAATTGGCCCCGATCCGAAATTCCGCTGAGGCCGAATGCCCTGCGGAGCGGCCGAGAAAGTGGCACAGAAGACATAGATCAGCGGGGGCCTCAGGACACCTATAGGGGGCTACGGATATTTCCCTCCACGGGAGCTCGCGTAGAGGGGAGATGTCGATTCTACTCTGGCCTCTTTTTTCGGATCGGGGTTGGTAATTGGTCATTGGTTCATTGGTCATTTGCTTTTTGTGCCTCCAGCTCCCGGATCCGTCCCGTGAGCTGCGTGAGGGCCTTCTGGTGCTCCACCAGGATACCCATGAGGATCGCCTCCAGAGGCGTCGGGCGCGAGGCATAGACCATGGCGGCCACGTGGTACTTGGCGGCGGCGAAGAGGTCGTCGAAGGCCTCCTGGTCCTCGCGGCGCAGGGCGCGACGGAACTTGTTCCAGCTCTCGAACTCGGCTTCCAGGACCTGGCTGAAGGGTGCGACGGTTCGGCCCATGATAAACCTCGCAGGCGAATGACCAATGACCAATTCCCAATGACCAATGCTCCCTGGATCACCGGCCGGACCATGGGTATGCGGCCGGCAGCGCCTGGTGGCGGCGCCCGCGCATCCAGAGCCGGCACTGTTCCGGCGAGATCACCAGGGTGCGGGGCACCCCGCCATCCCCGTGGGGGTCCGGCGGTTTCTCGCGGCTGACCAGGATCAAGCCCTCTTCCTCGCGAAGCCGGGCGACGCCGTCAGCCGCCCGGGCCAGCATCTCTCCGAGTGGTTTGAGCCTGGATGTCACCGGCTCCTCGGGGTGGGTGGCCAGGACGGGCTGGCCGGACTCGGCGAGCGACCGGATCCGCCGCGTCGTGTTCTGGAGCAGGCGGAACGCCTCGCGCGCGGGGACGTTCTCGTCGTGAAACAGATGGCTCCAGCCGGAGATCACCACCAGCCCCGGGCGGTAGTGGGCGATGGCCGAGGACAGGCGCTCCACGATCAGGGTCTCCAATTGGTGGCAGGTGAAGGCGCGGGTGAGACGCAGACGCTGCATGACCGCTTTGGGGGACTGTCCGGCCTCCCGGGCCAGGCGCGAGAGGATGTAGGGGTCAAAGGCGTTGGCCCCGTCCACGTACAGGACCGTGCACCCGCCCAGGATGACCTGACCAGCCAGGGTCGTTCCCAGGTCCAGGACGAAGGGCGGCCCGACCAGGAGGGAAAGACCCGCCCGGGTCGGCCACCCCGGCGAAGGCAGCCGGTCCCGATCTCCCTCGGCCAGGCGACTCAACAGGGCCAGGAGGCCATCGTCCTCCCGGCGGGTGACGGCACTCACCCGGATCATGGCCTACGAATACCAAACATTTGTTTAGGTGTCAATAAAAATCCTCTGCCGCCCTCGAACCCTTGTCCCGAGACGCAGCCGCGTGGTATCTTGCAGCGACTTCATCCGTATTTTCGAGGAGTTTCCGGCTGACCGAGAGACCACTGTTCCTGGAGTCCACATGCCGGAATCACGATCGGGGGGATATCCGTGAGCTACCAAGGCGATGTTCAATCCCTCAAGCAGCGTGTGCAGACGGAGGTGGACCGGCTGACCCCGGAGCTTCTGGCCACCAGCCGGTTCCTGCACGCGAATCCGGAGCTGGCCTACGAGGAGCACAAGGCGGCCGAGCGCCTGACAGCCATCGCCGAACAGCACGGCTTCACGGTGACCCGCGGGGTGGCCGGCCTCCCCACGGCGTTCACCGCGCGCGCCGGCGCGGGCGGCCCGCGGATCGCTTTCCTGGCCGAGTACGACGCGCTCCCCGGCCTGGGTCATGCCTGCGGCCACAACCTGATCGGGACGGCATCGTTAGGAGCGGCCCTGGCGGTGAAGGCGGTCTTGAGTCTTGCGCGCGGAGAAGTCCTCTTGGTCGGTTGCCCGGCGGAGGAAAAGGGGGGCGGCAAGATTCCCCTGGTGGAATCGGGGATCTTCGCCGGGACGGATGCGGCGATGCTGGTCCATCCCAGCAACCGGACGGAGATGGTGAAGCTGGCGCTGGGGATGCGGGAGCTCACGGTGGAATTCTTCGGCAAGGCGAGCCATGCGGCCGCCTCCCCGGAGCGGGGCATCAACGCCCTGGACGCCGTGGTCCTGGGCTACACCGGGGTGAGCGCCCTGCGGCAGCAGGTGCGCTCCGACGCGCGGATCCACGGGATCATCACCCATGGGGGCCAGGCCCCGAACATCATCCCGAACTACACGGCCGCCCGGTTCTACGTCCGGTCGCTGGACCTGGCGTATCTCGAGGAGCTGTCCCCGCGCGTGGTCGCCTGCTTCGAGGCGGCGGCCCAGGCCACCGGCTGCCGGGTCAAGGTCACGTCGGCCGGTAAGGACTACCACCCCTACAAGCCGGTCTATTCCCTGGCGGAACTGTTCCAGTGCAACCTGGAATCGCTGGGAGAGCCGGTGGATCAGGGACCCGTGGATCGGGAGCTGGGCTCCACGGATGTGGGGAACGTGAGCCAGGTGGTCCCCACGATCCAGCCGATGCTCCAGATCTCTCCCCGCGAGGTCACGTGCCACATGGCGGCCTTCGCCGAGGCGGCCATCTCCGAGGCCGGCCACCGGGGGATGCTCTTGGCGGCCAAGGCCATGGCCATGACCGCCGTGGATCTCCTGGCAGATCCGGCTGCGCTGGGGCGCGTGTCGGCCGAGTTCCGGGGGCACCCTTGACGGGGTGGAAGGGAGACATGAAGGTCATTGGCCTGATGTCCGGGACCTCGGCGGACGGCGTGGATGCCGCCCTGGTCGAGATCGTGTCCGGCGGTGCGCAGCCACCGGTGCGTCTGGTCGCATACGAGACCGTGCCGTATCCCCCCGGCCTACGGGAACGGATCCTGTCCCTTGCTTCGGGCGGCAGCACGGAGGAGGTCTGCCACCTGAACGCCTATCTGGGGGAGCTGTTCGCCGAGGCGGCCGTGCAGGTGGCCCGGATGGCCGGCGTGCCTCTGGCGGACGTGAACCTGATCGGCTCCCACGGGCAGACGATCCACCACCTCCCGTCGCCGAAGCAGGAGGGGGCGCGCGCCGTCCGATCCACCCTCCAGATCGGGGAGCCGGCAGTGATCGCCGAGCGCACCGGGGTCACGACCATCGCGAATTTTCGCCCCCGCGACATGGCGGCCGGGGGCGAAGGGGCGCCGCTGACGCCCATCGCGCACCACGCCCTCTTCGCCCACCCGGAACGGGGACGCGTGATCCTCAATCTGGGCGGGATCGCGAATCTCACGGTCCTGCCCGCCGGCTCCGATCCCGCGTCGGTCACGGGATTCGATACCGGCCCCGGGAACGCCCTGCTGGACGAGTTCGTGCGGGTCACGGGCCTCACACCCCTGGGCTACGACGAGGACGGCCGTCTGGCGGCCAGGGGCCAGGTGCAGCCCAACCTCCTCCAGGTGCTCCTGCAGCACCCCTTTATCCGCCGGCCGCCACCGAAATCCACGGGGCGCGAGGCGTTCGGCCCGGTGTTCGTTGAGGAGTTTCGCCGGCGGCTTGACGTTGTAAAGGCGAGCCCTCAGGATGGCCTGGCGACGCTCACCGCCTTCACCGTCGAGGCGGTGGCCCGGAACCTCCGGGAGTTCGTGTTTCCCAAGGTCGAGGTGCAGGAGATGCTGGTCACCGGCGGCGGGGCGCGAAATGCTTTCCTCATGCGCCTGCTCGCCGAGGCGGTGCCCCAGTGTAGGGTGACCCCGGTGGAGGTCTTGGGCGTCCCCGCCCGGGCGCTGGAGGCAATGGCCTTCGCCTGGCTGGCCTACTTGACGGTCACGGGACGGCCAGGCAATCTTCCCGTGGTCACAGGGTCGCGTGGCCCCCGCGTCCTCGGATGCATCGTGCCCGGACGGGCGTTCCGGGGCCTCAGAGAAGAGCAATAAGCCCAGAAATTGCATTTGAACCGCAAAGGACGCAAAGCCCGCAAAGAAATCCCCATATTCAAAGAAACGGCCGGAGACGAAACACAGCGCAGCCCGGCACATCTTGGCCCAAGGCCTGGCCTGGGCCGGTTGAGGTCGGATGGGCCTTTGCGATCTTTGCGCACCAACGGCGATGCCGTTGGTACCGGCGGTGAAATGTTTGGGATGAGGGTGGGGGCGATGCCGTGGAGATGACGCCGTACACCCAGACGGTCATGCGGCTGATCGCCGCCATCATGCGTTCCCAGGCGGCGAGCCTGGAGCGGGCCGCCCAGGCCGTGTTCGCATCGTTGTCCAAGGACGGCGTCTTCCACGTCTTCGGCAGCGGCCATTCCCACGCCCTGGCCGAAGAGGCGTACCACCGCGCGGGGGGCCTGGTCCCGGTGAACGCGATCCAGGAGGTCTTCCTCACCCCCCTGACGCCCCCGGAGGTGAGCGGGCAACTGGAGCGCGTCTCCGGCCTGGCCAAGATGATCCTGGATGGCCACGACCTTCGATCGGGGGAGGTTCTGATGGTCATCTCCAACTCCGGGATCAACGCCGTGCCGGTGGAGGTCGCTTTGGAGGGGAAGGCCCGGGGCCTGACGGTGATCGCCTTGACCTCGCTCAACCATTCGCGGTCGGTGCCCGCCCGGCACCCGAACGGCAAGCGGCTGTTCGAGATCGCGGACATCGTCCTGGACAACTGCGGCGAGCCCGGCGATGCGGCGGTCCAGTACGAGGGACTTCAGGGCCGGGTGGCCCCCACATCCCTCTTGACCGGCGCCTACATCCTCAACTCCCTGGTCTGCCGGGTCGTGGAGCTGTTCCTGGCTCAGGGGCTGACGCCTCCGGTGTACCTCAGCGCCAACAGCCCCGGGGGGGACGAATACAACCGGGCCCTGGAGGCGAAATACCGCGGCCGCATTCGCGGCCTCTGAACTGGCAACGGGGCAACCAGGAAACGCTGAACCCCATGTTGCCAGATGGCCCCGCCATTGGCGGGGTCGCCCAGTATTAGGGGAGACGAAAGAGGGTGACGAAAGGGAAGGGGAAAACGAGATTGCTGGAGGGGGTCCGCGTGCTCGATCTGAGCCGGATCATCGCCGGGCCGGTCTGCTCCCAGATTCTCGGGGACATGGGTGCCGAGGTGATCAAGGTCGAGCAGCCCGGCGTCGGGGACGACAGCCGGACCTGGGGTCCTCCATTCAAGAACGGAGAATCGGTCTACTTCTTCTGCATCAATCGGAACAAGAAGAGCATCACCGTGGATATGAAGGACCCACGGGGCAAGGCCATCATTCGCGCCTTGGCGCGACGGTCGGACATCCTCCTGGAGAACTTCAAGCCGGGCACCTTGGCCAAGCTGGGCCTGGACTGGGACACCCTCCGCCAGGACAACCCCCGCCTGATCTTCTGCTCCATCTCGGGCTTCGGCCCAACAGGGCCGTCGGCCGACCGTGGCGGCTACGACGTGATCGTCCAGGCGGTGGGAGGCCTCATGGGCATCACGGGCGACCCCGATGGTCCCCCGGTCAAGGTGGGCGTCGCCATGACCGACATCTGCACGGCGCTGTACGCCCACGGGGCCATCCTGGCCGCGCTGTACGCCCGCGATCGGACGGGGGAGGGACAACGGATCGACGTCTCGCTGCTGGAAACGCAGATCGCCGCCCTCATCAACATTGCCAGCTCCTATCTCAATACCGGAGAGATCCCGCGGAAGTGGGGCACCGCCCACGTGAACATCGTGCCCTACCAGGCGTTCCGGATGCAGGATGGCTACATGATCATCGGCGCGGCCAACGACCGGCTGTGGGTGAAGCTCTGCGAGGCCATCGGCCTTCCCGAGGTCGGCCGCGATCCGAAATACGCTACCAACGCGGAGCGGGTGGCGCACCGCGACGAGATCGTTCGTCTCCTCGAGAATCGTCTGGCCACCCGGACCCGCAGGGAGTGGGAGGCGATCCTGGCCCCCATCGGCATCCCCTGCGGCCCCATCAACCGGATGGACGAGGTGTTCGCCGATCCGCAGGTCCAGCACCTGCAGATGGTGCAGGAGGCGGAGCACCCGACGGCCGGCACGATCCGCATGGTGCGGAATCCGGTCACCTTTTCCCTGACGCCCGTGGATCTGCGGCAGGTCCCGCCGCGATTGGGCGAGCACACCGAGGAGGTCCTTCGGGATCTCCTGGGCTACTCCGCGGCCGAGGTGGAGGCGCTCCGGGCGGCGGGCGTGGTATGATCCGGGAGTCGGAACTGAGAGGCGGTCTTGGGTATCACGGTTGATATCCTCATTCGAGGCGGGCAAGTGTACGACGGCGGGGGGGGCCCGCCGGTGGAAGCCGATGTTGCCGTCCGGGGGAATCGCATCGTCAGCGTCGGGCGGGATGTCTCCCCCCGGTCAGCACACAGGGTGGTGAACGCGCGAGGGTGGGCCCTCTGCCCGGGTTTCGTGGACATCCACGGCCACTCCGATTATCACCTGCTCCTCACCCCCACGGCGGAGAGCGCCGTGCTGCAGGGGGTGACCTCCGAGATCGGTGGGAATTGCGGGTATGCGGCGGCCCCCATCTGGGGACCCTGGTGGGAGGATCGCGCCAAATCCTATCGTGACATCTACGGGCTGGACCACGACTGGCACGATGTCGCCGCCTACTTCCGGCGGCTCATGGACATCGGGATCTCGATCAACTTCGGCCTCCTGATCGGCCACAACACCCTCCGGGGCTCCGGCATGGGGGGCGCAGATCGCGCGCCCACGCCGGAGGAGATGCAGGCCATGGTGGCGGCTCTGGAGCGGAGCCTGGACGAGGGCGGCCTGGGTCTATCCACCGGACTGGTCTATGCCCCGGCGTGCTTCTCGTCTCCGAAGGAGTTGGCGACCCTCACCGCCGTGGCGGGACGCAAGGGGGGAATCCTGGCGACCCACATGCGGAGCGAGGGCGAAGGACTCCTGGAAGCGATCCAGGAGGTGATCGCGGCGGCTGAAACGGCGCGGACCCCGCTCCAGATCTCCCACCTCAAGACCTACGGGGAACGGAACTGGGGGAAACTTTCCCAGGCCTTCGAACTGATCGAGTCGGCGCAGCGGCGCGGGGTGGACGTCACGGCCGACCGGTACCCCTACACGGCCGCCAACACGGGTTTGCAGGCGGCGTTGCCGCGCTGGGCCCTCGAGGGAGGCAAGGCGGAGCAAACGGCGCGCCTCGGGGATCCGGCCGTCCGGGCCCGCATCCGGCAGGAGATCGGGGAGGGGCCCAATGCCCGGGACTGGAGCCAGGTGATGATCTCCGAGGTCACCCGGCCCGAGAACCGGCGGTACCAGGGCCTCCGGGTGGATGCCGCCGCGCGGGTCGCCGGGAAGGAGACGCTGACGTTCGTCCTCGACCTGCTGCAGGAGGAGCAGACCCAGGTGGACGCCATCTACTTCACCATGAGCGAGGACAACCTGCAGGCGATCCTGCAGAAGCCCTATGTGATGATCGGCTCCGACTCGGGCTGCCGCGCCCACTACGGCCCCCTGTCCACGGGCCGCCCCCATCCGCGGACCTTCGGAACCTTTGCCCGGGTCCTGGGTCACTACGCGCGCGACGCGCGGCTCTTCGACCTGCCCACCGCCATCCGCAAGATGACCTCCGACCCGTGCCGGCGGATGGGCCTCGGGGATCGCGGCTGGATCCGGCCGGGCTCCGCGGCCGACATCGTACTCTTCGATCCGGATCGAATCCGGGACACGGCAACCTACGAGGAGCCGATCCGGTATCCCGCCGGGGTGCGCATGGTCCTGGTGAACGGGACCGTGGCCGTAGAGGCCGGAGAGCACACCGGGGCCCGGGCAGGGCAAATCCTCCGCCGCCAAAAAAGTTCGGCTGTTCGGTAGGACGGTGGTTCGGTAGTTCGGGGGGGTTGAGAACAACCGAACCGCCGAACACTCGAACCATCGAACGCTCTTGGAGACGAGAGTGCGCCCGAGAATTGGTATCCCGTCCTGGCTTCGGGAGGATTCGGACGGCCTGGAGCGCTGGGCGGCTGTCCGCGACACCTACCCCGGCGCCATCCGCACCGCCGGGGGCCTGCCAGTCATCCTCCCGGCCGCAGATGGCGATCCCGGCGTGATCGCGGAGTACCTGGAGGCGCTGGATGGCCTGCTCTTTCCGGGTGGCGGGGATGTGGCGCCGGCGTACTACGGAGAGGCCCGGGACGAACGGTGTCACGAACCGGACCGCGAGCGGGACTTCTTTGAGATCCACCTGGCCCGTGCCGCCCTGAAACGGCGGACGCCGATCTTAGGGATCTGTCGCGGACTCCAAGTCCTCAACGTCGCGGCCGGCGGGACGCTCTACCAGGACTTGACCTGCCGGCCGGGAACGTTACCCACCCATGCGGCTGTCGGAGAGGACCGGCGGATGCCCGTCCATCCCGTCCGCATCCTGCCGGGAACGCGCCTGCACGCCATCATGGGCGTCTCCGAGTCCGCGGTGACCAGCACCCATCACCAGTTCGTCAAGGACCTTGCCCCCGGCTTTCGCCTGACAGCCGAATGCCCCGAGGATGGGGTCGTGGAGGGCCTCGAGAAACCCGACCACCCGTTTCTCGTCGCGGTGCAGTGGCACCCGGAGCGGATGTACCAGGATCATCCGGAGCACCTGGCACTGTTCCAGGCACTCGTGGCTGCGGCGGGGCAGGTGCGGGGCTGAGTGCGACACGGGGACACGGAGGCACGGAGAAGGGGAGGGCTACACGGCGGACCGGGCGTCTGGTGCCGTCTCGAGCAACTCCCGGATGGCTGTCAGGATGGGCCGGACATTTGCCGTTTTCGGCAGGAAATAGTCCGCTTGCGTCTCGTGGGCCAGGAGGGCGACGCTCTCCTCCAGGCATCCGCTGTAGAGGACAATCGGGATCCGGTTCACGGTCGGATCCTTCTTGATCAATGTGGCCACATGGAACCCGTCCAGCCCGGGCATGGCCACGTCCAGGATGACCAGGTCCGGGCTCTCGTCGTGGACGGCCCGTAGCCCCTCCGTCCCGTCCGCCGCCGTCAGGACGAGATACCCCTGATGCCGGAGCAATTCCTCCAGGCCCTCCCGCATGGCCGGATCATCGTCCACGATCAACAGTCTCTTATTCTCGGGATGACTCGTGGCCATTGGGTGCCTGTCGCGACTTCCCCCGCCCAGCCCCGGATCTCGGTCGCACGCAGAAAGCCCCCCTGGAGAAGCCTCCAGGGGGCCCGATGGAGTGTGCTAGAACGCGACCTCCCGCCAGGAATGACGGGTGAACCCCGTGGTCGTGTAGGTGGTGGAGGCGGTCGTGGTGACGAAGCGTCCCAGATTGCCCAGGGCCTCGTCGTAGTGGAAGCCGCCGTTCCCGTTGATCTTGGCGGTGTTTCCCGTCAGCGCGCCGTAGACCGCGCCATTTCCATAGACGTCGAGGAAGGCGGCCGGCGCATAGACCGCGCCGTAGAAGTCCCCGTTGCCGTGGATCTTGACGATCGTGGTCTTCTGGGTTGGGTCGCCGGGATCCACGGTGCCGTAGATCAGCAGATTGGGCGGCAGGTTGTTGGCCGTGGCGATCCCGTTGCCCCCCACGTCGATGTTGCCGGTCACGTAGATCTTCACCGCGCCGGTGGTCTTCAGCCGCCCGTTGCCGGTGATGTTAATCGAGGAGAACCAGTAGGTCCCTTCGGAGAGCACGACCTCCCGGTTGCCCGCGATGGAGAGCGGCCCCTGGTTGACCAGTCCGGCGGGAATGGAGGAGAGGGGCAGATTCTGCGCCCCCGGCGCCACCCCTTGTATCCCGGTGATGATGCCATTGTTGTTGATGGCGACGGCCGGGTTCCCGCCCGGCCCGACAATGGCATCCCCATCCACGGAAGAGTTCGTATTGACCGTGATAACCCCGGCGGCGATGCCGTCCGTGCTCACATGCCCCTTGTGTCCCTTATTATTGATAGGATTGTACGGGCCGTTGCGCGAATCGAAGCTATCGGTCCAGGCATTCCCCACCAACTCGACGCCGTTCTTGGCGTGGATGGCATTCTTGAAGGGATCGGTTATGACGTCGGTGGTGGTGGTGGTGGTGCTCACGATGGGCCGGTAGTTGGGGCTGATCATCCGGCGGACAGACCCCTGGATCCCCTCGGCCGTCACCACCAGCATGGGGGGATTGTACACCGTGTTGCCCCCGACCGTCTGGGATGCCGTAGTGGTCGGCTGGCCGGTGAGGGCATCCTGGTAGACGATGTTGCCCGTGTCATCGATCAGGTGCTCGATGCGGGCCCAGCCCCACTGGATGGCGTTCGAGCCCGTCTGCACCGTGTTGTAGAAGGCGTAATTGCTCGTGCTCTCGCTGGTCGTGTAGGTGGGGGCGGCCTTGCCGTAGGTCGGATCCAGGCCCCCCTGGACCTCGGCCTGCGTGGTCCCGGACAGGATGTAGGCGCGCCAGTCGCGGCTGGTGCCGATGGGGATGGCGGTGGCGGGCGGGGCGTTGGGGCTGACGCGCATCTTGGCCTCTTCCGTGCCGGCGTCGGCGTTGAAGAAGGCCTGAATGCTCCGGGACTCGTTGGTGGCCACCAGATAGTCCGAGGAGGACAGGCTGATCATGGTCGTGCTCATGACCATCATCAGGCCCACGAGGAGGAGCGTGATCACCAGGACCACGCCCGGGGGCCCTACGGGATGCCCGGGCCGTCCTCCGCCGAAATTCCGCTGTCCGCTCATACCGGCAACCCTCCTGCAGGCCTTGCGGTTCATGGAATCAGATTCCGAAGCGTCACGTCCGTGGTCGCGGTGAAGGGGATCACGACGTCTTTGACCTGCTGCTGGACCGTCAGCGCGATCTTGATCTGGCGGATGCGGTCGCGCGATCCGCCGGCCACCGGGGGGGTGGGCGTGCCCGTGCCGGTGACGTGGCCCTGGCCGTCCAGCTGGTAGGTGCTGCCCGGGGGATACGGCAACGGCACGTTGTTCAGCTCGTAGTAGGCAAAGGTCAGGTTGGTGACATCGTCGATGAAGGGCTCGCCGCCGCAGAAGGTCGTGGTCGAGACATTGCGGTAGAGCGTCGTCCCCACGTTCCCGCTGCAGTCCCGGCGGCTATAGGTGATGTACTTCGGCCCCGTGCCGTCCGTGTCGGCGTGAATGCTCAGGGTATCGTTGGTCGCGATGACCACCGGGTCCGTGAGCTTGTTGGGAGAGGCGAACCCGGCCATCCGGACCTCGCGCGAGATGCGCTCCAGGGCCACGCGGGCCTGCGACTGGACATCCCACTTCCGGGTCCCCCGATTGTAGCTGGCCTCGCCCACGTCATACACCGTATAGACGGCCAGCATAACGATCAGGAAGATGGTCGCGGCGACGAGCGCCTCCAGCATGGTGAAGCCCCGGGAAGCGCGGGGTCGGGAACCGGGCTGTCGCGTCGCCATGGCATACCTCTCAGATGGCGGAGGCCAGCGTCTCCAGCTTGACCTGGTACGGACGCCCCCCATCCATCCAGTTCACCGTCACGGAGATCTTCCGCAGGACGGGGTTGCCGGTGCCGTCGCTGGCGACCGTGCTCACGCCGATGGTCCCGTACCCGCCGGTGATGCCCGCCCCGGTCGCCAGGTACACATTGATGTCGTTGGCCCACTTCGTCACGTTACTCCCCCCCATGAAGTTGCCGGCATCGCCGGGTATCGGCGGGTTGGGCGTGTCGAGGGGGAAGGTTGCCGGATTCCGGGTGTCCACACCATCGTACAGGCTGAGCTGGCTGAACGGATCGTTCTTGGTGATCTCGATCATTTCCTGGGCCAGGGATGCCGCCTTGGAGACCTGCCCGGCCAGGTGCAGGTTGACATCGGCGGTGGGCATGACGGCCGCGATCCCTAACAGGGCGACGAGAAGGATGCCGGCGGCCACCAGGACCTCGACAATGGTGAAGCCGTTCCCGGGCCGGCCCCCCCGGATTGCGGACGTGGCACTATGCCGGGAGCGCTCTGGCGTCTTCATAGGACCGTCGCCTTTCCGATGGCCGTGGTCTGCACGGTCTTGGAGCCGCCCGGCCCCTGCAACACGGTGTTGACGGGGGCCAAGGCGTTCATGAGGAATCCTTGGGAGTTGAAGAGGATCGCGCTGCCCTGCGTCACCGCCACACCCCGGTACTGGCTTCCGAGATCCTGCCAGACGGTCAGGACGTTGGAGTTGGCGCCCGGGTAGTCGTTGACCGACGGCCAGGGCGCCAAGGGGCCGCTCCGCATCTCGATGCGATACTTGTTCGCCTTCGCCGGGTCGTTCAGGTTGCCCGGATCCGGGACCACGCCGCTCTGATCGAACACGATGAGGCGCGTCTGCATCCCCTTGGTAATGGCATTGGACTGGGCCAGCCGGATATCCTCTGTCAGCCGCCGCGAAGCCCCGTCCACCCCGGTGCGGTGGATGCTCCCGAGGATGCCGGGAACCGCGATGGCGCAGAGGATTCCGATCATGACGATGACACTCAGCAACTCGACCAGCGTCATGCCGTTGGGTTCGCTTCGGGCCTTTCTTATCCCCATCATGGTTACATCCTCACTCCGGATCTTCAGTCTATTTGATCGCCGACCTCGCGGTCCGGTTTAGCGGGTGTGGGATGCGATGGCTGTGCCACCGGATTTGGCTGCCGCCTGGGGATGGTCAGGACAGGACGGTCCGGAATTGTTGAAGCTGCAAATTCAAATAGTTAGTGAGTTGGAGGCGGGCAGGGAGGCTGGGGACACCTGTCAGACCACCCGGTTCTCGTTTCGAATGAACACACTGTTAGGGATTGAGAACTGAGGCGATGTGCCGAAGCGGCACACAGGTGAACCCAATATTAATGACACCAGGTATTGATATTGAGCTGTTCATGGACAATGGCTCGCAGCCTTTGGGATCGCCTGAAGCACCTGCCGGTGGTCGGCAGAGTCCACGATGGCCCGCGCGGTCTGCAGGTCCACCGGGGTATGGTGGGTGCGGACCCACTCGCGAAGGAGCGAAATTCGCTCCAGGGAGGCGGTGAGGCGGGCCTCGGACAGTCGGCCGCTTCGTACCGCCTGCACCACGGCTTCCACGGCCGCCCGCTGCCGCGCGGTGTTATGGCACATCAGCGCCAGATCGCCACCGGCCTCCAGGAAGCGGACCGCCGCCTCGCCCGGGTCGAAGCGGTCCGCGATGGCGGCCATTTCCAGATCGTCGCTCACCACCACGCCGTCGAATCCCAGCTCCTCCCGAAGGATGCCGGTGATGACCGCCTGGGACAGGCTCGTGGGCGACGCGGGGTCCAGCGCCGGGCAGGAGAGGTGAGCCACCATCACCAGGCGCACGCCGGCCCGGATCGCCTGCCGGAAGGGGAGGAACTCCACGGCGCGCCAGCGGGAGGAGGACTGCAAGCTCTCCGGAAGGGTCAGGTGGGAATCGGCGACGGTTTCGCCGTGGCCGGGAAAGTGCTTGGCCGTGGCCAGGACGCCGGATTCCATCAGGCCCCGGATGGCGGCGACTCCGTGGCGGGCCACCTGGTCCGGGTCCTGGCTGAAGGCGCGATCCCCGATGACGGAATTCGCCGGGTTCGTGCGAAGATCCAGGACAGGGGCGAGATTCCAGGTAAAGCCCGCCGCGAGCAGCTCGCGCCCCACGGCGCGCGCCAGTGCCTTCGTCAACGCCGGATCATCCGCGGCGCCGAGAGCCGCCGCAGCCGGCGCGGTCAAGAAGGGTGCAGGGAGGCGCGTGACCCGGCCGCCCTCTTGATCCACACCGACCAGCAGGGGGGCGGAGGCGGCGGCGTGCAGCTCGGATGTCAGGTCGCAGATCTGCTCCAGGCTGCGGAGGTTCCGAGCGAAGAGGATGACGCCACCCAGGCCGCCGTCGAGGAGCGTACGGAGATGGTCGGGGAGCCTGCTCCCCTCGAAACCGAAGCAGAACAGGCTCAGGGTCGGGAAGGACGTCATCCACCCCCCCTGCCGCCGTTTTCCCCAATGCGAAATGCGCGGCGGTACTCCTCCAGCTCCGCCGGACGCACGTCCGGCCACGTCCGGATCTCCCGGTAGAGGCCTTGGGGGTCCTGCGTCAGGCGCTGGCTGACGACCTGGGCCGCCACCATCAGGCTGTCCACCCGGCGATCGATGACTCCGTGGATGAGGGGGGCCAGGATCTTCAGGATCCCGTGGACGAGGATGTGGTGCAGGCGGACATAGAGTTGGGGGTCGATCTCCACGGTGGATTCGTTGCCCTCCCAGCGTTCCCGGACCGTCAGGGCGAAGACCATGCTGCCCGAGAGGTTGAGGAGGTGGGCCAGGGAGCGGAACTCCCCCTCGACGAGATAGACCCGGCGCTCGGGCGCCCGTGCGACGAGGCGGAGGCTTCCCCGCAGGGACCCCATGTCGTCCACGGCGTACACTCCGCTACCCTTCTCGGTGATGTGGTAGCGCTCCAGCGGGGGGTGGAGATGCCGCGCCAGCGTGGCGGCGAAGGGCGGCCGATCCAGGACCCAGTTCGTGGTCTTCAGCGTGCCGATGATCCGGACGGTCTTGAGCTGCCGGGCAAGGGTGTACTCCTCTGCGACCTCGCGAGTGGCGGGATCGTCGATGGGGAAGCCGATGAGCGTGAAAGCCCCACGCGCCTGGCCGGCCGGAGGGGCCCCGCAGACGAGCAGCAGAGCAAGCACAAGAAGCGGCAGCCTCGACCGAGTCACCGTCTGTTGTTCCTCTCGGGGTGGTGGTTCAGATGGTCTCCGCGATAGCGACCTCGGCTCCCTTTCGGCCGTTCCAGGTCGAGAGCTTCAAGAGCAGCAGCAAACCCGGGATCGCGATCAGCGCACAGAAAGTGAAGAACCACGCCCACCCCATGGTCTTCGCCATCCAGCCTGTCGGTGCCCCCAGGATCACCCGAGGCACTCCCATCAGGCTGGAGAGCAATGCGTACTGCGTGGCCGTGAAACGCTTGTCCGTCAGGCTCGCCATGTAGGCCGAATACGCGGCCGTTCCCATCCCCGAGGAGACGTTTTCAAATCCGATGACCACGGCGAGCACAGGGATGTTCACACCGACCTTCGCGAGGACCGCAAAGCCCAGGGTCGAGACGCCTTGCAGCAGGCCAAAAATCCAGAGCGAGCGGGAGATCCGAAGTCTGAGCATCAACACCCCACCGAGCAGTCCGCCGACAATCGTCGCCCAGAACCCAACGCCTTTGGCGACGAGGCCGACTTGAGTCTTGGTGTATCCAACGAAGAGATACATGGGTACGGTCATTTCCGCGGCCATCGAGTCGCCGATCTTGTAGAGGAGAATGAAGGCGAGAATGCTCCAGGCGTCCGGGCGCTGAAAGAAATCGGCAAATGGTCCGATGATCGCTTCACGCATCGACTGGGGGGGCGGCCGGTGGACCTGGGGCTCGGGAGCCAACAGGACCGTGACCACCCCGACAAGCATTCCGGCCGCCATGACGAGGTACACACCCCGCCAGGGCAGGTGATCGGCGAGGTACAGCGCAAAGGCGCCGGCAAAGAGCAAGGCCACCCGATAGCCGTTGATGAAGAGCGACGATCCCAGGCCCAGTTCTTCGTTGCTCAGGATCTCCCGTCGGTAGGCGTCCAGCACGATGTCCTGGCTGGCAGAGCAGAAGGCAATCAGCACGGCGAGGGCGCCGACGGTTCCCGGTGACTGCTGGGGATCCGCAAAGGCGAGTGCGGTCAGCGACGCGATCAGGGCTGCCTGGGCGAAGAGGGTCCAGCCGCGACGACGGCCCATCCCCGCGATCGCGAAACGATCCATGAACGGCGACCAGAGAAACTTCAATGTGTAGGGGAGGCCGACGAGCGAGAAGAACCCGATCGTCGTCAAATCCATCCGGAGATCGGTCATCCACGCCTTCAGCGTCGAGCCGATCAGGAGCAGCGGGAGCCCCGAGGAAAAGCCGGTGAGAAAAACAATGAGCATCCGCCCGCTGAAGATCTGCGTGAGGAGCTGCGGCATGGGTTGACCGTCTACCGTGCGGCCCTGTTGACCGCCAGGGGACGGGTCGGGGTGCTGGCGCCCATGGGGCGGTGGTCCGTTGTCGAAATCATCCAGCCGGAGGGCCATCCGCGTTGGCTCGAGCGTCCTTCCCCGCGATGCCTGGAGGACCCAGGGCTGACGGCGTACGTCAGGTCAGGCAGGCGGAGCCGTTCTTCCTTTCTCAATCGCAATACGCAGCATGTTGAGCATGCGGTCCGCGGGCACGCTCTTCAGGAGCGTGATCTCGGCCCCCGCCTTGAACGCCCGCTCGTTCAGCTTGGCGTCCTGGGTCGCGGTCAGGACGATCACCGGGATGTGCTTGAGGTGCTCGTCCTGCTTGAGTTTCTCGCAGACGGCGAAGCCGTCCATCCCCGGCATCTCGATGTCCAGCAGGATGAGGTCCGGCTTGTGCTGTTTGGCCTTGGCCAAGCCTTCTTGGCCGTTGGTGGCGGAGACCACGCGGTACCCCTGCCGCTGCAGCAGGTTCTGCTGCATCGTGATGAAAAACGGCTGGTCATCGATGATCAGCACGGTCTTGACAGATGGGGGCGTCGGGGTGGCCATGCCTTCCGCTCCTCTTTCGCCCGGGCCAATGGTTCAGACCGTCCGGGCTCCCCGGCAAAGGCGGGGTCGACGGGTTCCACGCATCGTTCGGAGATGCCATTCGTTTGTCGTGGCGCTCAGGGCATGGTTCATGGCAGGTGGGCCCGGAGGATCCCGGCGGCCACCTCCGCCCCATGGGCCGGCAGTTCGGGCCACGCCGACGGCCGGCGCAGGAGCGCCTCGAGACTGCCGCGCCAGTTGCCGGCCAGGAGGTCCTGGTTCCCGATGAATCGCGAGACGCCGAAGCGTTCGAGCCCTGTCACCAGGGGCCCATACTCGGCAAACTCCCCGCGGCTCGTGTACAGGACGGGGACGCGATGGACCAGGCACTCCGAGACGATGCCGTATCCGGGTTTGGTGATCACGGCGTCCGCCTGCCCCACCAGGTCCTCGTACCGGAGCCCGTCCAGGGTGACCGCCCGGACGTTGCGAACCGGCCGGGGCGGGGGCTGCGTCGTGAGGAAGCGGTAGTCCTCCAGGGCCTCCACGCGATCGAAATCAATGCCCTGGATCTCGAATCCGCCGAAGGAGAGCAGGATCACCGGGCGGGATTCGGCGAGCCCCAGCTTCTGCCGGACCTCTTCTCGAGACAACCGGGTGCGCCGCGCAATCATGGGGATGTCCTGAACGACCTTAAAGGCGTCGCACGGCCCGTGGAAGGGCAGGCGCAAGAGCCGGTCGGCCCGACCGTACGCGTCCCGGATCGCCTCCAGGATCGCCGCGTGTTGCCGCCGGGTCCGGACGTAGTCGGCATAGATCCAGTCCCACGTGAAGTTGCTGATGCCGATGCCCGGAAGGCCCGCCCGTCGCGCCACCAGGAACGCCGCCGGCGGGATGTCGGCGACGACCAGGTCCACGCGATCGCGCCGCAGGATCTCGATCTCCTCGTGCACGACGGCTGGCTGCTGCTGCAGAAGCCGGGCATAGGCCGAGAGGGTTGCCGCCGGGTCGAGGCGGATGGAATCCCGCTGGATGACTCCGACATCCAGAGCCCGCCCGCGAAGCTGAAATGGGGCCGTCAGGTTCAACCGGAGCAGCCATTCTGGAACCGTGGAGATGATGGTCAGCCGAAGGTCCGGCACCTGCTCGGCCAGCGCGGAGGCGACGATCGCCATCCGCTTGGCGTGTCCGAAGCCGTGGCCCGTGATGTAGAAAGCGACGTGTGGCATGACCCTCCCGAGACCCGGCTTAGTATAGTGAAACTTCCTGCCAATGCAAGGTCTTTGGCCCCGCTGCGCTGTGACGGGCAGGGCTGTCCCACCCCCGGCGGGCGCGCGTTCAGCGGCTCTTGCTTTGAAGGACCTCGTAGGCCTGCTGGATCGCCAGGAGTTTCTTGTGGGCCAGCTCCTGGAATTCCTTGCCAAGGTGGGAGACCTTGTCGGGGTGATAGCGCGCCACCGCGCGCTTGTAGGCGGTCTTGATCTCCTCCGGGGAGGCACGGGGGGAGACCTCCAGAAGGGTGTACGGATCCATCGTGCTGAAATCCGCCGTCAGGTCTTCGGGGCGGGGGCCGCTCGAGCGGGGCCTCCGGCCGCCTCCCATCCGGCCCCGGAACAGGTCCCACGGGGATTGCCCGCGCTGCCGGGCGATCAGGACCCAGGCCAGGATGCCCAGGACAATGAGGTCGTCCAGCCACCCCAGCCCGGGGA
>Ga0209172_10004057_pt1 | contig 20687 bp, 12 predicted proteins | sample LarsenN4metaG_FD_184113 | JGI IMG/M metagenome (GOLD analysis project Ga0209172, IMG submission 184113) | Hot spring sediment bacterial and archeal communities from British Columbia, Canada, to study Microbial Dark Matter (Phase II) - Larsen... ... | reverse complement strand
TCCAATTTTCGAGGTGAAGCTGGTTTTGACCAGGTAAAAGATACTGAAGGAATTCCAAATGTTGATCAATCTCCTAGTGGTAGACATCTTGATCCTGCCATTAGATCACCAAAAGTTGCCATGAACCTCTTTCAATCTTTCATGGTGGTTTCAACATTCGTGTCGCAACAGTCTCAACGTCGGAAACGAGGTGTCATCCTAAGTTCTCAAGGCTGGCAAAAACTACAAGCCGCCGAGCAACTTGCCGCAATGCAAGATAACGCTTCTAAGCCTTACACCTTAGATCAGCTGAGTGACCGCACGGGCCTAAGTGTGAACACTTTAACGAAAGTACGGCGACGGCAAAAGCCTGTTGATCAGCCCACTCTTGATTCCTATTTTGAAGCGTTTGGCCTGAGTCTTACGGCAGATGATTACATCGGTCAAGACAGTAGCCCCACTACCACTGTCCTAAATCGGATTCAGAAAGTTCCTTTACAGGGGCAGCTGGTAATTGATTCGCCCTTTTATATCTACCGCCCGCCCGCCGAGCAAATTTGCCACGAAGAAGTGATGCATCCGGGTGCTTTAATTCGGGTGAAAGCGCCCTGCCAGTATGGCAAAACCTCTCTCATGGCTCGCATCTTGACCCAGGCGCGTGAGCGAGAATGCCGCACAGCCGTTGTCAGCCTGCAATTTGCCGATCGCGAAATATTTAGCAGCATTAGTCGATTTTTGCAGTGGTTTTGTGCCGTTACAACCCAAGCATTACAAATGCCGATCACCCTCGATCAACACTGGAGCGAGTTATTTGGCAACAACTACAACGCAAGTCGCTATTTTGAAACCTACTTGTTGCCGACTGAGAAAACCCCACTCGTGCTAGCGATCGATGATGCTGACCTAATATTTGCTTATCCCGAAATTGCCTCCGATTTTTTTGGCATGTTGCGCGGCTGGTACGAACGGGCAAAACACGGCGTGGCAAGCAGCGACGTATGGCAACAGCTACGGCTTGTGATCGTGCATTCCAACGAAGTTTATCTGCCGCTCAACCTCAATCAGTCACCGTTTAATGTCGGTCTTCAAGTTGAGTTACCGGGGTTCACCCAATCGCAGGTGCAAGAGTTGGTGCAACGCTATGGTTTGCACTCTAGCGATATGTATGCCGACTATTTAATCGATTTTTTAGCAGGCAACCCTTACCTGACTCAACTTGCACTATTTGCATTGAGCCAATGTCACATCACGTTAGAACAGTTAGAGTCTCAGGCGATCGCCCCTAATGGCATTTTTAGTAGCCATTTGCGCCGCTTACTGGGCAACCTGCACGACTTCCCAGAATTGTTAGACGCGATGCAACAGGTGATCAAGTCACCCAATGGCGCAAACCTCAGCCCAATTGAGGGCTTTAAACTACAGGGAATGGGGCTAATCCGTTTTCAAGAACATCAGGCTATTGCCAGTTGTCGGCTCTATCAAGATTACTTTTCCCATACCTTAAAATAAAATTTTCGCCCCATTCGTTGCGGTTTGATTGCATTCACCGAAAGCAAGGCCATGACCGATCTATTAGCCCCCGCGTCTTACAAATATCAGGTGGGTGGAAGCCTTCCGTCAGGTGCCCGCACTTATGTCAAACGCAAAGCTGATACTGAACTCTACGAGGCGCTTTTAGCGGGTCATTTTTGCTACGTCTTTAATGCCCGTCAAATGGGAAAGTCAAGCTTACGCGTGCAGGTCACTCAACAACTTCAAGTACAAGGCGTTCGCTGTGGCGTAATTGATATTACCGCCATTGGAACTCAGCAAGTCACCGCTGAGCAGTGGTACGCCTCGATCATTGGCTCTCTAGTCAGTAGCTTTCAACTCAAACTCGATCTCGCGCAGTGGTGGCGATCGCACGCGCATCTCTCACTCCCAAATCGGCTGAGTCAGTTTTTTGACACCGTGCTGCTAGCTCAAATTACCGAGCCTATCGTCATCTTTATCGACGAAATCGACAGCGTTCTAAGTCTGAAATTTTCAACTGATGACTTCTTTGCCCTGATTCGCACCTGCTACAATCGGCGCGCTGATCAACCTAGCTATCAACGTTTAAGTTTTGCGTTGTTTGGGGTGACAACACCGAGCGATTTGATTCACGATAAAACGCGAACTCCGTTTAATACGGCTAAAGCTATTGCTCTGAGAGGTTTTCAGCCTCAAGAGGCAAAAGTGCTATTACCCGGTTTAGCCTCTAGCACGCTAGAGCCAGAAGCGGTCTTAGAGCGCATTCTCGACTGGACAGCCGGACAACCTTTTTTAACTCAGAAACTGTGTCATCTGTTTGTCACAACTCGACACACTCAACTTCAAATTCTTATAAGCAACGAGTTAGGCGAAACGCCAAGTTCTGCTGCTGAGCAAGCCACAGCCTGGGTCGATCGCTTGGTACAGCAATTTGTCCTGTCAAATTGGGAAACACAGGACGACCCAGAACACCTCAAAACAATTCGCGATCGCCTCCTGTTTAACGAGCAGCGAGCCGGGCGGCTGTTAGGCGCTTATCAACAACTTCTGCTGCGATCGGCACAGGCACCGGATGCAAACCTTACCACTGCTCAAACTAACTACGAAATTGATAGCCAAGACCAGCAAGAGTTGCTGTTGTCAGGTCTGGTCGAAAAGCGAGGAAATGCCCTATCCGTCAAAAACCACATTTATCAGACCATTTTTGACCCCAACTGGGTGACTCAACAGCTTCAACACCTGCGTCCCTATTCTCAGGCGTTATCCCTCTGGGTTGCTTCAGATTATCAAGATGAATCACGTCTTTTACGGGGGCAAGCCCTACAGGATGTGTTGCGATGGTCACAAAACCAAAGCCTGAGCGATATAGACTATCGCTTTTTAGCAGCCAGTCAGGAGTTAGACCGACAAGAAGCCCAACGTCTATCAGAAACTGAGCGCTTGCAAGAAGCCGAGGCACGCCTCACAGTCGAACGACAGCGATCGCTAGAGCAACGACGCAACTTAAAGATTCAGCAGTGGCTCCTCGGTGGGGTTACGCTGACAATGCTCGTAGCTATTCTCTCGGCAGTGTTTGCCTACCAACAATATCAGCGAACCGCTCTGAGTGAGATACGGGCGATCGTCCTTTCTTCTGAAGCCCTGTATGCTTCTAACCGCTGGTTTGATGCGCTATTACAAGCAATTAGGGGCAAACAACAACTGCGAAAGCTCAACATACCAGATGCTGCCCTGCAAGCACAAATTGACGCAGCCCTAGAACGAGCCGTCTTAAGTATTCAAGAAAGGAACCGCTTTAGTGGTCATCAAGCCGCCATCTTAGCCATCTCATACAGTTCCGATGGGCAACAAATTGCAACAGCCGGGGTGGATGGTAGCATCCGAATTTGGCACCCGAATGGCAAATTGCTCAATACAATCACAAGCCGAGAAGTAACCCGCACCCTAAAATTTAGCCCGGATGGTAAGTATTTGGCATCGGGCGGCGATAGCCGGGTTGCTAAGTTGTGGAATCGAGATGGGTCATTGTATCGAAGGCTTGTAACTAAGGCATCTGGCATTTGGACACTCGACTTTAGCCCAGATGGGAAGGCTCTAGTAACAGTTGGCACCGATAGTTTGGGTGAACTGTGGGATGTTGCCAGTGGTCAGTTAATCAGAACCTTTCAAAAACAAAAAACGGGTAGCCGCACGACCGCTTACAGCCAAGATGGAAACTTGATTGCGATCGGCAGCGTTGACGGGGGCGTGCGACTCTGGAACCCCAAGGGCAAGCTTCAGGCAAGCCTACCCAACCACAACGCAACCATTCAGGCGATCGCCTTCAGCCCTGATCAACAAATCTTCGCGACAGCTACCGATGATGGCATGCTGCGCCTGTGGAATCGCTCAGATAACAGCTTGCGAGCAACGGTCAAAGCGCATACAGCCGCAATCTGGAGCCTTGCCTTTAGCCCCGACAGCAAAACCCTCATCTCTGCCAGTTGGGATAAAACCGTCAAGCTTTGGAATCGCGATGGCAAAAACGTGAATACGTTGAGAGGACACACAGCGTCAGTGTATGGTGCAGTCTTCAGTCCCGATGGGCAGGCGATCGCCTCGGCTGGAGCCGACAATGTTGCGGTACTGTGGAAAACTCAAAGTGAGTTTCAGCGATCGATTAAGGAGATTCCCGGCATCACAATTCGCCTGGAATTCAGCAAAGACGGAAAATTACTGGCTACTGGGGGTAATGAAGAAGTTGTTCGACTCTGGCAACTTGATGGTACGTTGCAACGAACGATCAAAACCCATAAAGCAGCAGCGGGTGGAGTTCGCTTTAGCCCAGATGGCAAGTATCTCGCAACTGTGAGTGAAGACCGCAGCGTAAAGGTTTGGCAACTCGATGGAAAGCTAAAGCGTGTCGTGGGTAGTCAACCCTATGCACTCATTTCAGTTGATTGGAGTCCCGACAGCAAGACCCTTGTGACGAGTGCAGCCAATGGCGAGTTATGGCGTTGGAGTCTCGACGGTCAACTTTTAGGAAAAATGAAGGGGCATACGGCTGCGGCTTGGGATGTTAGCTTTAGCCCCAATGGAGAAATGATTGGTTCAGCCAGCAACGATGCCACCGTTCGGCTTTGGAGCAAAGAAGGACAGCCGCTCCACACGCTCAAAGGGCATCAAGCTGTTGTTTGGAATGTCGCCTTTAGCCCCGATCGCCGTTTACTGGCATCCGGCAGCGGTGATACAACTGTAAAAGTTTGGCAGCAAGATGGTACCTTATTGCAGACGTTAAAAGGTCACAAAGCCGCTGTTTGGGGTGTTAACTTTAGTCCCGATGGGCGGTTACTGGCAACCAGCAGTATCGATGAAACGGTCAAGCTGTGGCACCCAACTGGCAAACTGCTCACAACCTTAACCGGGCATACCTCTGGGGTACGAGCGGTTGCTTTTCATCCGACCCTGCCACTTTTAGCTTCCGCAGGCGATGACCAAAGCATCATTCTTTGGAATGTTGATCGCATTGTGAAGCTCGACCCACTGACCTACGCTTGCACGTGGGTACAAGATTATCTAACAACCAACGCCACACTTAGCCCCAGCGATCGCGCCCTCTGCTCTAACTGATCCTTCTTCCGAGCTACGCAGGTTCGGAGTTGTTACAATAAGCTGAAGCAGGAGTCCCTTCTTGTAGAATGCAACTGCTTGTTTTTGTGAAGGTCGCCCATGCTGTTTCGCCTGCTAATACTACTAGGGGTCGTTGGTGGATTGGCGGTGTTTGCCCAATCGAATTGGTCAAGCGTCTTGTCGATAACGTTTTTAGGGCTGCAAACGCCCGCTTTGCCCTTGAGCCTATGGGTGTTAGGGGCGATCGCGGTCGGGGTTTTAACCCAGTGGGCGATTTCGTTACTGCTCCAGCTTGCGAGCTATGCCACTGCCCGCAAAATTCGGCGAGAAGCCCGAAAGCAAGCCTTTCGAGGAGAAGCCCCACCCAAAACTGGGGTTTTTACCAACCCAACGCAACAAGCACAAGCAACCAGTAGCCCCAATGCTGCTACCTGGAAAGATTGGAGTCGCTCCGAAACCACTCCGGCTCAACCATCCCAACCAACTCCTCCCCCAGTTGACCCGATCGACGACTGGGAAGCCCCGCCAAGTGACGACTGGGAAAATCGGCGAACGACTTCGTCGCGCGAAGCGCCATCGCCCACAACGCAGACGACTCCTCAGCCATCTCGTCCAGCCAATATTTTTGAGACACCGCAAGCACCCAGGGCTAGCGCCCAATCAGGCACGGTTTACTCTCACAAATACCGTGAGTCAAACCGCGATGAAGTTCACAAACGAGAACCAGAGCCAAATAAACCGATTGTTGATGCCGAGTACCGAGTCATCGTGCCGCCCTACCAAACACCCAGCCAAACATCCAACCCAGCGCCCAGCCAGCGCCCAGAAGCAGAGGTAGACGCAGACGATTGGTTTGAAGACGACACCGACACTTCGCCCAAACAGTAAACGGTTAAACGTAAAGCGCTCAAACAGCATGATTTTGAGCGTTACCAATAGGGCGGATGAATTCCATCAGGACGTTGTCTCCAATGGAGCTGCTATGCGATCGCGAAACGCCCCTAGCATGGAAATGCTAATCCAAAAATGATAGGTACGTTCAGCAACGCCCGATTAGGTTGATTAGACCTTTTCAAAGGGAATGATAAGTGTTTCTTCTCTATCCTCGTAGTCAAAACTTGACTCAAACCATTGAGCGAAAAAATGTCTTATTTTAAGCACTGCAAGCTTTAACTCCTAATATCTAAATACCAAAAACTAACTTAAGAAGAAATTAAGTTGTGATGCTAAAAAGTTAAATTCGAACTTCTTGTAAACAGCAAAAAAAACCGCAGAAGTTGCATACTTGTTTATGCTTTTTACTGGTCTACCTAAGCAGATTGTCAGAATAAATCCGCTATTAAACCTGTAATAAATAACACCAGATCTAGAGTAAAATATACATAGATAGCCTCTATAAAGATAGTTACTCCTTAAAAGTTGCCCCTATGTCTCACTAGAAGTTGGGTGTGATTGCATGAGACGAAGGTTTCAGGAAGTACTATGCCTGATGAACATCTATCATTTGGTAGAGATTCAGGGCGATCGCACTGACCCAAAGCATAGGAAGAAATACGTAGCCTCTTGTTATTAAAAAATAATAAGGCAAATTATTTCTTGCTGAAGATAGATGAAATCAGCCATGTTAGGTATCGAAGATATCTTCAGCAATTCAGTAGTTTTCCTGGCAATAACTATTCTTTATTTAATACCTCAGCATTCTTACGATTCTCAAGAACACTCTTAAAACGAAAAAATCAGTTTTAGGGCTATTTCTTTATCTCTTAAACACATGCTGACACCCGGTGCATCTCCGCCTTAAGCAATTGATAGAATCAACTACCCCGCAAATTTCTAAAACTTTAATTTCTTCTCATTAATTTAAGACCAACATCAAACATTGGTAATGACTATTTTTCAGGTATTGATTCAGGGTTTAAAGAATTGCCAAAATACCTTCAAAATCCTCCCTTATTCTTGGGTCTTTATTTCAAATTAGGGGCATCAATCTTTTTTAATTACAACAGCCTGATTACACTATTTGGTTCAACTTGACGCGTTTCATTACTCTGATGCAGTTCTCTTAGAGCAGTGGGTAGGTGAAATTAACTGTAACCAGGGGGCTGGGGTTTTCTCCTCCAGGCAAAGCTTTCCACCTCATCCACTCCCAAAAATCTCTAATTTGATTGCGTTCACTTACTGAGCCATTTCAGACTTTGAATATGCACTTTACCCATTCATCGTTTTTCACTTGTTCGAGATAAGCAAAGGCACCACTTCTTATGCAAACTGAGCTTGTTGGTATCTACAATCCGTGGCTAATTGCCTTATCGTGTGCAATCTCAGTCTTTGCCTCTTATACCGCGCTCAATCTCGCCGGGCAGGTGGTTCCATTTGCCTCCCATCGACCACGGCTGCTCTGGTTACTTAGTGGGGCGGCTGCCATGGGGACAGGCATCTGGTCAATGCACTTTGTTGCCATGCTGGCATTTCACCTGCCAGTGACCGTTCAATACGAGCTTTTGACTACCGTTGCTTCCTGGTTATTAGCCGTTTTCGCGTCAGGCATCGCACTCTTTTTAGTCAGCCGTCAGCAGCTCCGCTGGTTGAGCTTACTGCTCGGTAGCTTAGTTATGGGTGGTGCGATCGCGGGGATGCACTACCTGGGTATGCAAGCGTTGCAACTTCCAGCCGCCGTTCACTACCAGCGATCGCTCGTGTTACTTTCCATTGCGATCTCCTTTGGGGCTTCTTTCGCGGCTCTTTGGCTACAACGACAATTTCAGCAAGAGGTTTTGCGTAACCATCTTGGGGGCAAACTGCTGAGTGCTATTTTTATGGGTTTAGCTATCAACGGCATGCACTACACGGGCATGTTTGCGACTCACTTCATGCCGACCCATGAATTGAGCTTTATAGCAGAAGGAGGAATGGAATCCCCTCTTTTAGGAATTGGGATCGGGTTTGGCGCACTGTTTATCTTGGGGCTGACCTTACTCAGCACGATTTACGACCAACGGTTGATGGCGCAACAGATTCGCGCAGAAGCCCTACGAGAAAGCGAAACCCAATTTCGCACTCTAATCAGTGAGATGCAAGTTAGGGTCGAGCTGTTAGACAGCGATGGGCGCGTCTTGTTAGCCAACCAATCGGCGATCGCAATGCTTGACCTAGAAACAAATAGCACCCCGGCAGAGAGCTTTACGCAGTCCTTGCAGTTCCTCAAAGAGGATGGCACCCCTTACACCGATGCGGAATTACCTTACCGACAGGCGATCGCGCAGGGTAAACCCATTCGCAACAAGTTGTTAGGCTTATCTGGCAAGAATGGGGCGGTGCAACGCTGGTTATTGGTAAATGCCAGCCCTCAACTCTCTCCTACGGGTACAGTTGATCGGGTCATCTTTACTCTCAATGACATCACCCGTGAAAAGCAAGCAGAGGCCGCCTTACGCCAAAGTGAAGAACGCTTTGCCCTAGCCGTTGAAGGGGTCAATGATGGCGTTTGGGACTCAAACGTTGAAACGGGTGAGTGCTATTACTCCGCCCGCTGGAAAGAAATGTTGGGTTATGACGCTAACGAACTAGAAGCGACAATTGATACGTTTCACAAGATCTTGCACCCCGCTGATGCTGATCGGGTGAAGCAAACCCTGGCCAATTATTTAGATGGCAAAATTCCCAACTACGAGGTTGAGTTTCGCGCCCTGCATAAATCAGGCGAAACCCGATGGATCTTGGCCCGCGGCATTGCCCTCCGCAATGGACAGGGCAAACCTTACCGGGTTGTCGGTTCTCACAAAGACATTTCTGAACGGAAGCAGGCAGAAGTCATTCAACAACAACAGATTAAAATGGCGGCCTTACGGGCTGACATTGGCACCATCCTGGCTGGGGGTAACTCGCTCAAGACCATGATGGGGCGCTGTGCCACCGCCCTCTGCAAATACCTGGACGCCGCTTTTGTTCGGATCTGGTTGTACAACAAACAAGATAATGTGTTAGAGCTTTGTGCCAGCGCAGGTCTGTATACCCACCTTGATGGGGCACACAGTCGGATTCCAGTGGGTCAATTTAAAATTGGCCGAATCGCCCAATCTCGCCAACCCCTGCTGACCAATGAAGTGCAAACTGACGCCCATATTAGCGATCGCGACTGGGCTGTGCGTGAAGGTATGGTCGCTTTTGCAGGCTATCCCCTCCTGATTCAAAATCAACTGCTGGGGGTGATCGCGCTCTTTGCCCGACACACTCTGTCTGAAACCGTGATTGACGAAATCACAATTGTCGCGAAAGCGATCGCCCTTGGGATCGACCGCAAATTCGCTGAAACAGCCCTGCAAGAAAGCGCCAAACGCGATCAAGCGGTTTCACGTCTGCTTCGCCACATGCACCGGACGCTTGATCTGGATACCGTCTTTTATGCCGCGACGAATGATTTACGACACGTTCTCTGCTGCGATCGTGTCGTGATCCACCGATTTGCCCCGACGGGTGAGCAACAACTGGTCTATGAATCGGTGGGTCTAGAATGGCCTCCCTTACAGCAACTCCAAGCGCAAACCCCGCAAGTTGGTGTCAATCCAGTTCCTACCAGTCAGCACGAAATTCAAGACAGCAGCTATGGCGCGGGGATATTTTGCATTACCGATGTTGAACGCGCAGGTTTTGCCCCAAACGATTTACAACTCCTCAAAAAACTTCAGGTGAGAGCCTACATCTCAGTCCCCATCTGCTTAGGAAGCCAGCTGTGGGGCACGCTCACGGTGCATCAAAGTGGGGCTACCCGCTATTGGACTGAAACTGAAGTTAAACTCGTAACTCAGCTCGGTGACCAACTGGGAATTACGATTCAACAGGCAGAATTGCTGCGCCACACCCGCGAACAAGCAACAGCACTTAAACATGCAAAAGATGCAGCCGATGCAGCTAACCAGGCCAAGAGCGAGTTTTTAGCTAACATGAGCCATGAGCTGCGCACCCCACTCAACGCAATTCTCGGCTTTACCCAACTGCTGCAATGGGACGACAACCTGTCTTCTGAGCAGAAAGAGTATATTGATGCGGTTAGCCGCAGTGGCGAACACTTGCTCTCCCTGATTAACGACATTCTTGAAATGTCAAAAATCGAGGCCGGGAGAATGGCTCTTAACCCCGGTCGCTTTGATCTCTACAGCATGCTAGATGGAATTCAGGAGATGCTGAGTCTCCGGGCACAAGCCAAAGGGCTAAACCTGCACTTTGAGCTAGCCTCAAATCTGCCACGGATGATTTACACCGACGAAGGCAAACTGCGCCAGATCCTGATCAACTTGTTAGGTAATGCGATCAAATTTACAGAAGTTGGTGAGATCATCCTACGCCTTCAACTCGACTGCAGTGACGAATCTGCTCAGCAAGCTTTCCCTGATTCTCTGCAAGCAGCGATTTCCAATCTAAATGAGAATTTTGCCAGCAATGGAAATTCAGCAGAGGTAAGTAACCTCCATCTGCTATCCATCACTGTTGAAGATACCGGAGTTGGAATTGATCCCAGCGAGTTTGATCACCTATTCCAGCCCTTTAGCCAAACCGCCGCTGGTATTCGATCGCAAGAAGGAACAGGGCTGGGACTACCCATCAGTCAGCAGTTTGTCCACTTAATGGGGGGCGAATTGACCGTCAGCAGTCAACTCGGACAGGGCAGTCGGTTTTCGTTTCAACTTCCAGTGTTAGCTTTACCAGAGGCGGTTGTTTTAGAAAGTCGTGTCCCCACCCAGCGTGTGTTAGGGCTAGCACCGGGTGAACCCCAGTATCGCATTTTGGTTGCTGACGACGCCCCCACAAACCGCCTGATCCTGGTGCGAATGCTGACAAGCCTGGGGTTTGATGTCCGCGAGGCTGAAAATGGGGAAGAGGCGATCGCCCAGTGGGAGCGCTGGCAACCCCACCTGATTTGGATGGACATGCGGATGCCTGTTCTAAATGGGGTAGCAGCTACCAGTCGCATTAAGCAAAGTTCTGAGGGCCAAAACACCATCGTGATTGCTTTAACAGCAAGTGCTTTTGAAGAACAACGACAAGAGATTTTAAAGGCAGGCTGCGACGACTTTGTGCGAAAACCGTTTCGCGAGCATGAAATTCTGGGAAAAATTGAGACATATCTCGGTGCCAAATATATCTATGCAGATAAAAAGGTTGCGACCAATCAGCCAGTTATGGCTCCCCCAGTTCAATTTCCGGCAGAAGCCTTTTCAACCTTGCCACTCACTTGGTTGGAATCTCTGTACCAAGCAGCGGCTCAGGGTAACGATTGCCGGATTCAAGAGCTAATTGCTGAATTGCCTGAAGAAAAGGCCGTGATCAACCAAGCCCTATTTCAACTATTAGAAAACTACCGTTTTGACACAATTATGGAGTTGGCAGCCGCTCAAATTAAAACATGAAGCAATCAGAACCATCGAATCGCAGTCTTTAGACTTAGAGACGAGTCCGAAACTAATCTGTTGAGCCGATTTGCAATTTTTTGGCAGAGGCTAAATCTTCAACTTTAGATCTCCACACTTTCGATTCACCTCAAAACCGCTCATGATGTTTGACCATTCACCCACTGACGTTGCCTGCTCTCATTCAACTGCGGGTATAGCTTGCTCGTTAGCCAATGCGGGGGCAATGAAGGCTGATATTTTAGTGGTCGATGACACCCCAGAGAATATGCGAATTCTCTGCACACTACTTAATCACCAGGGGCACACCGTTCGAAAAGCAATTAATGGAGAGATGGCTCTAACAGCCGCAAAAGCAGCCGTACCAGACCTGATTTTGCTAGACATCATGATGCCCAATATGAGTGGCTATGAGGTTTGTCAGCAACTCAAAGCAGACCCACTCACAGCCAGTGTGCCAGTCATCTTTTTAAGTGCGTTGAATGAGACCTTTGATAAGGTCAGCGCTTTCAAAGCGGGTGGGGCTGACTACATCAGCAAGCCTTACAACTTTGAAGAAGTGCTAGCCAGGGTTAACCACCATTTAGCCCTGCGACTGGCCTTAAAAGAGATCCACCAGCTGAACGCTGAGCTAGAGCAACGGGTCGAAACACGTACCCGCGAACTAGAGTTTGCAAATGCAAAATTACTCGAAGTTGCCCTGTATGATCCTCTAACTCGACTCGCCAATCGAGTTCTCTTCATGCAAAAACTTGAAGAAGCCTTGCGAGCCACCCACAAAGATTCAATGCGGCAGTTGGCTGTGCTGTTCTTAGATTGCGATCGCTTCAAAGTGATCAACGATTCCCTGGGGCACTCAGTTGGCGATCATCTTCTATTAGCTATCACCCAGCGATTGCAGCATTGTCTGCCTGCCGATGCTACCCTGGCACGCTTTGGAGGCGATGAGTTTGCAATTCTACTACCCCAGATTGACCAGGTTGAGCAGGCGATCGCGGTGACAAACTCAATCCTCAGACAAATTGAGCCACCATTTCAAATTGATACTCACGAAATTTTTGTCAGCGTTAGCATTGGCGTTGTGATTGGAAATGGCACCTACGAGCGAGCCGAACATCTGATGCGAGATGCCGATACGGCCATGTATCGGGCTAAGTCCACCAGCAAAGGCCGATATTGTCTGTTTGAAATCGCCATGTATGCCGCTGCGCTTCAGCGACTTGAGTTAGAAACTGCATTGCGACGGGCGATCGCCCTAGAAGAGTTTGAGCTTTACTATCAACCCATCATTGATTTACAAGGAGGTAGTATATCTGGCTTTGAAGCCCTGATTCGCTGGCGACACCCGCAAAAAGGCTCCATTCCACCCAGCATCTTTATTCCCATCGCCGAAGAAACCGGATTAATCGTGCCGATTGGCAACTGGGTATTAGAGCAGGCATGCCACCAGTTATGTGAATGGCAACAACGCTTTTCGCATAACCTCAGCATGAGTGTAAATGTTTCTGCCCGTCAATTTATGCACCCTGGTCTAATCGAGCAGATTGATCGGCTGCTTGCGACAACCTCTATTGCACCCAGCAACTTAAAACTCGAAATTACAGAAAGTGCCATTATGGATAACCCCCATGTGGCTGCCATTACCTTACAACAACTGCGCGATCGCCAGATTCAACTGAGCATTGACGATTTTGGCACGGGTTATTCATCGTTGAGCTATCTTCATTCGTTTCCAGTCAATATTCTCAAAATTGATCGTTCCTTCATTCAGAACATTGATAGTCAATCAAATAATCTTGGACTTGTACCTGTGATTATCAATATTGCTAAGACAATGAATATGAATGTCATCGCTGAAGGAATTGAAACAAAAATTCAACTCGATCAGATCAAAAAATTAGGCTGTGAATTTGGTCAGGGTTATCTTTTTTCTAAACCGCTAAACGCATCTGAAACAATCCAACTTTTATCAAATAAACCTCGTTGGTAGAGCCTTTTAAAATGAATATTCATGCTCAAGAGATTGATATTTTAATTGTAGATGATACCCCTGAAAATCTACGTGTTTTATCAGTAATGCTGGCAGAGCGAGGGTATAACGTGCGTAAGGCGTTGAATGGGAAGATGGCTCTTTTAGCCGCTCAAACTCTACCACCTGATTTGATTCTTTTAGATATCAATATGCCTGATATGACAGGCTATGAAGTGTGCCAGCGGTTAAAACAGGAAGAAGTCACTGGTACTATTCCTATCATTTTTTTAAGTGCGCTGGATCAATTACAAGACAAAGTGAAAGCGTTGCAGTCCGGTGGTGTTGACTACATTACAAAACCCTTTCAGTTTGAAGAAGTCAACGCCCGCATTCAGACGCAAATCACACTGTATCGCCTACAAAAAGATCTAACCGCCAGAAATAATGAGTTGTCGAATGCTTTACAAGAGCTGCGGAAAGCCCAGATTCGCTTGATTCAACAAGAGCGCATGGCCGGAATTGGGCAATTAGTGGCTGGCCTATCTCACGAGATCAACAATCCCATCAGTTTTATTGCTGGCAATCTAAAACCCGCTCAAGAGTACATCAAAGACCTATTGCAGCTGATTCAACTCTATCGGCAAGAATATCCCCATCCTTCTCCTGCCATTCAAGCCGCGATCTCAGAATTAGACGTTGATTTTTTGGTCAATGACTTATATAAACTTTTGGGATCGATGCAAACAGGCGTTGATCGGATTCATACACTGATGTTGGCCCTTCGCATTTTTGCTCGCTTAGACGAGTCCGATATAAAAGCTGTCGATATCCACGAAGGCATTGAAAGCACACTCGTTCTCTTAGAAAATCGCCTCCGCTACAACAACATTCAATTGGTGAAACATTACAACAGCCTGCCACTCGTCACATGCTACGCCAGTCAGCTCAACCAGGTTATTTTGCACTTGCTCAATAACGCGATCGATGCTTGTAACCAGGCCAAAACCGAGCCACGCATTTGGATCGAAACCACCCAGGCTACTGCTGACACCATTCAGATTCGGATTCGCGATAACGGTCCTGGCATCTCAGAAGAAGCAAAATCTCACTTGTTTGAGCCGTTTTACACCACTAAACCTGTAGGTCAGGGGCAAGGGTTAGGGTTAGCCATCAGCCACGAAGTAGTAGTGGAAAAGCACAAAGGGCGGCTTTGGTGCCAGTCTTTACCAGAGACGGGAGCCGAGTTCATTATCGAAATTCCTATACTAGCTGTAGGCCGCTTGTAAAGACACTTTCTGAGAAATTATCTATCACAATTCCTTTAAGTGAGCCATTGAGAGCGTCTCTGCCTGGTTTTTGAATTTGGCAAAACGAAGACGGCAGACACCTGCTTTAATGGGAAAGGTAAGATATAAGCCCTTTTGTTCGGTAATGGTTATGCGCTCTGGTTTTAATCGCTTTTTAAGCAGCATCTGGCAGCAATATATTAAGCTGCGCTCTGTGCTTTTGGTTGCAATTGCCGTTTTAATCTGTTGGGCTTCTTTAGGGGTACCAGGCGCGATCGCTGGGCTAAACGATGACCGCTTTGAAGGCGATATCTTTGCGCTGTTTGCTGGCAATGGCTCCCTCGTACCCCCCAGAGTTTCCTTAGCAGAAGCTCTCCAGCGCGATCGCCCGACATTACTGGTTTTCTACATCGACGATAGTAGCGACTGCAAACAATACTCGACGGTTGTCTCTCAGTTGCAAGGGTTTTATGGTCGCGTCACTGATTTTTTGGCTATCCGGGTTGACTCGTTACCTGTTAAAGCCAACTACGCCCCTGATGAGGCAGGGTATTACTATAACGGTTTCGTGCCACAAACCGTTTTGTTTGATGCCAAGGGCAAAGTTGTTTTGAACGAGATTGGCAATATCAGTTTTGAGCAAGTTGATGATAAGTTTCGTCAACTGTTTGACCTGTTGCCCCGCAATGAATCCGTTGAACTCAAGCGTCGTCTGGTTAACGAAATCAATACAGAATTGGTAAAAGAGTAACAGAACGTGAAATCTGTTACCCGTGTGACTTGCAGATTGAGCCACAATTATTACACTGTGGAAAACGTCACTCGCAGACCCGGATGTCCAGCGTTTATAACACCCAAGATCTAATCCGCATTCTTGCTACCGAACGCAAAGCGTGTATGAACGGGCAACGGCTTAGCCTTCCGGTTAGCCCGTCAGGTAACCCTGCCATTGACTTTTTTCTCAAAACCGATGGCATCCAGAGTTTCACCGCTTACCAAAACTTTCGCTCTGCCGTTCATGACTACCAGCGGCAGCACGGTGTTTCTGGCGTTGTTTGGCATCATTTAACCTTCCAGGGCAAGCCAATTCGTTTTCCGAAAGTCGATGATCAGTTGGCCGCTTTGCCAAATGATTTGGACTTACTGGACTCCGCCAAAGCAGCGATTTTTGAGTTTTGGTTAGACGCAACCCGCGATCTAGACCTGTATCTCAGCCTGAATGCAGGTAAGGACTATCGCAAAATATCCCCCACCGACGTCGATCGCATTGAGCAGCGATCGCACTGGTTAAGCCTACAAACACAAGGAAAAGAGCCAGCTCAAGAGTTAATTTTGCAATTGGGGTGGGGCCAACCTGAAGCGGCAGCCTATCGGCAAGGCTTTCCTGAATCAGGCAGTGAATACGTTCACGCCGTAAAGCCTGGGGGCTACCCCCTCGGCTAATGAAAACTGGCGCAGTCTTCGATCCAACCGGAACCTATCGCTACACCCTGTGGCGCAAATGGGATGAAACCCAACCCTCCGTTGGCTTCATTATGTTGAACCCCAGTCGAGCCGACGCTGAACTCGACGACCCAACAATTCGGCGATGTGTCAGTCTTGCTAAACAATGGGGCTATGGCGCGATCGCCGTTGGCAACCTCTTCGCTTACTGCACCGCTTTCCCACAAGAGCTAAAGAAGGCTAAAAAGCCGATTGGCAAAGAAAATGACCGCTACCTGGTTGAGCTATGCCAGCAAGTCAATACCCTGATTTTGGCTTGGGGCAACGCAGGCAGCCTGATGGCTCGCGATCGCGCTGTTCTAAAAATTGTGCAACCCTACACCACGGCTTTCTGCCTTGGCAAAACAAAAGTAGGGCACCCACGGCATCCGCTTTACCTGCCAAAGACGACGTGCCCAACTCAGTTTTGAGTCAAGCTTTTGACGAGATGACTGAAGTCAACCAAAAAGCGGGGGCATCACCCCTGTGTAACCCCCGCTACTGCGCGGTAAAAACGTTAAGGAGCGACTTTTTCCTTAAACAGTTTTCCAGCCGAAAAACCTGGAACGGTTGTCGCAGGAATCTTAATTGGCTTACCAGTGCTGGGGTTGCGACCTTCACGAGCTTGCCGATCGCGGGGTTCAAAGGTTCCAAAACCGACAAGTGTGACTTTATCGCCTTCGGCAACCGCTTCTATGATGGCTTCAGTAATCGCAGAAAGAATGATGTCTGCATCTTTTTTGGTAACAGAAGCTTTTGCAGCGATCGCATCTACCAGTTCTTGTTTGTTCATAGTGGTTTTCCTGAAATGAACGGGAAAACGTGATTATAGAAGGAAAAACCGAAAAGCGCACAGGGAAGTTACAAAGCAATTTCAAGAAATTTAGAAATTCTAATAAAACGAAATTTTTTTGGATGGTTTTGCCCACTTTTGCTACGAAAAAGCAAGCTGAAGTAAAAAAGTGTGTTCAAGCAAACCGATAAATCTAGCAGCACGCATTGAGTTTAGGATATTAAACAAGCTCTGAAGTAAAAAAGGGCCTCAGCCCTTTGTCCTCACTCTAGTGCGAGGCGATACATTACAGCGGCACAAAGCCCACCCGTTTGACAATCTGCTGCCCTTGCGGCGTTAGAACCATGTCAATAAATTGCTTTGCAGCAGGGCTTGTTTGTGTGGGCACGGCTAAATACACAACACGGCTAATCGGGTAAGTCCCATTTCTAATCGCCGTTTGGTCAGTCGGTTGCACCCCATCGATTGGTAACACTCTGACTGATAACTGCTTTTCTAACTGTTGGATGGTGCTATAGGTGATACCATTCCTGCCTAGCATCCTGAGCAGAGGGGTCGTTTCATCTTGCTTGACCGTGATGAAATTGGCTCCATCAGGTGCAAAGGGTTGCCCTAGCAGCGCAACTTCTTGAAACAGTGTGTAGCTGCCACTATTTGGCGATCGATTAATCACCTTAATCGGTAAGTTAGGACCACCCACCTCTGACCAATTTGTAATCTGCCCTTGAAAAATTTGCTTCAATTGCTGGCTTGTCAAACCGCCCTTGTAGGGATTGTCTCTACCAACGGCGATCGCCACCGCATCCTTCGCGATCGGAATGCTCTGCAAGCCTGCCTCATACTCTTCGGGCTTGAGCGGACGTGAGCTAACCGCCATGTTAACTTTGCCGTCGATCAAATTGCGAATACCAGCATTTGTGCCATTCGGTTTACCATCAGGCAAGCCATAACTGGTGCGAAGCGAGGGGTTGACCTGGGTATAGGCATATTGAAACTGTTTGACCAGGGCAACCAAGGTAACACTGCCATCGATCGCCAACACAGCCGGATTTGGCTGTGTCGTCTCTAACTTAAACGCTTGCACACCAGTTGGAATTGGGCTTGGCTGGTTGGAATCTGGCTGCGTCGAGGAAAATATGCTGCCACTCAGCCGAGGAAAGAAATTTTTGACTACAAGCCACAGCCCACCGGCAACCAACCCTGACGTTAACAAAAATGCAATTAAGAGGGTCGCTGTATCGTTTTTTCTCTGAGCCATTGAGCAAGCCCCTCTCGGTAGTCGTCTCTAGTCTAGCCAAACTCGATAGACAATTGAACTTGACTTAAGTTAAAGAAATTTTGAAATCAACAACAGCGATCGCCCGGTTCAGTTTTCAATCGTCCTGCCGCTTTGCAGGTGCGATCGTCTACTATGGATCAGCAATTCTCGATATGAGAATGATTCTCATAAAAACGTCCGGTTTTAACGTTTATGAATGGCTGAAACCCGCATTCTGCCGTTTATAACATTGAGTGCACAAGTCTTTAGACACTCTGGCTACAGTACAAATGTTTCAAAATGAGAATTGCTGACTATGGATGAAGTCATTTCAACAACAGTTAATGCTTGAACTGGATCAGTCAATAGATGCGATCGCGCTTTCCTTTCACGCTTTGTCTGACCCAATACGCGTCAAGGTACTAGAGCTACTGCGTCAGCGCGAACTTTGCGTCTGTGAGTTATGCGACGAGTTGCAGGTTCCCCAATCTAAGCTTTCGTTTCATCTCAAAGTGCTGAAAGAAGCCAATCTAGTACGCACCCGTCAAGAACATCGATGGATTTATTACAGCCTTAACTTGTCACAATTTGTAGAGTTAGAACAATATTTGGCTGAGTATCGACGAGTTCGCTCTATCTTGCCTGCCCGAAACTGTCCGGAAGACGCATAGGTCGTCTAAGTCGCTCACCACGAAGCAGTCGCGACTGTAAATTTTTGCTGCAAGTGTTTTGCATGACACGACAAATCAATTTTTCTTGAAATGATAGAGAAATCCCCTCATATTACTGAAGTAATTTGACTATGCTTTCAATGGATTTAGGCAGCCTTAAGCGATTATTTATTTCTGTCACAGTTTTGGGCTTAGGCGCGTGCAGTGTAGAAGAGACAAGCACTCCTGATGCAGCCTCGCCACCTGTCACTGAGCCAGTCGTAGCCTCAACCAAGGTGCCACCGAGCGGCACAATTATCATTGACGGTTCAAGTACAGTTTACCCAATCACCAATTTGGCAGCCTCCGAGTTTCGTAAAACGAGCGAGGGCGAAAAAGTTCAAATTGATGTCAAGTTTTCTGGAACCAGTGCTGGTTTTCGGAAATTCTGTGCGGCTGATAGCGACATTAGCGGTGCATCGCGCCCCATTTTAGTGAAAGAAATTGAAGCCTGTAACCAGGCAGGGGTTCGTTTCATTGAGTTGCCAGTTGCATTCGATGCATTAACGCTGGCGGTTAACCCAAAAAATACGTGGGCTAGCTCACTCAGCCTGGCCGATCTGAAAAAAATTTGGGAACCCGCAGCGCAAGGCAAGATTACAACCTGGAAGCAAGTGCGGGCTGATTTCCCCAACGTACCTTTAAAGCTGTTTGGAGCTGGAAAAGATTCTGGCACCTTTGATTACTTTAATGAAGTCGTTTCAGGTGATCCAAAAACCAGTCGCACAGATTATGTCAGCAGTGAAGACGATAATGAGTTAGTTGCTGGTATTGAGAAAGAGCCAAACGCTTTGGGATATATTCCTTTCGCTTATTATGAAACAAATGAAAGTCGGTTAAAAGTAATCGGAATTGACAATGGTAAAGGTGCGGTTTTACCAACTCGAGAGACAGTAGAGAATGCAAAATATCAGCCCTTCTCTCGACCTCTCTTCATCTACGTAAACGCTGTTTCAGCACAAACTAAACCAGAAGTAAAAGCATTTGTTGAGTACTACTTAAAAAATGCAAAGCAGCTAGCCACAAACGTGCAGTACATTCCTCTGCCTGAAGAAGGCTACAGGCTAGCTCGCAACCAATTTCATCGGCTAGAAGTGGGTACTGTATTTGAAGGAGTGGCACAGCCAGAAGTAACAATTCAAGACTTGTTGCGACGACAAACTGTATTTCAACTGACGGCAGACCAGGCCCAACAAACTAAACAGTAAGGTCATAACAAGGCAAATTTTGTTAGAAGCATGATTTGCTTGCAACTTTGGACGAGTTGAAGTAGCCCTTGCAAAAGCAACCCGGGTGGACCATTTCTGGTGAGCTAGCAGGGGTTCGCAAGTTCTGTGCTGAAGAAATTGATGCATAAAAAAATAGAAGGATTGGCGCGATCGCCTACGTAATCAATGATCCTTCCACGACATCTATATCTATTCATTGGCTAAGCGTTTGGGTATTATACCAATTTTCTAAATCCCATTTGCAGATCCTTGCAGGGGCGGTTCGCAAACCGCCCTTACAGATAATCATCTGTAGCCCAGTTTTTACTGCTTTATTAGTTTTTACCCAGCAATTCTCATTTTGAAACATTTGTACTGTAGCCAGAGTGTCTAAAGACTTGTGCACTCAATGTTATAAACGGCAGAATGCGGGTTTCAGCCATTCATAAACGTTAAAACCGGACGTTTTTATGA
>Ga0209172_10004053_pt1 | contig 20699 bp, 19 predicted proteins | sample LarsenN4metaG_FD_184113 | JGI IMG/M metagenome (GOLD analysis project Ga0209172, IMG submission 184113) | Hot spring sediment bacterial and archeal communities from British Columbia, Canada, to study Microbial Dark Matter (Phase II) - Larsen... ... | reverse complement strand
TCTTCATGCCACCTTGGCGAAAGCGGGGTCGTCTACCCACATTGAACGCTCCCATGACCCCTAATCTCATCTCCCTGGTGCGCGATCTTCAACGGCGCAAGGGTCGTCGCCGGCGCGGCCTGGCAGTGGCCGAGGGGGTTCGCCTGGTGGAAGAGGCGATCGCTGCCGGCGTTCGCCTGCACGGGGTCGTGGTGGCGAACGATCTGGATACGGGCGCCCGCGGGGCCGCCCTGCTCGAGACCCTGGGCAGCCACGACGTGCCCGTGGTCACCGTGACTCCGCGCACGCTGGAGCAGCTGGCCGACACCGATACCCCGCAAGGGGTGCTCGCCGTCCTCGAGCCACCCCGCTGGTCCCTGGCCGACATCCGACCCGCCCGCCGGGGTCCGGTGCTGGTGCTGGACGCGGTACAGGATCCGGGGAACGTCGGGACCTTGCTTCGCACCGCGTTCGCGCTGGGCGCGGCCGGCGCGGTCCTCCTGCCTGGAAGTGCCGAGCCCTCCAATCCCAAGGTACTTCGGGCGGCCATGGGGGCCACCTTCCGGCTCCCCTGGGCGGCGGCGGGCGATGGAGAATTCCGCGCCTGGGCCCGCGAGGTCGACGCGACGGTCTGGGTGGCGGCCACCGGCGGCACCCCGGTTCAGCGCCTGCCGGCACCGGAACGCCTGGTGCTGGTGGTGGGCAACGAAGGGGCGGGCGTGCGGCCGGCGATTCGGGAAATGGCCCGCTCGAGCGTCGCGATCCCTCTCTCGCGCGGCGCCGAGTCGCTCAACGTGGCCGTGGCAGCAGGTATCGTGCTGTTCGAGGTCACCCGTGCTTCCTGAGTTTGGAGGGGCCGGAGGGGGCGCCGGCGGGGCAGGGCTGGTGGTGGCGGGCCTCCTGGGGTCCTTCCTGGGCAGCTTTCTCAACGTGTGTATCGTGCGCCTGCCGCTGGATCAGTCGATAGTGCGGCCGCGCTCGCGCTGCCCCCGCTGCGGCGCTCCCATCGCCTGGTTTGACAATATCCCGGTGATCTCCTGGCTGGCGCTCCGAGGCCGCTGCCGCCACTGCCGCGAGCCGATCTCGATGCAATACCCCCTGGTGGAGGTCACGGCGGCTGGGCTCTGGGCGGCCGCAGCGTGGGCCTATGGCGTCAACCTCCACGGGCTCACAGCGGCGCTCTTCGGGACCATTCTCCTCGGGATCGCGGTGACCGATGCCCGCCACTACCTCATCCCGGACGAGTATACCTGGGGGGGCCTGGCCCTGGGGCTCTTGTTGGCGCTGCGTGGCGGGCTGGGAGGCTTGTTGAGCGCGCTCATCGGGGCAGCCGCAGGGTTTGTCCTGCTTTACGGCATCGCCTGGGCCGGCGAACGGGTGTTCCGCGAGGAAGCCATGGGGGGCGGGGACATCAAGATGATGACCATGGTGGGCGCGTTCGTGGGCTGGAAGGGCGTCCTGATCACCCTGTTCGGCGGCGCGCTGCTGGGCACCCTGGTGTTCATCCCGCTCACCCTCAAGAAGCGCCGGCTGGTGCCGTTCGGGGTGTTTCTCGCCGCCGCCGGGGCGCTGACGTTTGTCTTTGGAGAAGCCGTGGTCCGATGGTACGAGGCCTTCTTGAGGGTCTGACGCATGGCTTCCGGTCAAATCGCGTGGTGACCGGGCCGTGTCAACCTTCTGGGTTCGCCCGCCATCGAAGTCCATGCATGGGCGCCCGAACAGCCGAGGCCAGCATTCTGCGTAACGGTCCGGACACCATACCTCAGGATGCGGCGGACGTGGCGCTGGCCCAGAGCGGGGACGCGCAGGCGTTCGAGCGGTTGTACCGGGCGCAAGTGGCCAGAGTCCACAGCCTGGCCCGGCGCATGGTGGGTCCGGCCGAGGCGGACGAGCTGACCCAGGACGTGTTCGTTCGGGGCTGGCAGAAGTTGCACACGTTTCGGGGAGAGGCGGCGTTTGGCACGTGGTTGCACCGGCTCGCGGTCAACCTGATGCTGGCGCATTGCGCGGCGCAGGGCGCCCGCCGGCGCTACCTGGACGAGGGTGCCGACCCCGCCGAGGTCGGGGAGGCGCGACCGGCATCGCCGGAGTTGACGATGGATTTCGAGACCGCGATCGGGCGCCTGCCGCCCGGCGCGAGACAGATCTTCGTGCTGCACGATGTCGAGGGGTACAAGCACGAGGAAATCGCCGAGATGCTGGGGATATCGGCGGGCACGTCCAAGGCCCAGCTCCATCGGGCACGCATGGCGCTCCGCCGGCATCTCGAGCGGTGAAGAAGGAGTTGAGCCATGGCTGATCAATGGACGCACCGGCTGTCCGAGTATCTGGACGACGAGCTGTCCGCCACGGAACGCCGCCGGCTGGACGAGCACCTCCAGGGCTGCCCGGCGTGCCGGGAGACGCTGGAAGAGCTCCACGCCGTGGCGACCCGGGCGGCGTCCCTGGAGGATCGTTCGCCGGCGCGCGACCTGTGGGCCGGGGTGGCGGCACGGATCGGCGCAGCCCCATCGGAGGCGGAGGCGGCGGTGGGGGGCCGGTGGCGCCGGCTGCGGCTGGCGTTCACGGTGCCCCAGCTGGCAGCGGCGGCGCTGGCCCTGATGACCGTGTCGGCCGGGTCAGTATGGCTGGCCGGACCCCGGCGGCCCATCGTGCAGCAGGCGGGGGCGCCCGCGACCCAGGGGCCAGCGATCACGGCATCGCCGGTGGCGATGGTGGAGGGCGCGTACCAGGCTGCCGTGAGCGATCTGGAGCGGGTGCTGGCCGAGGGTCGGGGGCGCTTGGACTCGGCGACAGTGCGCGTGCTGGAGCAGAATCTGGGGATCATCGATGCCGCCATTGCCCAGTCGCAGCGGGCGCTGGCGGCCGATCCCGCGAGCCCGTATCTCAACGCCCATCTCGCCAGCACCATGAAGCGGAAGCTCGAGCTGTTGCGTCAGGCCTCGCGCCTGGTGGCGGCGCGCACCTGAGGAGGCTGGGATGACGCTGACGATGACCCTGGGGCTCCTGGCGGCGGTGGCCCAAGCGCAGGCTGAAGGCACCGACACCACCATCGCGGTGCGAGCGGGCACCCGCCTGGAAGTCCACAACCTGAGTGGCGACATCATCGTGCGCGCCTGGGATCGGAACAGCGTCCGGGTCCAGGCGGAGCATTCCAGCCGCGACCGGGTGGACATCGGGTACGGGGGCGTGGTGCTCAGGATCAGCGCCTCGAGTCGGCGCGGGGCGCCGCGCGGCGTGGATTACATCCTGACCGTGCCCGCGGCGATGGACCTGAATCTCTCAGGGACGTACGGCGACATCTCCGTGGATGGCAGCGCGGGTCGGATCAACGTCGAGACCGTGCAGGGCGACGTGACGGTACGCGGTGGCCGCTCGCTGGTGACGCTGCATTCGGTGGGCGGCGACGTGCGGGTGGGCGAAGTGAGGGGCCGGCTGGAGGCCAGCTCGACCAACGGCGAAGTCACGGTGGAAGACATGGAAGGCGAAGTGTACGCCGAGACCACCAACGGCGACGTCCTGCTGCGGGACGTTCGCTCGAACAACGTGCGCGCCACCACGGTGAACGGCGACATCGTCTACCGGGGTACGATCGGCGACGATGGCCAGTACCGGCTCTCGACGCACAACGGCGACATCACGATGACCGTGCCCTCCGGGACCAATGCGACCGTGTCGGTGTCCACCTTCAGCGGGGACTTCGAGTCGGATTTCCCGGTGACCTTGAGCGGCCCCCGCCAGGGGAGGCGCTTCAGCTTCACCATCGGCTCGGGTCGGGCGACCCTGGAGCTGGAGTCCTTCCAGGGGAGTATCCGGCTGATCCGGCCCTAGGACCGGCGAGGGGCCGTCATCGTGACAGATTCACCGCAGAGAACACAGAGAGAAGCAGGAGAGAGCGCAGAGAACGGATTCGATGGGATTCCCCCCATGAACAACCGCTGCGGTCCCTCGTTAAAGCCTCCGCGCCCTCTGCGGTCAACAACCACGAGGAGCACGAGTATGCGCGCGGTAGCCGTAGGGTTCGTGATGATGGCCTTCGGTTGGTCGTTCCAGGCGTCACGCGTGACGGCCCAGCAGGATGAGTTCCACTGGCGGGGGCGGCTGACGCCGGGAGAGACCATCACGATCCGTGGGGTTCACGGCGAGATTCAGGCGCTCCCCGCCTCGGGCGCCGAGGTCGAGGTGTCGGCCGTGAAGCGTGCGCGCCGGGACGATCCCGAGGAGGTGGAGATCGAGGTGGTGCCCCATGAGGGCGGCGTGACCGTCTGCGCTGTCTACCCCGCGCCTCGGCGGCGAGCCCCTAACGAGTGTCTTCCCGGCGGCGAGGGACGGAACAACACCAGCAACAACGACGTCGAAGTGGACTTCACGGTGCGGGTGCCCCGCGGCGTCCACTTCGCCGGAAAGACCGTCAACGGCAACGTCGCCGCCGACTCGCTGAGCGGCAACGTGGCGGCTCGGTCCGTCAACGGCGACGTCGAGGTGTCCACCACGGGCCACGCCGAGGCCAGCTCGGTGAACGGCACGATCCGGGCCGCGATGGGGAGGGCCGATTGGATCGGCACGCTGAAGTTCAGCTCCGTCAACGGCAGTATCACCCTCGTGCTTCCGGCCGACCTCAGCGCCGAGGTGGAGGCGTCCAGCGTCAACGGGTCCATTGATTCAGACTTTCCGGTGACCGTGCAAGGCCGCTTCTCGGCCAGACACTTGCGGGGCACCGTGGGGGGCGGAGGGCGCGAGCTCCGGCTAGAGACGGTGAATGGGAGCATCAGGTTGAGGCGGAGGTAGCGTTCCGGACCGGAATCCGGTCGCTCCTGGTTCCCCTGGGACTTTAGTTTCGATCCGGGGTATCTTCGAACGCCATGCAGGTATGTCTTGGCGTTCGGGCCGCCCTCGGGCTTACGGCCCTCGCATCGGGCGTGTTCGCTTGCGGCGAGCCGCGCAAGCTCCGGAGCGATATTCCCGTCGAATCCACCACCGCGGAGCTGGTCCCGGCGGTCGAGCGAGCCGTGGGCTTGCGCTTCCAGCGCCCGCCCGCCATCGCCGCCCGCTCGCGCGATCAGGTCCGCTCCTACCTGCGACACAAGCTCGACGCCGACCTCCCACCGGAGGAGTTGCGCGGGGTCACCGTGGCGTACCGGCTGTTCGGCCTGATTCCCGACACCCTCGACCTTCGGGAACTGCTCCTGGCGCTCTACACCGAGCAGGTGGTGGGCTACTACGATCCCGACTCCAGCACGTTGTATGTCGTGGAGGGGACGGATCCGAATCAAGCGCGCCTGGTGCTGGCGCACGAGCTGGTCCACGCGCTCCAGGGCCAATACCTCCACCTGGACTCGCTGCTCACCCAGCCCCGCGAGAACGACCGCCGTATGGCGGCGCAGGCGGTGATGGAAGGACAGGCGACGCTGGCCTCGTTGACCGCCCTGGTTCCCCGACAGGACTACGACAGCATGCCGGAGTTCTGGCGCGAATTCCGCCGCAGCGTCCGGGAGCAGCAGTCCAGCATGCCGGTATTCAGTGCGGCGCCCCTCATCATTCGCGAGGACTTGATCTTTCCCTACCTGGCCGGCGCGGACTTCGTGCGCTGGTTCGAGCGAGCCTATCCCGACACCGTCCCCTTCGGGGCCCGGCTTCCCCAGTCCACCGAGCAGATCCTGCACCCTGACCGGTATCGCGAGCAGGATACCCCGGTGCGCCTCCGGTTCCGGGAGGGTGGGCAGGCGGTCTATGAGGACGGCCTGGGAGAGTTCGAGATCCGCGTGCTGCTCACGGCCATGAGCGGGAGCGAATCGGTCGGGGTCGCGGGCGCCACGGGCTGGGCGGGGGACCGCTACGCCGTCTTCGCGGCGGGGTCGGACCACGCGCTGGTGTGGTGGAGCGTCTGGGATACCGAACGGGCGGGCCGGCGTTTCGCGCAGTTACTGCACCGCGAGTGGTCCAAGCGCGATCGCGGCGACCGCCGCTGGCGCGTCGTGAGTGGGACAGTGGAATCGCTCCCCGCCGCGCAGCTGGTGGACGCGCCGGCGGACTGGGCCGGGTGGAAGAAGGTGCCGGAGGTGGAGGTGAGGTAGAGAATGCTGACTGCTCTACGGGAGCGCCAAACTCACCCCCCACGCCATCAGCCCCACGATCGCCCCCAGCACGTAGCCCAGTCGCACGATCAGATCCAGCTCCCGCTGCGTGGTGGCGCGCACCAGCTCCTCGACCCGCTGCACCGAGAAGCTGAGCACCTTCCGCTCCACCAGCGCCTCGATGTCCAGGTGCTCCACCACGGCGGGCACCTGCTGTTGGATCCAGGTCCACAGGGCGGGGCTCAACGCCCGCACCAATCGCGCGCGCGCGCCGGGGGGAAGCCAGTCGGCCGGCCGCCGAATGGGCCGGTCCAGCAGGGCGTTGAACGCGGCGTGCGTGCCCTCGGCGAGCCAGCCGCGCACCTCCTGCGCCTGGACGGCGCGGGCCACCAGCTCGGCGGTCTTCTCAGGGGGCAGGTGGCGCAACAGGTCACCGAAGGTGCGCCGCTCCGCCGCGGCGAGGCCTGAGTCCAGGCGATCGATGGCGTACGCGCGGGTCGCCGGATCGCGCAGCGCGCCGGTGACGTACCCGGCCACGGTGCGCCGTACCCCGGCCAGTCGGTCGGGGCCGAGGTTGGCCAGGTGCTCGGCGATGGGCTTCCGGAGAAAACTGACCACGGCGTCGTTGACGCTGCGGGCCACCTGGGTTCTGAGCGCCGGCTCGTCCAACAGGCGCGCCAGCTGATCCACGCCATCCCGCTCGAACGAATCCAGCAGCCGGGCGATGGTGCGTTCCGTGACCACCAGGCGGGCGACGATCCGCTCGTGCAGCAGGAGATCCCGCACGAAGCGCTGGAACAGCTCGTGGAGCAGGCGTTGGAGCCGGGCGCGCGCCTCGGGGTCGGCCAGGACCCCGGCCAGCCGATCCAGCGCGATCGGCAGGTAGCCCTGCACCGCCCGTTCCACCGCGGCCACCACGCCGGGAGGCAGGATCTCGAGCAGCGGCGTGGGGTCGGCCGCGAGGCGAGTGGTCTGGCGCTCGAGCCAGCCATCGATGGTCGCTTCCAGTTCCGGACTGGCGGCCGCGCCGGCGATCCACTCTTCGAGGCGCTGCCGCAGCGCGGCGCGCCGTGCCGCCGTCAGCACGTCGCTGAGGGGACGCTCGGCCATTTCGTCGGCGGCTCGGGCCAGAAACCCGCGCGCGGCCTCGCGGAACTGGTCCGTGCCCGCAAAGGTCGCGAGCCGCTCCGCCATCACCGGTGCCAGGGACCGGAAGGCCAATTCCAGCTCCGTCAGGACGCCCGGAGGCAGTTCTTCTCGCAGGGACCCTCGCTCGTCATCCAGGAGCGCGCTCACGAACCCCTCCAGGGCCCGCTCGAACGCGGCCCGCACTTCGGGTGCGGTGAGACGGCTGGCCAGGTCCTCGGGCACCAGGAGCCGCTGGCCCACGGTTCGCCCTACGGTCTTCGCCAGACGGGCGCGATTCTTGGGGATGGCTCCCTGGAGGGTAAGCCAGCGCGGCCCCTTGGGCTCGTACGGATGGAACAGCATCCAGATGGCGACGGCGTTGGTGATGCCGCCGGCCAGCGCGCCGAAGAGGACGGTGACCGCGGCCTGAAGGAGATCGGGCGAAGCGCTCATACCCCGGAGCAGGCTGGGAACGACATGATGCGGCGGAACGCTAGCAGCGCGAGACGCGAGGCGCTATAGTTATGGGCTTTATGTTCGCCGCCCTCTCCGAGCGCCTCTCGGCAACACTCAGGCAGCTCACCGGCCGCGGCCTCCTCACCGAGGACGACGTCCGAGAGGGACTCCGGGAGATCCGCCGGGTCCTCCTGGAGGCAGACGTGGGCTTCGAGGTGGCCCGCGCCTTCACCGAGCGCGTCCGCGAGAAGGCCCTCGGTGTCCTGGCCCTCAAGGCGGTGAGCCCGGGCCAGCAGATCGTCAAGATCGTGCACGACGAGCTGACGGCTATGCTGGGAGAGCGGCAGTCCGGCTTGCAGTTCGCCTCGCTGCCGCCCACGGTCATGCTGCTGGTGGGGCTGCAGGGGTCGGGGAAAACCACGACCGCGGTCAAGCTCGCGGCCCGGCTCCAGCGCGAGCAGAAGGCTCCCTGGCTGGTGGCGGCCGACGTCTACCGGCCGGCGGCGGAAGAGCAGTTGCGGCAGCTCGCGGCGCGGGTCGAGGTGCCGGTGTACGGAGCGACGGATCGACGGAGAGACGCTTCGACGGTTGGGGTGCCCGACGGCTCGGTGGATCGTCCAACCCCCGACCCGCCGACCCGTCAAACCGCCGAGGCCGACCCGGTGCTGGCCCTGGTGCGGGGAGGGATCACGGCGGCGGAGAAGGCGCGTGCCCGAACCGTGCTGGTGGACACCGCGGGGCGGATGCAGCTCGACCAGGAGATGATGGACGAGCTGATCCGGCTCAAGGACGCGGTCCGGCCGCGCGAGGTGCTCCTGGTAGCGGACGGCATGACCGGGCAGGACGCGGTGCGGATCGCCCGTGGCTTCCACGACGCCCTGGGCCTCACCGGCGTGATCCTCACCAAGCTGGACGGCGACGCGCGGGGCGGGGCGGCGTTGTCCATCTACGGGGTGACTCGGACGCCGATCAAGTACATCGGCACCGGCGAGCGGCTGGACGCCTTGGAGCCGTTCGATCCGGCCCGGATGGCCGGCCGGATCCTCCAGATGGGCGACGTGGTGGGGTTGGTGGAGCGGGCGCAGCAGACGGTGGACGAAGCGGAGGCGAAGCGGCTGGCCTCCCGCGCCACGTCCAAGCGCGGCATGGACCTGGCGGATTTCCTCTCCGCTCTGAAGCAGGTCCAGGCGATGGGCCCGCTGGAAAGCCTGGTGGGCATGCTGCCCGGCGTTACGCCCAGACTGATGAAGCAGGCCAGAGTCGACCCGCGCAGGCTCAAGCACGTCGAGGCGATCGTCCTGTCGATGACGCCCGACGAACGCCGGCGGCCGGACCTGCTGAACGGCTCGCGGCGCGCGCGCGTCGCGCGGGGCTCGGGCCGGCCGGTGCAGGAAGTGAACGCGTTGCTCAGGCAGTTCGAGCAGATGCGGAAGATGATGCGGGGCTTCGGCGGATTGGGACGGCGTAAGGGGTGAGGGGTCGGGGGACGGAAAACGGACAACGGAAAACGGACAACGCTTCTATGCCAACACGCATTCGCTTGCGCCGCACCGGCCGGAAGGGCCAGGGATACTTCCGGATCGTCGTGGCGGATCAGGAGAGGGCTCGCGACGGCCGGGTGGTCGCCACGCTGGGCCGGTACGACCCGCGAGCCAACCCGGCGGTGATCGAAGTGGACCCCGCCAAGGCCCGCGCTTGGCTGGACCGGGGCGCCCGGCCCACGGACACGGTGCGCTCGCTGCTCCGGCGGGCGGGAGTGCTGGGGGAGAGGGCGGCACCGGGTTCGGTGGATCGCCGGGTCGGCGGTTCGCCGGATCGTGAGCCTGCCGAATCGTCGGACCATCGAGCGGCGGAGCCGCCCAACCGTCGATCCGCCGAGGAGTAGGCGGAGTGGTGGAGGAGCCCGACCATCTCGTCGTCGCCCGCTTCCTCAAGGCGCACGGGCTGAAGGGCGACGCGCTGGTCGAGTCGCTCACGGACGACCCGAGGACGGTGCTCGCGGCGGGACGGCGGTTGGTCGAGGTGGATGAGGCGGGTGTCGTGATCGGGGAAGGGTTGACGGTGCGGCACAGCCGACCCCAGGGCGGGCACTGGTTGGTGGGATTCCACGAGATCCAGGGTCGCACCGCGCTGGAACAGCGGGGGCTCAGGTACCTGGGAGCGCGCCGCGAGGGGCTCCGGCCACTCAAGCCCAACGCGATGTACTGGCATGAGATCCCGGGAGCGCAGGTGGTGGAGCGAGGCGTCGTCATCGGCGTAGCGCGCGAGGTCGTGGGAGCGCCCGGCGCGGAGTTGCTGGTGGTTGACGCGAGGGGCAAAGAGCACCTCATTCCGTTTCGGACGCCGATCCTCAAACGCCTCGACCGGCTGGCTCGGCGCATCGAAGTGGATTTGCCGCCGGGATTGCTGGACTTGTAGGCCGTGCTCCGAGTCAACGTGGTGACCCTCTTCCCGGAAGTCTTCCGGGTGCCGTTCAGTACCAGCATCCTGGGCCGCGCCCAGGAGCGGGGACTGGTGCAGTACCGGGTGGTGCAGCTGCGCGACTACGCGCACGACCGCCACAAGACGGTGGACGACTACCCCTACGGCGGCGGTGCGGGGATGGTGCTCAAGCCGGAGCCGTTTTTCGAGGCGTTGGACGACCTGGCGGCGCGAGCGCCGATCGTCCTGCTCTCGGCGCGGGGCCGGCCGTTCCAGCATGATGACGCGGTCCGGTTCAGCGTGTCCGAGGAGCTCACCCTGCTGTGCGGGCACTACAAGGACGTAGATCAGCGAGTCGCCGCGCGGGACGGGGTGGAGGAGTTGTCGGTCGGGGAGTTCGTGCTTTCGGGCGGCGAGTTCGCCGCGCTCTGCGTGGTGGACGCAGTGGTGCGTTTGCTGCCGGGAGCCCTGGGGGACCACGAGTCCGCGGCCCTGGATTCGTACTACGACGGCGGGCTGCTGAGTCCGCCGAGCTACACCCGCCCGCCGGTGTATCGCGGGCACGCGGTCCCCGAGGTATTGTTGAGTGGCGACCATGAGCGGATCGCCGAGTGGCGCCGGGCCGAGGCCGAACGGTTGACGCGGTCGCGCCGTCCGGATTGGTGGAAGCGGTACAACGAACGTGAGACGTGAGCGGTGAGACGCTAAGACTCTCACCGCCTTTGACGAGAGGTTGGACGCCATGGAGAGGCTAGACGCTGTGCGCCGCGAGGGGATGAAGGCCAACCTGCCGGACTTCCGGCCGGGGGATACCGTCAGGGTGATGGTCCGCGTGCGCGAAGGGGACAAGGAGCGCCTGCAGGCGTTCGAGGGGGTGTGCATCGCGCGGCGGGGCGCCGGGGTGAGCGCCACGTTCACCGTGCGCAAGGTCTCCGCCGGGGTGGGCGTGGAGCGCATCTTCCCCCTGCACTCGCCCAGCTTGGCGGAGGTCGAGCTGGTACGCCGGGGGCGGGTCCGCCGCGCCAAGCTGTACTACTTGAAGCGGCTGTCCGGCAAGGCAGCCCGGATCAGGGAGCGGCAAGAAGCCCTCGGTGGCGCCCCGCCCGACACTACGGCGTGAACGCGCGCTGTGGGCGCAGGGGCTCCGCTACGTGGTGGGCCTCGATGAAGTGGGCCGGGGACCCCTGGCCGGCCCCGTGGTCGCCGCCGCGGTGGTGTTCCCGCCGGGACAGCGAGCTATCCGGGGGCTCCGCGATTCCAAGGAGCTGACGCCCAAGGAGCGCGAACGCCTGGGGCACCTGGTCCGCCGCGCCGCGGTCGGCTGGGCCGTGGCTGCCGCGTCGGTCAAGGAGATCGACCGGGTCAATATCCGGCGCGCGACGGCCCTCGCGTTCCGGCGCTCGCTCGCTCGCCTCTCCCTCCCGGTAGACTACATTCTCCTCGACGGCACCGCCCTACCCGAATTGGGCCGTCCCCATGAGGCGATCGTGGACGGCGATGCCTGCTGTTCCTCCATCGCCGCCGCGTCGGTTCTGGCCAAACTGGTGCGTGATCGCCTGATGGACCGGCTCGCCGCTCGCTACCCCGCCTTTCACTGGGAGGCCAACAAAGGCTACGGCACGGCGGACCACCTGGCGGCGCTGGAGGCTGACGGGCCGACGCCGCATCACCGAATGAGCTTTACGCCGGTGGTGCAGCTGAGAATGCTGTGAGAGCCGTCAGCACTCAGCGTTCAGCAGTCAGCAGTCAGTGGGGTTGGGGCGGCGTGGGAACCGACTGCCGACCGCTGATTGCTGCCTCCAACAAAACGGGGCCGGCGAGCGCGCCGGCCCCCGTGGGGCTGGATCTGCTGCAAGCCGACTGACTGACAGCTGACCGCTACTTCAGATGACGATTCACCAGCTTCGTCATCTCGAACATCGACACCTGCGACTTCCCGTTGAACACCGGCTTGAGATTGGCGTCGGCGTTGATCATCCGACGGTTCTTCTTGTCCTGCAGACTTCTGCGCTTGATGTACTGCCAGAGCTTCTTGGTGATCTCGGTCCGCGGCATCGCCTTGTCGCCGACGACGGCCGCGAGCTTGTCGTCGGGGCGCATCGGCTTCATGAACGCCGCGCTGGGTTTCCGCTTCGATTTCTTCTTCTTCTTAGCCATTCGGACCTCGACGGTGCGGTGAATGGTGAGGGGTACAACCCAGCCCCGGACGCCCCCCAAAGTACCATGTTCCCTCTAGAGAACAAGGGTTTTCCCTCGGAAAACGGCCTTTGGCGCCTGCCCCCCTTTCCCCCGGACGGCCCTCCACCCCTCGGTTCTCCCGGGCGGGCGGCGCTCCCGGGGCCGAGGGGGAGACTCTACATTACGCCGATGCCAAATCCCCCAGCGCGGCCCCCGCGCCGCCACCAGCGGGCTCTCTGGACCGTGGCGACCTGCCTGGTCTTGGCCGCCTGCGCCCGATCTCCCGCCCCCACCGACCCGCAGTTCGTCGCGGAGTGGATGCGCTCCTACTACGGTCTGATCCGGGCGGAGCGGATTTCTCCCCCGGTGGCCTCGCGCGTCCTCGCCTACGCGGCCGTGGCGCTCTATCAGGGTCTGGCTACCGCCTCGCCGGGACTCGCCTCGCTCGCCGGTAAGCTGAACGGGCTCGATGCCCTACCCGGCCCGGAGCCCGGCAAACGCTACGACCCGATCCTGGTGGCCCTGGCTGCGGAGCGTACCGTCCTGGATTCGCTCTTCCTCGAAGGCCTGCCCGCGACGCGCGCCGCGCTGGCCACGCTCTCGGACTCCCTCGAGACGGCTCGCCTCGCGGTGGGCATCCCCGGCAGAGTCCAAACGGACTCCCGGGAGTTGGGACAGCGGGTGGGGGCGGCCATCCTGGCCTGGGCCGCCCGTGACGGCTTCGCCGAGACCCGTACCAAACCCTACCGTCCTCCCGTTGGGGAACGCTTCTGGGTCAACGACTCCCGGGTGGACGAGTACACGCCGCAAAACCTCACCGCGGTGAGTGAGTTTGTGGCGCTCGACAACCCTGCCGCCACCCTTCGGCCCGGCGCGGCCAGCGAGCGGGCCCTGGCCATGACGCGGCCCAAGGCGGCGGACATCCGGACCCTGAAAGCGGTCAACCCCACCGGGGCGACGGAACCCTGGTGGGGAACCCTTCGGCCCTTCGCGCTGCGAGCGGCGGACGAGTGTCCCACGCCGCCGGCCACGGCGTGGGCCACGTCCCCCGGCTCAGCGTTCTACGCCGAGGCCAGGCGGGTCTACGACGTGGGTCGCGCCCTGACCGAGGAGCAGCGTCAGACCGTGCTCTTCTGGGCGGATAACCCCGGGCAGACCGGTACGCCGGTAGGCCACTGGCTTGCCATCGGGAGCCAGCTGGTGGCTCAGCTCGGGCTCTCCACGGAGCAGGCCGCGGAGATGTTCGTATTGGTCACCCTGGCCCAGGCCGATGCGTTCATCGCGATCTGGCACGAGAAGTACCGTCTGAACCTGATCCGGCCCGTGACCTACATCCGCCGCTACATCGACTCGACCTGGACGCCGGCTATCGTCACCCCCCCCTTCCCGGAGTACCCGTCGGGACACTCGGGCCAGTCCGCCGCCGCGGCTACGGTGCTCACAGCGCTACTCGGTCCGGTAGCCTTCGAGGACAGCACCAACCTGGCGCTGGGGCACCCCGTCCGGCGGTACCGGTCCTTCCAGGAAGCCGCCGACGAGGCCGCCGAGTCCCGGCTCTATGGGGGCATCCACTTCCCCATGGGGAACGAGAACGGCAAGGCGCTCGGCAGGTGCATCGGCCGGGTGGTGCTCGAACGGCTCCGGGCGCGGCCGGCAGCGACTCGGTGAGGGCACGCCCGGGGACGCCGCGGCGCACCGCCTCGGGGGGCGACCTCGCCGCCGTGCTGCGTCGGCTGCTCGCCGGCTCTCCCTTCCTCGTCGCGCTCGTCGCGGCGTGCGGTCCAGCGGTGGACACCAGCTGGCAACAGTCGGAAGGCTATCGCTGGCGTGCGCTCGACGTGCCACGCCGCGGCAGGCCGGGGTTCACCCTGCTTGACCCGAGTCGCACGGGGATCGCCTTCGGCAACACGGTGAACGATTCCCTGCTGGTGCACAACCGGATTCTGACCGATGGCGCCGGAGTCTGCCTCGGTGACGTGGATGGCGACGGACTGGCGGACGTGTTTCTCGCCCGGACGCAAGGAGCCAACGCCCTCTATCGCAACCTCGGTGAGTGGCGGTTCGAGGAGGTCACGTCGCGCGCCGGCGTCGCGGCCCCCGATCGGTACTCCACCGGCTGCGCCCTGGCCGATGTCGAGGGAGACGGCGACCTGGACCTGCTCCTGGTGGCCCTCGGCGGGCCCAACACGCTGTTCTTGAACGACGGCTCCGGCCGCTTCGCCGACGCGGGGCCCGAGGCGGGGCTCTCCTCCTCGGCCGGGAGCAAGACCCTCGCCCTGGCCGACGTGGACGGGGATGGCTGGCTCGACCTGTACATCGCCAACTACAAGGCCTACACCACGCTGGATCGGATGTCGCCGCAGCAGCGCGCCTTCGATCAGATCGTCCGGCAACTGGGTCCGCAGCGCTACGAGGTGCGGGAGCCATACCGCCGGGAGTACAAGCTGGTGGATCGCCAGGACCTGGGCGGCATCAGCCTGGTCCAGCGGGCGGATCCGGATTTCTTCTATCGCAACGACGGTCGCGGCCGGTTCATTCGCGAGCCCATCGCGCGGAATCCCCGCTTCCTGGACGAGCAGGGCCACCCGCTGGCCGAGGAGTCCGAGGACTTCGGCCTCGCCGCCATGTTCGCGGATCTGAACGGTGACGGCGCTCCCGATCTCTACGTGGCCAACGACTTCGAAGACCCGGACCAGTTCTGGTGGAATGACGGCCGCGGGCGTTTCCGCCTGGTGCCGTGGTACGCCGTGCGCTCCACCAGCAATTCCACTATGGCGTTGGCCGTGGCGGACGTCGACCGCGACGGCCGCCCCGACCTGTTCCAGCTGGACATGCTGAGCCAGGACACGCGCCGGCTCAAGACTCAGATCCCGACCCACTCCGCGGTACCGAAGCGACCGGGGCTGGAGATCCACCGTGCCCAGATGCAACGCAACACCCTGTTCCGCAACCGGGGGGATGGCACCTTCGCGGAGATCGCGCGTCTGGCGGGCGTGGGCGCCTCGGGGTGGTCCTGGTCCACGCTGTTTCTCGATGTGGACCTCGACGGATGGGAGGACATCCTCATCGGCACCGGTCACCGCTGGGACCTCATGGACGGCGATACCCAGTACCGGCTGCTCAACCGGCTCCAGGAGATCGACTGGCGGCGCATGATGTTCGAGTTCCCGCCGCTGCCGCTGCCCAACGTGGCCTTCCGAAATCGCGGCGATCTCACCTTCGAGGACGCCAGCCGCGCCTGGCGGTTCGACCTGGGTGAGGACCTGTCGCACGGGATGGCCGTGGGGGATCTCGATGGCGACGGCGATCTGGACGTGGTGATCAATCGGCTTGGGGATCCGGCGGCCGTGCTGCGGAACGATGCCACGGCCCCGCGGGTCGCGGTGCGGCTCCGGGGCGAGCCGCCCAACACCGCCGGGATCGGAAGCCGAGTGCGGGTGCTGGGTGGCGCGGTGCCGCTGCAGCAGCGCGAGGTCATCGCGGGTGGCCTCTATCTCTCGAGTTCGGAGACGCAACTGAGCTTTGCCACGGGGCTCGCGAGCCAGGTCACGATCGAGGTGGATTGGCGAGACGGTCGCCACAGCAGGATCGAGGGCGCGCCACCCAACCGGCTCTACGAGATTGACCAGCGCGCGGCACCTACGGCCGCGGCAGCAACCCGGCCTTCTGCCTCTTCTGGCGCTTCTGCCCCTCCTGCCGCCCATCCGCTGTTCGAAGACATCTCCTCTCAGCTCCGCGGCCACGAGCACGTCGAGCCACCCTTCGATGACTATGCCCGGCAACTGCTCCTCCCCAACGCGTTCAGCCAGCTCGGGCCGGGCGTCGCCTGGGACGACGTGGATGGGGATGGTCGGGAAGACCTGGTGGTGGGTGCCGGCCACACCGGTACACTCGCCTGGTTCCGGAACGAGGGCAGCCGTCTGCGGCCGGCCCAGGCAAGGGTCCCACCGGCGCAGGGCGACCTCACCGCCATCCTGGGTTGGCCGGACGGCCGGGGCGGCCGGATGGTGATCGCGGGGGTCTCGAGCTACGAGATGGGGAGCGCCGGCGAGGCGATCGCCGCGCCCCGCGTGATCGGGTATTCCCCGCTCACCGGGGCAGTGACTCCGCTGGTGCCGGGCGATACCGCGAGCGTGGGGCCGCTGGCGGCGGCGGACTACGCCGGGGACGGCACGCTCGACCTGTTCGTGGGCGGCCGGATTCTCCCCGGGGCCTACCCCATGTCGCCCTCTTCGCGGCTCTACCAGAACCGAGGCGGGCAGCTGGTGCCGGATACGGTGAACAACGCACAGCTCATGGGCATCGGCATGGTCTCGGCGGCCGTGTTCACCGACCTCAACGCCGACGGATGGCCGGACCTCGTCGTGGCGATCGAATGGGGAACCATCCGCGTGTTTCTGAATCACTCGGGTCGCTTCCAGCCCGCGCCGGAGATGCCGGGTCTTTCCGGTCGCTACAGCCGTTGGAATGGTCTTGCGAGCGGCGACCTGGATGGAGACGGCCGCCTGGACCTGGTGGCCACGAGCTGGGGCCGGAACACGGAATACCATGCGAGTGAGGGCCGGCCGGTGTTCCTCTACTTCGGGTTCTTCGGTGGCTTGTTCGCCGAGCGGGGCCGCCTCAACGTGCTGCTGGCGCAGGAGGACCCCCGGATCGGCGCCGTCGCGCCCCTCACCAGCTTTGAGCGGCTCCGATTAGGGCTGCCGGGTGCAGCCCAGCGGCTGCGGACCTTCCGCGGGTATGCCGACGCCTCCGTGGATCAGGTTCTGGGCCCGCTGGCCCAGGGGGCCATTCGGCTGGGCGCCACCACGATGGACCACGTGGTGTTTCTCAATCGGGGGGATCGGTTCGACGTGCGCCCGCTGCCCCTCGAGGCCCAAGAGGCGCCCGCCTTCTACGCCGGCATCGCCGATTTCGACGGCGACGGGGACGAGGATCTCTTCCTGAGCCAGAACTTCTTCGCCACCGACGTGGCAACCCCGCGCTACGACGCCGGCCGGAGCCTGCTGCTTAGGGGCGATGGCGCTGGAGGGTTGGAGCCCGTGCCCGGGCAGCGCTCCGGGCTTCTGGTGTACGGCGAGCAGCGAGGAGCGGCCTACGCGGACTTCGACGCCGACGGGCGGCTGGATTTGGCCGTAAGCCAGAACGCGGCTCCCACGCGCCTGTTTCGGAACCTCGGCGCCGCGCCGGGCCTACGGGTGCGGTTGATCGGGCCGCCGGGCAACCCCACGGCGGTGGGGGCGGAGCTCCGGCTGCGCTACGGCGACCGGGATGGGCCGGTGCGGGAGGTGCAGGCCGGCTCAGGGTACTGGTCGCAGAACGGCGCGGTGCAGGTGCTGGGGCGCGCGGGGGAGCCCACGGCGCTGTGGGTACGGTGGCCCGGCGGGCGGGAGCAGGTCGTTCCGCTGGCGCCGGGCCAGGCGGAGGTCAGAGTGTCCATGGGGTCGCCTTAGCTCGCTGGCCCCGCGGCCGGCGCGCACATCTGGCTCCCGCGCCAGCCACGAGTGCGCCCATTTGACCCATCCTTGCGTTAGAATGGTACCAAACGGGGAAGACGCAGGAGCTAATATGTCCGACGAAATGGGAACCTTCCGCGTGGACGTCGAGGTCGAGAACCCTCTGCGCCCCGGTGAGCGACGGGTCATGCGGGCGGTACTCGTGGACACGGGCGCCGAGTTGTCGTGGTTCCCTGCCGATGCGCTGGAGTCTCTCGGGATCGAAAAGAGAAAGCGTTCCCAGTTCCGTCAAGCCGATGGGACCGTGCTGGCGCGTTGGACCGGGCCGGCATCCCTGTACCTGGCCGGCACCTGGACCGTGGATGAAGTGGTCTTTGGCCAGCCGGGGGACCTTGCCATTCTCGGATCACGTTCTCTCGAAGGGTTGAATCTGCGGATTGACCCGGTGCGCAAGCAGCTGGTGGATGCGGGGCCGGCGCCGGCCGCGGTAGCGGCCTCAGCGGTAGCGGCGGCACGGGATGGAGGGTGAGGAGCGCAAGCCCCGCCCCGCAACACGACCCAGCGACAGCGGGTACGAAGAATGAAGAAGGGGCGGGATCACTCCCGCCCCTTGTGGCGGCAACCTGCGGAGCTTACTGCCTCACTGGCGCCTGGACGCCGCGGCCCGGGCCATGGCCCGGTAGTCGGCCCAGATCTCCCGGACCGACCGGACGCTGTTACTCTTGCTGGCGGTGCCGCCCCCATCAGCGGCGCTGCCCGCGACCACCGACATGTCCGGCTTGCCGGGCCCGCCGAACGTGTAGATCTCGCGGAGCAGTACGTCCATCTCCTTCGCCGGGACCGGCATGTGCCTGGGCGTGCCGGCGATCAAGCCGTCCACTCGGCGCCGGTTGAAGAACGAGTCGCTGCCCTGGCCCATGAACTCGATCTCCTGCTCGTACTGCAGCGCGGCGAGCAGCGCCGCGGTCCCCTCAGCCCCGGTGAGCGCGGTCAGGCCGCCCCGTCCCACCCGGCTGTTGTTGATGAGCCCCGCCGCCGTGGCCGCGCTGCCGCCGCTTCGCAGCAGCCCTTCGGCCCACAGCAGGTCGTTCATCTGCCGGGTGTACATCGGGTCCTGACCGGTCCCGTCATACTCGGGCAGGTTCTCGCCCCGGTAGGCCAGGTGGTTATAACGGATGTGCTGGAGGTTGCTCTGATGGTACTGCCCGCGCGCGGGCGGGAAGATCACCACGCCGGAGCAGGCGTAGTCGGTGCCCGCGTTGGCGGTGGCCATCGTCGTGGCGTAGCCGTTGAAGTCGTCCGCCGGACCCCAGGTGCCGTCACCCACCCGCTTGTCGGCGCCGTAGATGCCGGCGCTGGTAGGGCAGGGATTGCCGGCCCCTCCCGGCCACGGATCTAGGTGGTTGGTGCTGAGCATGTTGGCCACGCGCGTGTCCACCCGCACGGTCCCGATGGAGTTGCCCCAGGTCTTGATGCAGTCGAGACCGCACTCTCGGCTGCTCACGTCAATGTAGAACTCCCAATCGAAGGCGGGGGCGGAGCTGATGCCCTGGGAAGCGTACTGCGCCACCCTGGCCCAATCGGCCGCGGTGTTCTCCGCCGCGTTGCGCGGGTACAGCGCGATCAGCTCGGCCTCCATGGTCCGGATCACCTGCTGGATCTGCTTGCTGCTATACACACGCCCGGCGCCTACTCCCATCCACTCGCTTTCGGTGTCCCAGGTCTTGGAGCCGGCCTCGGTGTAGGCCTCATCGAACTTCTTCAACGCGGCGTCCCGGATCTCCTGCCGGGTGTTGAAAGGGGCGGTGCGGATGCCGGCCGGATCGGTGGTTTCGTCCACCACGAAGCCTTGATCGTAGAACAGCGCGATGCCGGACAGGGCCATCCCTTGCAACATCTTGGCGATCGCCTTGTTCCGCGACGTCAGGGTGTTGTCCACGTTGCAGTCGTCGTCGAAGCAAACCCCGTCCTCGATGCCTTTCAGCACGTCGGTGGCCGAGGAGAGCACGGTGTAGTAGCCGTACCACTGGGACTCGACCGTGGGGCCGCCCGCCGCCTCGGGGGCCGTGGCGCTGTTGGTCCAGCCGCAGCGCGATGGGCAGTCGGAGCCGACGGAGCTATAGAACCGGATGGCCGCGTTGTTCCACGAGGCCGTGTAGTTGTCGGCCATCATGTTCAGCGGCATGATGTAGTAGTCGCCGCGGGTGCCCACCCAGGTCCGCATCGCGCCGCCCAGCAGCTGCTGGAGGCCGGCCGGGTCCTGGAAGGCCCGCTTGGCGTCGGGGTCGTTCGGGTTTTCGACGTCCAACTCGCACCCGCCGACCACCAGGACGGCCGCCGTCAAGACGGCGGCCATGGACGATAACCGTCGCATGGAAGTCTCTCGTTTCAGGTTCATGACGGGCGCCTCCTCAGAAGTTGATCTCGACGACGGCCGTGAAGGTCCGGAACTGCGGATACTGGAACCAATCCATTCGGACCTGGAACGGATCACCTTCAAGGCCGGACACTTCGGGATCGAGCCCGGAGTAGTTGGTGATGGTGAACAGGTTGCGGGCGATCAGGCCGAGTCGCAACTCCTGGAACGCACCCAATCCGACGCCCCGGAGCTGGTCGCTCACGAGCGTGTAACTGAGTGAGAGTTCTTTGAGCTTCGCGTATGAGCCCTTCTCGATGAAGTAGTCGTTCGGATCGAGGCCGTTGTAGAACCCGACCGCGTAGTACGGCAAGGCTTTCTCCGGGCACGACGGCATGGGGTCCGACACCGTGCCGCAGGTGGCGGCGTTCTGAGGCTTGCCCCCCTGATCCTGCGCCCGGTCGCGGGTGGCCTGGAAGGCCCACTGGCGGGTCCCGTTGTAGAGGTCCCCGCCGTAGGACCAGTCGAGCAGCCCGTTCACCGTCAGCCGGCTCAGGTTCAACGTGGCCCCGAAGCTCAGGTTGAAGTCGGGGTTCCCGTCGCCGATCCGCACGATGTTGGTGGTCTCGACGCAGGTGCCCGAGGCGTCCT
>Ga0209172_10004052_pt1 | contig 20700 bp, 24 predicted proteins | sample LarsenN4metaG_FD_184113 | JGI IMG/M metagenome (GOLD analysis project Ga0209172, IMG submission 184113) | Hot spring sediment bacterial and archeal communities from British Columbia, Canada, to study Microbial Dark Matter (Phase II) - Larsen... ... | reverse complement strand
GTTTTCCAGGATGCGGACATGAGGGGGCATGAGACGTCCACATCCCTCCACGCCTGAGGACCTCGCCGGCCCGCCCTCGGGGCCGCGCGAGCGCACGATCGAGCCGTCCGCCGAGGACGTTCGCGAGCGCACGATCGAGGAGCTGTACGCCGAGCATTGGCGGTACGTGCTGGCGCTGCTGCTCGGCTACGGGATCCCAGCACAGGACGCGGAAGACGTGGCGCAAGCGGTCTGGATGAACGTCCACCGGAGGCGAAGCAGCTACGACGCACCGACGCACAAGACGCCGCGCGCGTGGATCGCGGGCTTCGCGCTCAAGTGCGCGGCGAACCATCGCCGGACGCTGCGGCGCCGCGCGCTGGTGCTGGTGCAGGAGGATCCGGACGGCCTGTTTGCAGCGGTGGGCCTGGATCCGGAACAGGCGGCGATCCTGCGGGACCTGCACCGGCTCATCCCGAACGAGGATCAGCGCGTCGCGCTGCTCTTGCAGGTGCAGCACGGGTTGACGGTCGCCGAGATCGCGGCGGTTCAGGAGGTCACGGAGTCGGCGGTGGAATGGAGGCTGCACATGGCGCGGAGAGACGTGAAGAACGGCGACGACAAGAGAAGGGGCGCCTACCTGGGATTCGGCTCTCTCGAAGCGCTCGCCGAGGCGCTCAAGCCCAAGCCGATCCCGGACGAGGTAGGCCGCCGGCAATGGGAGCGAATCGCCGAGCGCATCCGGCAAGAGGAAGCCTCGCCGAGCGTCCCGGAGACAGAGCCGCCGGCCGAGCCCTTGCCGACCGAACCGCCGCCGGCCGAGCCGTTGCCCATCGAGCCGCCGTCGCCCGAGCCCTTGCCCATCGAACCGCCGCCGTCCTCGTTCCCGCCCGCGGCGGCCCTGCCGGCGCTGGCCTCGCCGACCGTCCCCGCCCTGGTCAGCCCCGGAACGGCGAAGCTCGCGGCCCTTCTCTTCTTCGCGTTCGTGAGCGGAGCCGGGGCCGGGGTGGCGGGCGTCCTCGCGTGGCAAGCGCACGCGGCCGGACGACACGGCCGAGTGATCCCCACTATGGATACGGCGCCGCTGGCCAGCGCACCGAGCGCGCCCAGCTCGACGGCCGCGGCGAGCGCGGCGCCCTCGACCTCGACCCGCCCGAGCGCGCCCAGCTCGACGGCCGCGGCGAGCGCGGCGCCCTCGACCTCGACCCGCCCGAGCGCGCCCAGCTCGACGGCCGCGGCGAGCGCGGCGCCCACCGGGACAGCACCAAACGAGGAAGCATCCCGCCTTCTTCTCTTGCGAATGCGCGAGGCCATGAGCGGGCGGCACTTCTCCAAGGTGGTCGCGCTCGCCGAGCAGCACGCGCGGCGATTCGGCACCACGCACGTAGGCGAGCGCGAGGCGCTACGCATCGAGGCGCTACGGGAAACGGGCCGGACCCAGGACGCCGAGCAGCACGCGCGCGCCATCATCACCACGCACCCCGAGCACCGGCGCGCGATGGAGCGCGCGGCCGGACGAGCGTTGCCGTAGTCGATTTTTTTTCGTCCCACCTCGGGAGGATCGCCACTGCCGGACATGAGGGGTCAGGAGCGCGCGGAGCGCTCCCGCCTCGCCGGTTTCAGCGAGGGAGCGGCGTACCCCGGCGAGCCCGATTCCGCGGAGTTCGTGGGGCCTGCGCGTTGCGCCGCTCTCTCCCTGAAGCCGGCGACGCCCCAACGAACCGCCCTCGGCGGTTGCAGCGAGGACACGCGACACGGCCCCCCGGGTGAACTCGGACCGCTCGCGCGGTCGTGCACGTGTCCTCGCTGGAGCCGCCGAAGGCCGCCCCTCGCCGGTTGCAGGAGGGGGCGCAGTCGGAACGCTCGCCGCGGCCCGCGACCCCCACGGGACCGCCGAGGCGCACGGCTGCGCCCTCTCGCTGGAGCCGGCGAGGGCCCGACGTGGAGGCCCCTTGGATGAGCAGCGCGAGCACGAACGAGCCGAGGATCGGCGAGCCGCCCCCATTCACCCGCAGCGACCTCGACACGGCGCGCAGGATGGTGCGCCGCCGCGGCGTCGCCGACGAGGCCGAGGACGTAGCGCAAGAGGTGGCGATCGCGAGCGCACGCTACGCGCGGCCGATCGAGGTCCCGCCGGGCCGCACGCCGGCCGAGGCACGGCGGTTCGTGATGGCGGGGATCGCGCGGCGCCAGGTGGCGCGGCATGGCGCGGAGCGCGCGCGACGCTGGGCGCGGGGCGGTGAGCCGGTGATCGCGCGAGGGTGGGACGAGGACGGGCGGCCCCTCGAACGGCTGCACGGGGCGGCGCCGAGCGCGGAGGATCGCATCCTCGAACACAGCCGGGTCACGCTGCTGCGCGCGGCCGTCGACGAGCTACGGACGGACGCGCCGGAGCTGTATCCGGTGATGGCCGCGGAGCTTGCCGGCGTGCCGATCTCGCTCGTGGCCGCGCAGCTCGGGATCCCCGAGGGCACGGCCTACACGCGCGCGCGCCGAGGGCTCGAAGCGGTGCGCGCGCTGCTCCAGCGATGGGAGGACGACGACGCCCGCGGCGCGGTGCGCATGCAGCTCGACGCGATGCGGGGAGGGCGCGGGCGATGCTCGTGATCGGCGCGGCGCTGGTGTTCGTGGGGCTCGTAGGCGCGGGGCTCCTCGCGGGGATCTTCGTGGTGCTGGTGCGCCTCGCGCGCGGCCGCGACGAGCAGCACGCGGAGGCGATGGAGCGCACGGAGGAGCATCACCGCGCACTGTGCGCGCAGCTCACCGCGACGAGCACGACGAGCATGGAGCGCGCGCACCTCCTCGCGTCGGGCCTCGCCGCGGAGATCCGAGCGATGGCCGCGGCGCACCGCAACGATCTGCGGCTCGCGATGCGCCTTCCGCCGCTGCGCGCTCCGGGCGAGCGCGCGCGCGACGCCGCGCACACGGCCGCGAAGCTCGCAGGCGCGACGCCGCCGGCGTCCTCGAGCACGACACGGCCGCGCGCGCCGGAGGCCGGCGTGTTGACCGCGGGCGACGAGGACGCGACGCCGCCGAGCGGCTGGAGCCTGGAGCAGATCCGCGCGCACACGGCCCGCTCCGAGGAGCCTCGCCAATGATCCGCGTCCTCGCGATCGTGCTCGCGCTCAACTTCGGCGCGCTGGTCTCGTGGATCGTGCTGCTCGTCCACGTCGCGCGCCGCGTGGGCGCGCTGGAGAACGAGCAGAAGGCGACACGGGCGGATCTGAGCCTGCACGCGTACGCGCTCGCCGCGCAGCTCGCCGCCGACCACGAGGAGCGGCGCAAACACCTCAACCTCGTTCAAGGGATGCTCGCGGGGCACGTCGCCGGCACCGTCGCGCAGCTTGAGCGCCGGCTCTGCCCGGAGGCCCCGCGGCCGCAGCTCCACATGGTGTGGCCGCTACCGATGCGGCCGAGGACGCGACGCCGGCAGGCCGGGCGCACGGCGCGGAGGGTGGCCGCATGATCGACGCGTTGCACGTGGGGGCGTTCGTGCGCTTCGAGGCCATGATCGCCGCCGTCATCGAGACCGCGGCGCGTGCCTACGGCGCAGCGCCGTTCGTGGTGTGTTGCGTCGACCTGGCCGACGAGGACGGCCACCGCTTCGCGCTCGCTCTCCACGAGGCGAGCCCAGCCCAGCTCGACCCGGCGAGCTTCACGGCCGAGGGCGCGGCGCCGCTGTGGTGCCGCGCGGCGCCGCTCGGACGCGTCGTGCCCGTCGTCGCGTCGGTGCTCGGCGCGGAGATGCGCGACGCGACCGAGAGCACACACGGGGCGGGCGCGGTGCCCGTCGTGATCGTGGCCGATGGAGTGGCGATGGTCTCTGCGTTCGAGCGGCCGCCGGGGGCCTCGTGATGCGCTGGCCGTGGTGCCTCGCCGAAATCGGCCTGTATGCGGTGCTCGTAGCCGTCGTGCTCGCGATGGCGCTCGACGCGCGCGACCGCTGGCGCCAGCTCCGGGAGCGAGCCCACACGGCTGCGGCCGACGACACGGCCGGCGACGAGGACGAGGCGCCCGAGGTGTCCGCGGTCCGCGCCCGCGGCGGAACCGAGCCCGGCGAGCCGCCGCCCGCGGCGTGAGGTCCAGGCGCACCCTCTCCCGGCGCGCTCCCCGCACGCCTCGCCGCAACCTCTCCCCCGCTAATGGCTTCGAGCCCCCCGATCTCATGTCGAAATCGACCGGAGCCCCGAAAATGAGTAGGCGGAGGTGGGATACCGCACCGGCTCACGGCTCACGAGGGGTCGGCTCACGCTGTGAGCCGGCGGGGTGTGAGCTGTGAGCCCGCACCGACCCGGCGCAGCTCCACCCGCCGCCGGTCGGCCCTCCATCGGCGCTCTTCGGCGCTCGCGTCCCGCGTCGACCAGGGCGAGCGCTCCAGACAGCTCCGCCGCCCGCCTCCGGTGCGGAGGCGAGCCCGGCGAGCCGCCGCCCGCGGCGTGAGGTCCAAGGCGCACCTTCTCCCCGGCGCGCTCCCCGCGCGCCACGCGTCGACCTCTCATGAGGTATTCGGCTCCAGCCGCCCGATCCGGTCACCAAATCGACCACGGGACCGAAAATGAGTAGGACCATGTAGGACAGGGGAAGGGGCTTATGGCTTATGGAGGGCGACTCAAGGCTTGAGCCGGGGGGCTTGAGCCATAAGCCGCCCGGCCGGCGCGCGGGCGGCCCCCTGGCGCCGCCTCCGAGGCCGGACGGGAGCCAGCTCGACACGGCCGCCCCGAGCCCACCACGGGCCCCCGACGAGCGGCGCGCAGCTCGACCGCGTGCGCGCTCCGAGGAGCGCCGGCCGGAGCACCGGCGAAACCGCCGGCCCGTCACCGGCGGTTTTCCGGCGATTCACCGGGGTTTTCCGGGAAGGGACCGGCGCCGGGCCTTGCACATTCCGGGGCCGCCGCCGCCCGCGCTTATTTACGGGAAATAAGGCCCTTCCGCTCCCCCGCTCCCACGCTGCGCGCCCCGATCGAGACGCACCGGCCCGGCCGCCGGCCCCCTTCTCCGGCGATTCACCGGCGGTTTTCCGGCGATTCACCGGCCCGACCCTCCACCCCCGACCCGCCGCGCGCCCTCGCCTACCGGCGCGGAAGCTGGAGTGTTTCACGGGTTGCAAGCGGATCCGTCACACCCCCGCCCGCGGAGCCGCGCGGCGACCGCCGGACAGGTCACCGGCGATTCACCGGCGGTTTTCCGGCGACTCACCGGCCCCCACGCGCGCGCCCCTCCGGACGGTTCGCGCGCCCGTAGCTGCGCGGAAGCTGCGGTGTTTCACGGGTTCCAAACAGATCCGCGACACCCCCCTACCGCGAAGCGCCGGCCCCGTCGCCGGGCCCTTCACCGGCGGTTCACCGGCGGTTTTCCGGCGACTCACCGGCCCGGCCCGGGCCGCGCAGCCCCCTCGACACGGCCCCCGAACGACGCCGCGCCCAGCTCGGATCCCTCCGAGAAAAATGCAGGCGGATGCGTGCCAACGCATGCGCGCCACCTCGCGCCCGGTCACACTGCGGGATCACCCTTCGTGCCCCCCGCTGCGCGGCTCGCCGCGCTCGCCGAGGTCCCCATGCACGCCCTCTCGCCGCCGTCCGCCCCGGTCGTTGTCCTGCCGCCGCTCGCCCCCGGCTACGCCTGGACGTTCACCCCGCACGGGTGGTGCCCCATGCCCTACGACGGCCCGACGCTGGCCCCGAGGCCGGCGACGCCGCGGGCGCGCTCGACCTCGACCGAAGCGCCGGCCCTGCCGCCCGCGAGCGCGCCCCCCACCTCGAGCACGACCGACACGGCCGATCCCCTCGCCGACGTGCCGCCCGAAGTGCGCGCGCGGGGCCAGCATGACGGCCGCGTCGCGTGCGCCCTCGGGTATCTCGTCGAGGCCCGACAGGCGCATCGCGCCGCCCGCCGCGCCCTCGGCGCAGCGATGAAGCGCCACGGCCCGATCCCCAGCGACCCGGCGCAGGTCCACGCGCGGCTCGTGCAGCTCGTGCGCGACTGGCCCGACGTGCGCGACGCGTGGATCCGCTACGAGCACGCTTACCGCGCGAGCGAGCGCGCCGCGCAGGCCCTCACCGCCGCCGTCCAGCCCCCCGCGGCGCTCGGGAGCGAGCGACACGACCCGCCCGCCGCGGCCGCGGAGCCCTCGCCGCCCGAGCCCCGCGCCGCGGCGCAGCTCGACGCCGCGCAGCTCGACGCCGCGGCGCAGCTCCGCAACCGCGATCCCGACGTCGCGCGCGCGCTCGACGCGCACACCGAGGCGATGGAGCACGCGCGGGCGACCGCCGAGACGTTCGCCGCCGCCCTCGCGCCTCACGGCCCCGGCCCCGAGGAGCCCGACGCGCGGGCGACCTGGGTGCGCGACCTCGCCGAGCGCAACCCCGTCGTCGCGATCGCCGTCGGCGCGACCCTCGCCGCCCTCACGGCCGCCGAGCAGACCGCGGCGCAGCTCGCCGCCGCCCTGGGGCCACACGCCGCCCGCGCGCCGCCCGGCGCGTAGCCGCTCCCCGCGGCGCAGCTCCAGGAGCACGACGACGCGCGCGGCCGGGCCGACGAGCACCGAGGCCCCCGCACGCTCGCCGCTCCCCTCGACCGACACGGTGCAGGCTCGACGAGCGCGCCCCCTGGCCAGCTCGCGGCGCAGCTCCAGGAGCACGACGACGCGCGCGGCCGGGCCGACGAGCACCGAGGCCCCCGCACGCTCGCCGCTCCCCTCGACCGACACGGCACCCCGTACGTCATCCCCGAAGCAAACACGCCCCCTCTGTACGTCATCGCAGCGCGCCCCCCGCGCGCCGCGGCCGAGACCCTCACCGCGCCCCCCGACCGGTGAGACGACAGGGCACCAGCCCCAGGGGAGCACGGCTCTTGCAGCCCTGACTTGCGGACTTGCAACAGAGGTGACTTGCACGCGAATCCACGTGCAAGACCACGGCGAATCCAGGTGCAAGACCTCCGCGGCACGTGGCGCAACCCCCGTGCACACCCTTTCTCGCGCCCCCCGGCTGACACGGCCCCATCGAGGATCCAGCCTTGGCGAATCCCCTCCTACCGCCGCCGCTGCGCGGCCCTGGTGCCCCCATGTCCATGCTCGGAACGTTGCTCGACCTCGCCCGCCGCGCGTGGCGCGCGATCCGCCCGATCGCGCACCGCTTGATCGCGCCGCTGGCCAAGATGGCGCTCTCCCTGGTCTCTCGCTTCCGCCGCAGGAAGCCGGCGGAGGGCGCGACCGCGAGCGCCCCGAGCGCCCCCAGCTCGCCGACGAGCGCGACCGCGAGCCCGGCCCCCCGCGCGTCGACGAGCGCGGCCCCGAGCGCCCCCAGCTCGCCGAGCATGGCACGGGCGCCCAGCTCGCCGGCCTCGACCCCGAGCACCGCGATCCGGTCCTCGCGCGTCGCCGCGTCCGCCGGCACGGCCGCGCCGCTCGCGTTCGGCTGGCAACGGCTCGCGCGACGCCTCGCACAGATGGACGCGGCCGCGCCGGCTTGACGGTTCGCCCTCTCACTGACCGCACTCCTCGGGCCGATCGGTGCGACAATGCGCCCGGCCGCGGGTGCAGAACCCACGGCACCGGGTAGGAGGTCGCGATGGGTCGCAGGGCGGTTCGTTTGGTTGCAGCGGCTTTTGCCGCTGCGTCCCTCGGAGTCGTTGTCACTCCAGGGTGTGTGATCAAGCTCGGGAAGGGCACCGGCCCGGATGAGACCGAAGGCGCCGGAGGCAGCGGCGCCACCGGGAGCGAGGGGGGTACAGCGGGCGAAGCCGGTGCGGGCGGAAGCTACTTGGACGACGAGATCCTGATGGGCGAGGAGGCGTACGCCCAGCTTGACCAACAAGAACTAGCCTTCGCTTCTGCGAGAGCCGGACACATGACTTGCGCCTTGTCTGGTGCAGTGGACACGGGCATTCAAGTGCAGGGCCTAGACCCCGAATCACTTGATCTCGAAGCTCTCTTGTCCCTCGTGGAGCAGTACGCACCGGAAGCAACTGCGGAGGTTGACGCGCTGCTTGCAGGCGTGGACCCATCCACACTTGCATACACAGTAAAACCGAAACCAGAATGTATGGATCAAGGCTGCAAGTATGCGGAGAAGTGCCAGAAGCCCGGATATATCCCGGAGGTGAGTCACGTATGCTTCGTCGACGACTGCGGCCCGGCGAAGTGCCGTACGTGCCCAGACTGGGTGAACGACATCCTACAGAACATCGCCTTTAAGACATGGTGCTCCTATGTATGCGTACAATCAGGGACCTCCCCGCCAAAGGTGGTCGCGGTTGGAGCGGGGTTTATTTCCAAGTTCCTGAACGTCTTCGGTGGTCCATTTTGCATCGCGCACCCGTGAGGCTTTCGCATGAACGAGATCCCCATTGACGACCCCGAAAGGCTACAGCAGCGCAAGGCGGAGGCGTTCCAATTCCTAGACTTTCTGGGTCGAGTCCTCTCTCTCATGATGCGGCTTGCCGCTCCACGCATGTTGGCGCGGATACCGCCTGAGAAGCTGCGCGAGGGACGAGCGCAGGCACTTGAGCACCTCGACGCGTACCTCGCACGCTTCAACGAAGCGGACCAAGACGCAGAGGATGACAGTCAGTTCGCTCGCAGCGAGGAGTCAGCACGCCGCGTACGGGCGTTGCTGGAATCGTGGTCGTTCTCCGGCGAGCCGCCTGCGGCGCTTGTGCAGGCAGCCCGCGACTTTCACACAGCCTTTTTCGGCGTCAGTGAGCCGCCCGGTGGATGGGACGCTTACGACCCCTCGGAGGAAGAGGCGTAGACCGCCAGATCGACGCGCGAGCCCCCCGCGGCGCCTACGAAGCCGGCGCTCCCGGGACGTCAGGGCACGGGCGAGCCTCGCCATGCGCCGAGCACGTTCTCTAAGCTAGAGGGCCCCCGGCCGTCATACGACCGGGGGCGCCCATGCTACCGAGGGCTACGCACTCGCGGCGTACGCGGTACCGCCTTCCTCGTCGTCGTCTTCATCCGCTTCGACCCGCTGGAGCACAACGAGGTAGACACCCACAGCGCCGATGGTCCCCACGGCTACGTCTACGTACCTCCAACCTTCGGCCTGCAAGTCGTTGACCTTGCGCTCCAACGCCTCAACGGTGGTCGCCTCAACAAACGTAGTTCGGATCATGACTGTTCTCCTTCTCGCGCGGCTCGCGCAGGTCGCACGGGTCGCGCGGGTCGGAGTTGAACGCGGGCCGCCCGAACCTGGCAGATCGGGGGGGAACGACTTCGGACGAGCGCCATCCAGCGTTCGCCGATGCCGCTGATTCGACTCGATCTAAAGGGGGAATCCTCACGCGCGCAACAAGCTCACCGGGGGAACGTCTCACGGGCAACAGGATCCAACTCGTGAGTTTGGGGCATCGGTGCGCAAAATTTGACCGCGCGCAGATCGAATCGCCCTGGTTGTCAACAAAATTATTGTGGTCCGCCAAAAAACGCCCCGCACGACACCCGGCGCGCGCCACCAGCCAGCAGGCTTCACGAGTTGCCGCGGCACCGGGCCGCCGCCTTCAAGGTAGGGGGGCGAGCAAACATCGATGTTTGCTCGTCCGCTGGTGCCGGAACCGCCGCCCCGAGGCGAGGACGAGAGGCCACGAAGCCGGCGCGGAGCCGCCCCGCCATCCTTTCGATCCATGAACAGCCGCTCCCTGGATCGAAGGCGTGTGGAGTCGAAACCACTCCGCCGCCCCGCGCCCCCCGAGGCGCGCCACTGCCCGAGAGTCGACTCTCGGGCGCAGCGAGCGGCCGACGGCCCGAGGAGCTAGGAACGTCCTCCTGCCGCGGCGATTTGGTTCGCGCTGAGCCCGAGGAGCACGCCGAGGAGCGGCCCGTCGAGGCGTTGCACGAGGGCATGGACTAGCTCCCGGTCCTGGACGCCGGCCGCGTACATCAGGATCAGGGTGGCGAGGGCGAGGAGAGCAAGCCAGCGCATCGAGGAAGAGGGCATCGTAGACATGGAGGTATCCTTTCCCGGTTCTCTCGAACCGGCGTCTTGGGCGCTCGCGGTCATCTTCCCTCCCGGTCCGATGACCGCGCCGTGTTCTTCTCACTGTACCGGCGCCGCCGAACCAACCCGGCGCAGCCGTGCAACGGACGATCTTCCGAGCCTTGCTTGTGAGCGAAGGTCGATTTTGAGGATGGACGTCTCCCTTTCTGCGGGGCGCTGGCCCCGCTGCTTGGGTGCGATGAGATGATGCTCACTCTATCCGCCGTGCATGCCCGCCCTCGTGGCGACCGCGCGATCGCCGCGGCCGGCTCCGGCGGTTGGGAACGGGGCGCCCCTGGATCCATCCGGCGTGGGGACGTCTCCACGGCGTCGCAGTCGTACCGTTATCCGATGGATTCTCGGAGAATAAGTATACAGAAACGCCGGCCCCCTTCCCCGGGTCACGGGGAAGCGTCCTCGGAATCGTTTTCGTATACTCGAATAGCGCCGCGGCACACGGGCCCCGCGGGGCGCGGAGGGGGGCCCGCGAGCGGTGTCCGATAAATAAGGGCACGTTATCGGACGCCGGGCGCAGTAGGTACATGAGGGCACTGTTTTCGTATACATAAACACCTCTTCGGTCCTGCTTCCCTACCGCTTCGCCTCGCCATGGGATGAATTGCGTATTGGCAGCGAAACACGGGGGCTTCGAGTCATCGTCCCTGTTCGATGCAAAAGCATCGTTGCACAGGGAGGAGATAGGCATTCCATGGCCAAGGTAGGCGATCGGTTCAAGACGGGTCAGAAGTGCGACACCACCGGGAGCTACATATTCGACGGATATGCGGACGGCTCCACATCCCCGTCACCCACGAACGAAGAGCGCGTAATCCCGCTGAAGGCCGGTGAGACGTTCCCGCCGGTTCGCTCCACCAGCAAGGCGGCATGGTGGAAGCTCCAGCGCATCGGCTGACCCCCCGAATAGCGCCGGCACGACCGTCTAAGAACGGGCGGCCCATAGCACGCGCCGCCCTGTGTCCCTCCCTCTCCCTCTCGCCCTCGCCCCCCGCATAGCGCGCGACTTGTGATAGCGTTTTAGTATACTAAAACGTCTCCTCAAAAGAGCGCTTACCTTCCTTTCACGTCACGATGAAAGGATGTGGTTAACTGTCGCGACAGTCGTTATAGTTGTTCTTGTCCAGCGCGGTAACCGGCGAAAGTCGGTAGGGCAGCTTCCGCCCCGTAAGGGGTCGAGGTCCAGCGGGAACGCCCCGGGAACACCGGCAACGTACCTGCGGACGAGGCCACGCCGCCCAAGGCCCGGAAGCCCCCGCCTCCGGGCTTTTCTCTATTTGGGCGGCCACGGTACGGTGGAGCCCGCGCGGCGCGCCCGTGCGAATCCATCCGCGTTCACCGGGTACGCCGTGCGAACGAACCATCGTGCTCCGCCGGCCGGCGCCACGACCACACACACGCGGCGCGCACCGGCCTCGGGGGGGCCGTAGAGCTGAACCCCTCCCGGGATCAGCGCACGGAACGCTGCCACCGGAGCGGCGATCGTTGGAAGGATGCGATCCATCAGGCGCGCACGCGTGCGCTCGAAGCAACGCACCTCCCCGGAGCGACCAGCACGCCGCACAACGTCGCCCGGTGGACAGGGGTTGCGCTCGTCGGTGAAGAGGTGCGTTTCCTCCGGGTTGAACTGCACGACGAGCGGTTCATCACCGCGGACGTAGATCGTGTGCTCGCCCACAAGCCGGAAGGCGTAATACGCGCGCGCATCCTCGCAGGTGTCGATGAAGCGCGCAGCGATGGGGCAACTCAGAAACGGCATCGATGCCCCACGGTTCCATGCTTGGCCCCAGAAAGGGAAGAGCCGGGGTTGTGGTGCTTCTTGTTCTTGCCGAGGGGATTTCGCGCGCTGGGTTCCGTTTTTCTTGCCACGCTCATTGTATCCAGCGAACCCAGCCGAATCGTTGCCGAATCGTTCGGCGGACCTCTTTCCATCCGGCCCGCGCTGCGATCTGCTGCCCCCATGCACCCCGCCACATCTCGCCGCCGTCCCGTCGATCCCGTCACCAGCACCGCGCGCCGCGCGGCTCTCTGGCTGCGCGTGAGCACGGGCGAGCAGACGCTCGAGACGCAGCGGCCCGACCTCGAGCAGCTCGCGCGCGTGCGCGGCCTCGAGATCGTCGCGGTGTACGAGGAGCAGGCGAGCGGCGCGGCGAAGCAGCGCACCGTGCTGCGCGCGATGCTCGATGCCGCGCACCGCGGCGCCTTCGAGGTCGTGATCGTGTGGGCCCTGGACCGCTTGGGGCGCAGCATGTTCGAGACGATCGAAACGGTGCGCACGCTCGACCGTTCGGGCGTCGAGGTCGTGAGCGTGCGCGAACCTTGGCTCGACACGGCCGGGCCGGCGCGCTCGCTGCTGCTCTCGATCTTCGCGTGGGTGGCGGACTTCGAGCGCGGGAGGTTGATCGAGCGAACGATCGCGGGGATGGCTCGTGCACGTCGTGAGGGGAAACGGATCGGGCGCCCCGAGAAGGCGATCCCGATGACGATCGCGCGCGCGCTCCATGCGCAGGGCCTGAGCGTGCGCGCGGTCGCGCGCCGGTTGCAGGTGCCGGCGAGCACGTTGCGGCGCGCGCTCGCCCGCGAGAGCACATCCGCCGCGTAGCGCGTGGTTCTCGTAGACAGAAACCCCGCGTCGTCTATCGCTCTCGTATGCTCGGCGCGGGAGCGCGCTCCGGTCGTGATGCGTACGGTTTTCGTATACAGAAACGGGCCCACCTCCTTTTGACCTCTCTCTGAGCGGTGTTCCTGTAGACGGAAACCGCGTCGCTCCCGCGTGCGCCAAAAGGGGTACCCCGTCACGTAGGGAGTATCCTCGCAGAACGACACACCGCGCGGAGATGCACCGGAAGCGGACGGTTTCGGCGCAGGGAAACGGGTCAGTTTCCCGCCGTCCGTTGTTTCTGGGGCCCGCGCGCGCGAGCTTGACCGCGAAGGTCCAGGCCGCGCCCCGGCCCCGCGCCGGGCATCGCCGCCATGGGATGTTCTGCGTATGGCGTCCTCGCAGCGACGTGCGGCCGCACCTGTCAAGCGCTGGCGCACCATCGGCGCACCCCCCTACCGGCATGGGGTGCCGACACGGGGGCCCCTCGAAAAACCTCGCGTCTTAGAGGGCTTAGGGCTTAGAGGGCCCCCACTTAGAGCTAAGGCGCGCGCGACGGGGGCCGCTAAGGCTCTAAGACCCCGCGGGAGCGGTGCAGCTCGACCCGGGCGAGGGCGCGGGGAGCGCACGCAGAGGCGTCGATTCGTGCCGTACCGCCGCAGAGTTTTGGTATACACAAACCATGGCACGACCCAAAGGCCCCGAAGAAACGACCCCCGTACACACCCGCCTCACCACCTCGCAACACGCAGGGTTTCGCGAGTACATCCGGCGTCAACAAGAGCAGATCCGGCATACGGGCGTGCAGCTCACGGAAGCCGCCGCCCTGCGCGGGATGGTGCTGCGGTGCCTGGACCTGGAGCAGATCCCGCACAGCTCCGCGCAGCAGTCGCTAGGGTTCGCGGGTGCGGCGACCACGAGCACCCCCACCACGAGCACCGCGGTGCCCGATGTGGCTCCGCCCGACGCGGCCGCGGGCGACACGGCCTCGCGCGACGCAGCTCCGCCGCACGAGGCTCCCCCAGCCGACGTCGACGAGGCGCCCGCGCCCCCCGCCGCTCCACCGGCCGAGGTCCCCGACGAGGCGCCCGCGAGCGACACGGCCTCGCGCGACGCAGCTCCGCTGCGCGAGGCTCCCCCGGCCGACGTCGACGAGGCGCCCGCGTCCCCCGCCGCTCCGCCGGCCGAGGCCCCCGCGAAGGCGCGCACAGTGAAGGGAGCGAAGGCCCCCGCGGCGAGGCCGAAGGGCGCGGCGCCCTCGACCGAGGCGCGCACGGTGAAGGGAGCGAAGGCCCCCGCGGCGAAGCCGAAGAGCGCGAAGAAGGAGCCGGCGACGCCGACACCGGCCAAGGTAGTGGCCAAGCCGGCGAAGCGAGGGCGGTAGATGTTCCGAGACGAGAAGCAGACCCACCGGGCGATCTGCACGTTGCTCGACACGATCCCGGGGCTCGGCCGGTACTGGACGGACACGGGACCGACCGAGGAAGCCGCGCGCGTGGTGGAGCAGGGCGGCGGGGCTCTGTCGAGCGGGGAGGCGTTGCTCGTGCGCGTCGCGTTCGACCTGTAGAACGGCCGCGGCGGTGCGGACTTCGGGCGCGTGGTGCACACGCTCGGAAGCGAGCCGCTTGCAGCGCTCGGAACGCTACTCGTGGCGATGAGCGGGCCCGACGACGCGGCGATCGACGCGTGGATCGCGCGGACCGCCCGGCGCGCCGTGTGAGCGTCGCGACGAGGGGCGCGCAGCTCGCCGGGGGGCCGGCCCGGGGGCGGCCCGGGGTGTACTACGGATGTAGCCCACGCGAGCGCGCCGCGGGGCGCGCGTGCGAGGATGGAGCCGCCGGCCCTCGCTTGCGTCGCGTCGCGCCGTCAAGCGCCACGAGGCGGGCTGCGCGAGATCGACGGGATGGCCCCGGCCGCGGTGCCAGGATGGCGCATCCTGGGAGCGCGCGGGGCTCCATCCCGTCGAAGGGACAGCGCGGCCCTCATGCGCTCTTGCTCTCGGCCGAGGAGGGTTGGGAGGACTGCGCCTTGAGCTTGTCCCGAAGCGCCTTGGGAGGAGCGCCGAAGAGCCGGGAGAGCGCCTTGCGCGAGACGGCGCGCCGCTCGAAGGCCTCGAACGCGGCTTGCTTGGCGACGGCGAAGAAGACGCCGCCGCGCGTGCGCGGTTTGCCGGTGCTGCGCAGGGTGAGGGGCCCCGCGGCGGCGATCTCCCGCTCGGTGCGTTCGGCGACGTCGAGCATCCACGCTGCGCCGAACACCTTGGCGAGATCGGCCAGGTGGGCAAGCGGTTTAGGCTTGGACTCGCCGAAGCGTTCGGCGATGGCGCGCACGCACGCGGCGGGGTCGATGGTCTCGATGGTGTCGGTCATGGTGGGCCCTCCGGCAGCATGGCCGCGCGAAGCATAAGCGCGGCGCGCGCAGAACGGTGCACCGCGCAGGGGGTAGAACGGGCGTTCTACCGGGCTCGCGAGGGACGTTCGACGGGTGTGCGCTCGCGCGGAGCAGCGCCCGCTACGTGCGCCGCGGTGGTGCGCGTCGTCGTCGCGGTGCTCGGCGCGCGGGACGCTCGCGAGCGTCGCGGAGCAGTGGCGCCGCGGCGGTCGTCCACAAGGCCGCGGTGTCGCCCTCGTCGGGCGGCTCGGGCTCGCGGACGTCGAGAGTCGGGCGAGGCGCGGCAAGGGCCAGCAGCGCGACGAGGAGGGCGAGCCGTTCGCGGGGGCGGGTGGCGAGGCGTGCGCGATCGCGGCGCCGCGTGCGGTTGCGTCGGGCGCGCCGCTGCTCGGCGCGCTCGCGGACCTCGGCGTCGATGCGCTCCAGCTCGGCGCAGATCTCGGCCGAGACGCGTTGTCCGCGGAGCGGGCCGACCGTTCGCGGGGCCTCCTCGGGCAGCGCCGCCGGTAGCTCGCCCGCGGCCGCGGTGTCGTGCTCCTGGTCGTCGAGCTCGGGGGCGAGCTCGGGCAGCGTCGCCGGCAGCTCGCCCGCAGCGACGGCCGCAGCGGTGCGGGCGCGCAGCTCGGCGCAGGCGGCGCGCGCGGCTTCGAGGTCGGCGCGCTCGAGCAGCGCGTCCAGCGGGGGCGGCTCGCCGGGGTCGAGCGCGTCACACCAGGCTTCGAGCACGCGCGGGCCGATGGAGAGCAGATCGCAGGGCTTGCCATCGGAGCCGCCCTTGCCCCAGAGGCAGCCGAGCGGGTGCTTGTGGGCGCGCAGGTAGGGCCGATCCAGGGCCATGAACTCGCACACGATGCGCTCGGTCAGCGCGGAGCGGATCGCGTCGGGGGTGAGGTCGTCGCGGTGCTTCGCGAGGGCGGAGGCGTGGGCGCGCGCGGCGAGGCTGCGCAGCTCGGCCGCGACGGCGGTGCGGTGCTCGGGGCTGATGCTGCCGGCGTCGGCCGGGTCGTAGACCTCGCCGCGGCGCTGGGCCTCACGGCCCCACTTTTCCGCGTGCGCCGTGGCGTGGAGGATGACCAGCTCCACGAACGCGGGATCGTCCTCTGCCGAGAAGAAGGGCGAGGGAGACGGCGAGGCGTGCGCCCCCTCTGCTTGTTGCTCTGAAAAAGACGGGATCCGGGATGCTTCCGAAGCAGGGGCAGCGGTGGACGGTTCGGAGGTCACGGGCGGTTCGGGCGCGCGCGCGATCCCGTTCAGAGACGATCGTTCAGAAAAGGGGAGATCCCCGTTTGTCGGCAACGGTTGCCGCCTGCGGGTGGCAACGATTGCCGCCTGCGGACGGCTTTGTTTGCCGCCGGTGGCGCTGCCGCCGTACGCGTTCACGAGCGACCAGAAAGCCGGCGTCCAGTGGTAGAGGTTCGAGGTCTGCACGCCGCGGTAACGGCGGTTGTCCCACGTGATGAGGCCGTGCTCGTCGCGCAGCTCCCTGAGCGCGTCGCGCATACGGCGCTCGCCGTAGAGGGCGCGTCGCGCGATCGTGGCTTGCTCGGGAAAGAGACCTTTCCCCCGCTGCCAGGTGTCGATCAGGGCAAGCGCCGCCTGCGTCACGTGGCGCGGTAGGCCGAGCGAGGCGACGGCGCCCCGCATCCTCGCCTTCAGGGTGTCGATGTTCTCGCGATCCTCGGCCCGACGTCGGGCGGAGGTGTCGGAGCGGGCCGGGCCCGCTGCGATCGGTTCGGTCTGCATGTGACGGCCTCACGGCACGCCGCTCCCAGGGCCAGCCCGGGCGGGCGCGCGTCGAGACCCCCCTCGGGGGGGTACGGGTGGACGGTTGCGCCGTCCTTCCGCGGGAACCCCCCCGCAGAAGGACGACGGCCAACGGCCCCGCACATGCATGCGCCAGAAGACCAACACCCCACGGTCGGACACGGAATGTCCGGGGACGCGTTTTTTTGTGACGCGCGTGCGCAGGGGATGGTATCTCTAGGCATACGGGTGCCCTCAAAAGCGCCTTGGTTGACCCCGCAGGGACCGCCGGCAAAGCAGATCCCCTTCGGGGTCGGTCGCTTTTGTGGGGGTCAGGGAAGCCCTAACCCTGGGTCATCTGTGCAGCATGGAACGCTCCATCCGCCACGGAGCGCAAGAAGTTTTGTGCTTGGATCCTTGGACGAGCGCGAAAAGCCTCACCACGGTTGGCATGGTGACCATGGAAAGCATGGGCGCCCGGCAAATCGGGCACCATGGGTGCCGTGGTAACCACGGGCGCCATGCTGCTCTTGGTCTGCTAGGTGTCGTCTGACTCGTCGTCGTCCACGCGATCGCTCTCGGCGATCTCGACGCCTTGAGCGGCAAGCGCGTCCAGCACGAAGCGTTTGACGGTCCGGTCCGAAAGGACGGCCTTCCGTCGCAGGCTCCGCAGCGTCTCAGGGGAGACGCGGATCGAGAGACGCCGCTGCTTGTCCTGGGTGAACTTCTCCGCCGCGGCCTTTGCCGCCGAGGGCCTCACGGGACGGAGCGGACGCCCGCCCTTTGCAGGCACCGCGGGAGACACGGCGGTCGGGCGGATCGGGCGGTCAGCCATTGGGGTTCCTTTCGTTCATGCAGGCGACGAGCGCGCGCCAGAGGCGCCCGATCTCATCCGCGGCGGGGCTGCCCGGCGCGAACGTGAGCACCGCTTCGCCGGCTGTGCTTGCCTCTGGGTAGACGATGCGCGACGCGATGGACACCGGCACAATTTCGCCGACCTTGCCCAACGCGTCGAGGGCTGCGCGCGCGAGGCGTGTACGCTCGTCCGCCGCGTTCAGGATGAACATCCGCCGCACGGGAGGACGGCCCAGCTCGTCCCGCACCGAGTCGGCCGAGTCCAGCAGCGTCAGGGTATCGGAGCACGCCCACCAGTCGAACGCGCCCGGGCGCAACGGCATCAGCGCCACGTCAGCAGCGACCGCCGCGGCGCGCGTGATGTCGCCCAACCTCGGAGGCCCGTCGAGGATCGCCACGTCGTAGCCGCTCGTCAGCTCCCGGAAGCGGGGCGCGGTGAGCACACGATCCGACCCGGCAACGGTGAGCCCCTCCAGCCGGCTCCCCTCCTGGCGGGCGGCGTACCAGTCGAGGGCCGAGCCCTGAGAGTCGAGATCGAGGATGATGGTTCGTAGGCCGTCGAGATGTGCCGCGGCGCCAAGGTTCGTGGCAAGGGTACTCTTTCCGACGCCGCCCTTTTGGTTGAGGATGGCGATCGTCATCCGGGGAGACTTCGACCGCTTCGCGGTGCTCATGCGCGCCATGGTACCGATGGACGGCACGGGCGACAAGGACGCCATGGGCAGCGTAGGCGGCATGGGCAACATGGTGACCAATAGCACCTTGGTTGCCGTGGTTGGCGCGATGGGATACCGTCGACGACCGCATGAGGTGGTGCCCGATCACAGCATCGTTGCGCGTGCTCGCGGTCTCCTTCGCGGTGCTCATGGCCACGAAGCCAGCCCGAGCACAGCAGCTCCCCCCCGCGCAGCCAGCCCCCGACGACGACCCGCGCAGGGGCCCCCGCCTGGAGTACAAGCGAGGCCCGGCGGAGTGCTTGCCCGAGGAGGAGTTTCGCAGCGAGGTCGCGATCGCGGCGCACGACGGGATCGATCACCTGCACGCCAGCTCGCCGGATGTCGTGCGGGTGTGGTTCGAGAAGATCCGGGGAGGCTTCCGCGGCACGGTCGAATACACGGACAAGACGGGGGCGAAGGATCCTCCCCAGATCCACACCTCGGACCATTGCCGCCTCCTGGCTCGTTGGGTGGCGAGCACGGTCGGCGAAACGATCCCCCGGCCCCTGGCCCCCACGTGCCCCCCATGTCCGGCGCCCGCATGTCCCGCGTGCCGCGTTTGTGGTACCTCGCAGCCGCCGCCCCCCTGCCCAGTCCTTCCTACCCCCCCTCCCTGGCGTATGGATCTCTCCGTTGGTCTCAGCACGTACGTGGCGATGTCGGCGTTTTTCTCGTCGAACGTGGGGCCAGTCGTCGCGGTCGCGGGGGAGGTGCGCGGCGAGGTCTTCGGAGTCGCTGCGGAGTTTCGAATCGTCCTGCCCAGCCGGACCTACGCGCTCGAACCAGTGCCCGGCGCGACGTCGAGCTATCCGCAGGAGTTCGACCTTAGCCAGCTTTCCGCGCTTCTTGTGCCGTGCGCGCGGTACAAATACTTTGTCGGCTGCGCCGTGGCGCAATTTGGCTCCATCCTCACCCAAAATCGCCGTTTGGCTACGCTGTTGTCTTACAGCTTCGGGCCAAGGCTCGGCTTCGAAGTGCCGTTTGCGGAGCGGTTCGCGGCATTCGGATTCGGAGAGGTGCTGTTTGCTCCGGACCCCGCAGGCATCGATTTTATCTATCCAGACCCAGAAAATCCGGGCGTGCCTCCAGCGAATACAGGATGGACGCAGTCTGTTGCGTCCGGTTTCTTCGGCGTGGGAGTATCCGTCAAGTTCAGATAAGCGGGGTGCTCATGGGACGCTTGCGGTTCTTGGGTAGTGCGCTGGTGCTGGTGCTGGCTGGATGCCTCGAACGCTGGGCCGATCCAACCCGCGTCCTCGACGAGAACAGCACCGGAGGCCCCTCCACCACGACCAGCGCGGGCACCGGGGGCGAGCTGTTCGATGACGCGGTAGGCCAGCAACCCGCGTGCTGCGTGAAGGACAAGACCGACCCCTTCGAGGGGCTCTCCTGGTTCAAGATCGTCACCGACCCCGGCGCGCTCGGCTCCTGCCCCACGCCCACCACCGAGGGGGTCACGGCGTATGCCGAGATGAAGCCGATCGCGCCGCACACGTGCGGCGCGTGCTCGTGCTCGCCCGCTGCCTGCACCCTGCCCGAAGGGATCCACACCAACGCGGCGGCATGCCCGGGGGACGGCTCGATCGCGGTTCCCCTCGGACCGGACCCGGCCGCGGGATGGGAGGGCGCCTGTAGCGAAGAGGGCGCCTTGCCGGCGGGGCTCCAGTGCGGCGGCGAGCCATGCGCACAGAGCGTGTCCATTCCCACCGTGCCGCTCGCGTCCTGCAAGCCCGAGAGCGCCCCGGCGGCCCCGTTCCCCGATCCCACGTGGGGACGGATGGCGCTCCAGTGCAAGATCGAGCCGCTCTCCGGCGAGGGCTGCGAGCCGGAGCACGTGTGCGCCCCCGGGCCGCCCCCCGAAGGCTTCGCGTTGTGCCTCTACCTGAAGGGCGAGCACCCGGCGTGCCCGGCCGATTACCCGGATCACATGGTCTTTTACACGGGCGTACAGGACGATCGCGGCTGCGAGGCGTGCGAGTGCTCGGCGCCGGAGGGGGGCGAGTGCATGGCGCTCGTCTCGGTGTTCTCGGATTCCGCGTGCGGCGCGCTCGCGGGCGCGGTGGTCGTCACCGACCAGGAGGCCGCGTGCGTCGACGTCGTCTCGGGGACGGCGCTCGCGAGCATGGATGCGTCCATGGTGACCGACGTGCCCGGGAGCTGTGCGCACAGCGGGGGCGCACCGTTCGGGGGCGTCGTGCCGGCCGAACCGTTGACCTTGTGCTGCCAGGGCGAGCCCGAGCCGCCGGGCTGAGGGGTGGGGGATGGAAAAAAATCGACCAGCCCACCTCGGGGTTTTCGAGGATGCGGACATGAGGGGGCATGAGACGTCCACATCCCTCCACGCCTGAGGACCTCGCCGGCCCGCCCTCGGGGCCGCGCGAGCGCACGATCGAGCCGTCCGCCGAGGACGTTCGCGAGCGCACGCTCG